>Ga0265338_10008723_pt1 | contig 12255 bp, 10 predicted proteins | sample 42126metaG_FD_193579 | JGI IMG/M metagenome (GOLD analysis project Ga0265338, IMG submission 193579) | Rhizosphere microbial communities from Carex aquatilis grown in University of Washington, Seatle, WA, United States - 4-21-26 metaG | ecosystem: Host-associated > Plants > Roots > Rhizosphere... | reverse complement strand
CACGATTTCAACCTGCTTTCCGGTGTCTTCGGATTCATGGATCTGGCACGAAGCCGCATCCTGGACGAAAAAGCATCCGAGTATCTGTCCCGGGCAGGAGACAGCATTGGACGCGCAAAGGGACTTACGCAGCAGCTGTTGACTTTCTCAAAAGGCGGCGAGCCGATAAGAAAGCTGGTCCCGGTAGCGCCGCTGATCAAGGAAACCTGTGACTTTGCCCTCAGCGGAGCAAACGTCAAGTGCACGTATGGAATTGCCGGAGACCTTTGGCACTGCAACATTGACAGGAATCAGATCGGACAGGTCATTCAAAACCTGATGCTCAATGCCATACAGGCAATGCCGCTGGGCGGCTTGATAGAAGTCCGGGCGGCGAACGTTTCCCTCGGAGAGAAGGAACACCCTCTGTTGGCAAAGGGAGATTACGTCCTGATCGCCATCAAGGACAGTGGGACAGGTATCTCAAAGGAAATGCTCCCGCGTATCTTTGACCCTTTTTTCACTACAAAGACAAAAGGACATGGTCTTGGTCTTGCGACTACCTTTTCAATTGTAAAGAGGCATAACGGGACGATAAACGTCGAGTCTGCGCTCGGGAAAGGCAGCACTTTCCGAATCTACCTGCCCGCCGACAGCAAAGCCGCCTCAGAGAGCATCATAACACGTGAAGTCAGACATTCCGGCAAAGGCAGGATTCTTGTCATGGATGACGACGAGGCAATTCGCATGCTGCTTTCCAAGACACTCGAGTCTCTTGGATATTCTGCTGTCTGCAAGGAGGACGGCATGTCAACGATTGACTACTTCAAAGCGGAAGCAGAGAAAGGAACGCCACCCTCCGCGGTGATGCTGGACCTCACGATTCCCGGCGGAATGGGAGGCAAAGAGGTTGCACAAGAAATAAGGAAACTGAACAGGGACATACCGATATTTGTTTCCAGCGGCTATGCGGAAGACCCTGTGATCGCACATCCCATGGACTATGGCATTACTGCGAGCCTCGGCAAGCCCTTCAAGAGGGTTGAATTGGTCGAAATGCTGGAGAAGCACATGAGGAAGGGTCACTGATCAGCCCGGCTCCTGCTACAACCTGTATATCTCCGCGTCGGAGATGAGATGGATCGATGTCCCTGTCAGCGCCTTCTCGGCTTCGGGGAACTTTTCCACTTCGAAAACAATCGCGGCCCTCTTTCCTTCCTCGATGACGAAGCCGTAGCAGTCTTCGACATTCACCTTTGCCGATGCAAGTGTCACCAGGAGATCGTGCATGGCGCCGGGGCGATCGTCGATCAGCGCCACCAGGATTCTGCGCCGGGTGACCGTGAACCTGCTTTCCTTCAGCGCTTCCAGCCCCCGGTCGGGATCGTTCACCAGCACGCGCACCACGCCGAACTCGCCGGTGCTGGCCATGGAGATGGCGCGAATGTTGAGACCTTTCTCCGTGAGTGCGCGGGTGATTCTTTCCAGCTTCCCCGGTTCATTGACCACGAACACGGACAAATGGTACGCCATGTCAGCACCCCCGCCCGGAAAGCTTCCGCTTGTCCACCACACGCACCGCCTTGCCCTCCGCTGCGGGAAGGGTGCCCGCCTCCACGAGCTTTACCACGGGCGTGAGACCTGTTTCTTCCTTCAGCGCGCTCAGCACCCGGGCCTGCAAGCCTTCCAGCTGGGACAGTGTTCCCTGGAATGAATCAGCGGCCATCTCCACGCTGATGTGCAGACGGTCCATGTAGTTTTCATCGTGGATCTCGATAAGGTAATTGTTGCCGATGCCCGGCAGCCTCATCAGGCTCTGCTCGATCTGCATGGGGAAAACATTTACCCCGTTGATGATAAGCATGTCGTCCGACCTGCCTCGGATCCGGTCGATTCGTCGGTGGGTGCGGCCGCACGAACAGGGCCCGGGAATGATTCTCGTCAGGTCCCGGGTTCGATAGCGCACCAGTGGAGTGCCTTCCCTGGCAATGGAGGTGAGCACGAGCTCTCCGCACTCACCGTCCGGGAGGTTCTTTCCGCTGTCCGGGTCGATGATTTCCACCACGAAATGGTCTTCCCAGATGTGCATGCCTGACTGTGCAGGGCATTCAAATGCCACGCCGGGTCCGCACATTTCGGAAAGACCGTAGGAATTGTACGCGCGGATGTTCCATGTCTGCTCGATCCGCCGCCGTGTCTCTTCGGTGTGAGGCTCGGCTCCGACGAATGCCATGCGGAGGCTGAAGTCCTTGCGCGGATCCAGGCCCATCTCCTCGACATGGGTGGCCAGCCGCAGCGCGTAGCTGGGCAGGATATGGATTGCCGTGGTTTTGAAGTTCTGCATGAACCAGATCTGTCGCTTGCTGGTGCCCGTCCCGATGGGGATCGTCATTGCGCCGAGTTTTTCTGCGCCATAGTGGAAACCGAGGCCGCCGGTGAACAGGCCATAGCCCATCATGTTCTGGAAGACGTCGGTGCTGCGCATGCCGGCCGCGTACATGCATCGGGCAACAAGGCTGCCCCAGGTCTCGATATCCTTGTCCGTATGGTAGATCACCGTGGGATTGCCCGTGGTGCCCGAAGAGGAATGCAGGCGCACGATGCGTTCCAGCGGCACTGCGAGGAAGCCGTAGGGAAACCCGTCCCGCAGGTCTGCCTTGGTCGTAAACGGAAGGCGCGAGAGCTCTTTGAGCGAGGACAGACCGCGGACGCCGTTTTTCCCGTAGAGCGCGGCGTAGAACGGGGCCTGTTGCGCGCGCGCGAGTGTCTCGGTGAGCCGCTCGTACTGCATCCGTTCGAGGGACTCCCGGTCCACCGTTTCCATGAGCTTGTCCCAGTACATAGTCGTTGGTGCCGCTAAGACCGTAGCTCAGTTGTGCCCACGTTGTAAAGGTTCGTGTCCCGGAAGGCTTTTTGCCTCCAGTTGTACTGCTAATATTGAAAGATAAGGTATCGAGAGATGAGAGAGTGAAGGACTCTGAAACTGAAAGGATATCTTCAGGGCTCTGATCTGGTTTTCCACTTCGCGGAAGGTCGGTGCCGGAGTCGACCAGACAATCCTGTTGCCTATCTGTGGAAAGGCGTAAAACGCGAGGATCAACAACATCGCAAGACTGAACAGCTTTCTCGTGGTCGGCTCCCGACTATTGCAGGACGAAGCGGCCGATGCGGCAGTTTCCGTCATCCGCAACGTACACTCTGCCGCTCGAATCCAGTGCAACTCCCCAGGGACGGTTGAACTGACTGACGCCGCTGCCGGGGCTGCCAAGGGCAGTCCAGTTGGCGCCCGCCATGTCATCCATTCGCACGATCCGGTTGTTGACCATGTCCGCGATGTAAATGCGCCCACCGGCGTCCACCGTCACCCCGGAGGGATGATTGAACTGATTGATGCCGCCATGCCCCGAATGACCGGAGCCTCCGAGCACGGTCCAGCCGCCGCCGCTCATATCGTCCGCGCGAACGATCCGGTAGTTGGCATAGTCAGTGACGTAGATATGTCCGTGCGCATCAACAGCAACCCCCACCGGATCATTGAACTGATTGATGTCGCTGCCTTCTGTGCCGAGCACGGTCCAGCCGCTGCCGCTCATGTCCTCGACACGCACGATGCGGTTGTTTCCAGAATCCGCGACATAGATATGACCCTCTGAATCCACTGCGATTCCGGCTGGGTTGATGAAATGGCCGGTGCCGCTGCCGAAGGCGCCGAACGCGGTCCACCCCGAACCGCTCATGTCATCCATGCGCACGATCCGGCTGTTGCTCATATCCGCGACATAGACGCGCCCGCCTGAATCCACTGCAACACGGGCGGGGTGGTTGAACTGATTGCTGCCGCTGCCCGGTTTGCCGAACGCGGTCCACCCTGTTCCGTTCATGTCATCCATTCGCACGACCCTGTTGTTGCCGTAGTCGGCAACATAGATGCGCCCGCCGCCATCCAGGGCAACACCGGTAGGATAGGCGAACTGGCTGCTGCCGCTGCCCAGTGCTCCCGTGGCCTGCCATGAATCGTAGATTTCGTAGGTGACGGTTCCTGCGTCTGAAGCCGCCATTCCCGTCTTTGTGGCGATGGCCTTGATGGTCTCATGCGTCCCGTTTCCCGCGACCGCGATCGGGGCCGCGTACATGGCCGACGAGCCGGTTGGTGCGGAGCCATCCGTGGTGTAATGGATCTCTGCTCCCGCCGTGGCAGTGCTGATCGTCACAGACCGGCCGCTCGAATAGATGCCGGCAATCGGGTTGAACACGGGGAGTGCGACCTGTGGATAGCTGATGACGTAGCTTGCCGCGCCGACTTCGGATGCCTTCATTCCCTCCTTGACCGCAATCGCTTTGACGGTCGAGGTAGTCCCGTTTCCCGCAACCGCAATCGGGGCGCCGTAGGGGGGAGAGGAAGGAGAAGGCGTGGTGGTGTCCGTCGTATAGTAAATCACCGCGCCGGCGGTCGCACAGCTGATCGTTACCGACTGATCGGTCGGGTATGTCCCCGCAGCCAGGCTGAGGTTCGGCGTGGAGACCTGTGAATAGTTGACCACGAATGCCGCGCTCGCCACTGCAGAGCTCGCCATCCTTGTCCCGGTGGCGATGGCCTTTATCGTCACGCTGGTCCCGTTTCCTGCGACGGGAACAGCTGCCGCGTACGCAGGTGAAGAGCTGGTCGGCGTCGAACCATCCGTGGTGTAGTGAATTGCCGCTCCAGGGGTTGCCGAGCTGATCGTGATCGACTGGTCTGTTGAATATGTCCCGGCAGCAGGGTTGAACGCAGGGGCGGCGACCTGGTAGTTGATGACATAGGTTGCAGTTCCCGTGCCGGAGGCTGTCATGGCGGCATCGGCCGCCATCGCCTTGACGGTCTCATTCGTCCCGTTTCCTTCGACGGATATCGGCGCAGTGTACGCGGGTGAAGAGCTGGTCGGTGCGGAACCATCGGTCGTGTAGTGAATTGCCGCGCCAGGGGTCGCACAGATGATCGTCACAGACTGGTCGGTTGAGTAGGTGCCTGCCTGCGGGCTGAAGGAAGGAGTCGCGACCGTGCCCGTGATCGTGTACGTCGCCGCGGCAACGGGAGATTCGGTCCCGCTTTGATACGCAATCGCCATGATGGTCTCGGTGGTCGCCACAATCACTGCCGATGAATAGACCGTCCCCGCCGTTTCTGTCGGTGTGCTTCCGTCCGTCGTGTAGCGGATGGCTGCCCCTGATGTTGTCGTGCTGATGACGACAGTCTGTCCGCCTGCGTAGGTCCCGGCCGCCGGGGTGAAAGCAGGGGCGGCGACCTGTTGTGGCTTTGCGTCCTGCGATGATGCGGCCGCCGCAGGCGTGCTGGGGGTCGTTGGAGTCGTCGAGGTCGGGCTGGCGGGGGTCGTCCCTGTTGCACTTGTGTCCGTGCAGCCGGTGAGAGACACGCTCATCATCCCCGCAAGCACAACGAATGAAAGAAACCTTGATTTCCCGGGCATATGCAGTCTTGCTCATATGATACCGTCGCGGAAATGAAGTGTCTATTCCGTGTGACGACATTCGCATGCGTGTGTACATTACGCGTAGAAGGATGCGGGACCATGAAGGCTTTTCACGGGTATTTTTCCCAGCTTCTCAGGGCACACGACGCGGGAGACCTTGCCGTCGGCCTGGAGACGGCACGCGCCGCGCATCGGGAGTACCCCGACATGCACGTGAAGACCTGGTTCTGGCAGGCGTGCATGCACAGCCTGGCAGGGGAGACTGCCGAGGCTCTTGCATCCCTGCGCGCCGGTCTGAGCGAGGGAAACTGGTGGAGCCCCTCACAGCTGGACGGGGACGCGGACCTCGATCCGATCCGCGGAAGTCCCGCATTCGGTGAAATCCGGGAAGAATGCTCACGTCGGTTCGACCGGAAGAAGGAAGTCTCGCGCCCTGAATGCCTGGTCCTGGCTCCTTCCTCTGCCACCTGGGAACCGCGGTCCCTTCTTGTCATTCACAGCAGAGGTGACACTGCTTCACGCTTCTCCGCGCACTGGGCAGATCTCGTGAATGAGGGCTGGACGCTGATCGTTCCCCAGTCTTCTCAGGTCTATGACAGCATGAGCTTCTGCTGGGACGATGCGGACCTTGCGCGCCAGGAACTGCGGAACCACCTGGAGGACTGCCGCAGGAAACGCGGCATTGAGACAGATGGGATGGTGATTGCAGGTGCTTCGCAGGGCGGCAGGCTGGCGCTGGAGTTGGCGCACGAGTCAGGGGTCCCGTGGCTTTGCGTGATACCGGCGTTTCCCGCCGGCTACGACGTTGCCCCGATGACCGCCGTCCCGACACACACCCGCGGCGCTTTCCTGCTTGGAGAACGGGACCCTGCCAGCGTCAATGCACGGCGAGTGATCAGGGCCCTGGAATCAGGCGGCGTTCATGTAGCGGCCGCCACGATGAAAGATGTCGGTCACGACCTTCCGGAAGACTTCCCGCACCAGGCGGCGGATATCCTTCGGGCACTCTCAGCAGAATGACTTTTTCGGGGCGATCTCCGGGCAGCCTGCGCGACAGGTCCGGCTGACCCGCCGTCCTGGACCACCACTTTTCCGCTTCTCTGAGTTGAACGTGTGCTACCGAACGGTGCCGGGTCGGTCAGCAGCGTATTTTGAGAAGGGCGACGAGATACGCTCGTGACGGAATTCGCAAGAGAGGATGGTGTAGTTCAAATGAAGAAAACAAGACGTATGCAGATATATCTGCTGATTCTCCTGATTCTCGGTGTTTCTGCGATCATGGGATGCTCGACAGCAGGCGGAGGGGGCCCGGATACGACCGCGCCCACGGTCGCCTCAACGTCCCCCGTGAATGCGACCATGGGCGCAGCCATGGATGGGACCATCACTGCGACCTTCAGCAAGGCGATGAACCCCGCGACGATTGTCACGGCGAACTTTACCGTGGCGCAGGGCCTGACTCCCGTGCCGGGAGCTGTCACCTATGACGCGGCGACCAAGAGCGGGCGTTTCGTGCCCACGAGCTATCTTTCGGGCAACCTTGTGTACACCGCGACCATCAAGACCGGGGTCAAGGATGTCGCCGGAAATGCTTTAGCGGCGAACATGGTATGGACATTCACTACGGCATTGGGTCCGTCGCCGGTGCCTCTTCACACTGCTGCCAACTACGTGATTCTGGGCAACGCGCCAATCACGAACCATGCGACTTCCGTGATCACGGGCGATGTTGCGATTAATATGACCTCTGCGACCTTGCTGGGTTTTGGATTGGCGCTTGCGGTAGATCATTGGGTATCAACTCAAGTAGCCGGGAATCTGTACTCGACTACTGACTTGCCGGCTCCTGCAACGGCAACTATTGGACAGGCCGCGCTCGATATGGCTGCCGCGTACACAAACGCGTCCACGCGACCAGCGCCTTTGCCTGCTAACGTCAACATAAACAACGGGGTTGCCACCCAGATCGGCGGAGTGGCAGCCTTCACTCCCGGCCTCTACGTATGGGGGAGCGCTGTGAACATCGGCGCGGGTGGTATCACGATCTCCGGTGCGGCAAACGACGTTTGGATCTTCCAGATGTCGGGAGTACTCAACTTGGCTAACGGGATCAACATCACCCTGACCGGTGGTGCGCAGGCTAAGAACGTCTATTGGGCGGTCGGTGGTGCAACGAACCTCGGAACGAGCTCCAATTTCAAGGGAATCCTGTTAGGGGTCGGTGCAGTCACCCTGTTTAATGGCGCTTCGGTGAACGGAAGGGTGTTGTCAATAGGCGCACTTGACATGACCTCCAGTACTGTTACAAAGCCATAGCGAAAAAGTTCGACAAGGCGGGAACGGTGCCGAGGGATCTTCCCCTCGGCACCGGCACCTGCCGACAAGAAGACCTTTCTTTCCAGCAGAACGAGTGGGCCGATTTCGGGGCTAAGCTACTTGTGGGTTTGTGCCGGCTGATCAGCGGGTTTGGACCACCACTTTTCCGCCCACTCGGACAGGACGCGCACAGCACGCTCCAGGTCGCGTCCGGCTTCGGTCAGCTCGTACTCGACCCGCACGGGGGACGTGGGAAACACGCGGCGCTCCAGCAGCTCTTTTGATTCCATCTCGCGAAGCCGCTGGGTGAGCAGCGGGTCTGAAAGCCCGGGGACTGCGGCCAGGATCTCGCTGAACCGATGAGGTCCGGACATGAGGACGCGCAGGATGATTCCCATCCAACGCCTGCTCAGGAGGTCCATGAGAGACGCGTACTGGGGACAGAACTCCGACATTCTCTGGCTGTCAGGAGCTCCTGTATCGCCCGCAACGTTCCCTTTGGCAACTTCCGAGACACTCATTTGTATAGTATATCGAGAAATACCATAGCAAATCAATCATCTTCCATTTTATAACTTACTTGCCTTTTATTGCCGCTATGATTACTTTGGATTCAACAGAAGCAACGAAACCTAAGTTGGCTTCAAATTGAAAGCAAGGAGATCAGGTATGATCAAGGTTGGCATTATTGTTGGCAGCACGCGTCCGGGACGCCATGCGGACGTGGTGGCAAAATGGGTGCTCGAAAACGCGAAGAAGCGCAGCGACGCCCAGTTCGAAGTCGTGGACATCCAGGACTTCAAGCTCCCGCTGCTGGATGAGCCGGTTCCCCCTTCAATGGGGCAGTACAGCCATCCGCACACAAAGGCGTGGGCCAAGAAGGTGGCTTCTTTCGATGCGTACATTTTTGTGACCCCCGAGTACAACCATGCACCGTCCGCCGCCTTGAAAAACGCCATCGATTTTCTTTACGCCGAGTGGAACAACAAGGCAGCGGGGTTCGTGAGCTACGGCGCCGCCGCAAGCGGCGGCCGGGCGGTCGAGCAGCTTCGCCTGGTAATGGCAGAACTGCAGATCGCTGACGTGCGGGCACAGGTGCTCCTGTCCCTGTACACGGACTTCGAGAATTTCGCCGCCTTCAAGCCCAACGCTGCGCACGAGAACGCACTGGCGACCATGCTTGAGCAGGTCGTTGCGTGGGGGGAAGCGATGAAGACCATGCGGGCCCAGAAGCTCGCCGCGGCCTCGGTGGCAGCGTAAAAGCCCTTCAAGCGGTACTCCGCACTGTGAAACGGCCAGGCAGATACCCGGCCGTTTTTTTTGCGCCTGCCGCCCTACGGGTCGCCTCTCGTACATTCGTAGGGCGGCAGGCGCGCTTGCGCGCCGGGAGCCCCTGTACTCGAAACTCCGCGGTGTACCGCGGAAGGCCCCTCGACATCCATGTCTACGGATATATCCTTGAGATTGTCCGCGGGAACGGGATGCACTCCCTGATGTGCTGGCTGCCGCAAATCCAGGCCAGGGTGCGCTCCAGGCCGATGCCGTACCCCGAGTGCGGGACCGAGCCAAACTTGCGCAGGTCCAGATACCATCCGTACGTGTCCTGCGGCAGCTTCTCCTCGCGGATCCGGGCGAGGAGCTTCTCCAACGAGTCCTCGCGCTGGGAGCCGCCGATGATCTCCCCATAGCCCTCAGGGGCGAGGAGGTCCGAGCAAAGAACCGTTTCCGTGTTGGCCGGATTTTCTTTCATATAGAAGGCTTTGGCCTTCTTCGGATAGTTCATGACGAATATCGGCTTCTCGTACAGCTTCGTCAGGATGGTTTCGTCTTCTCCCCCCAGGTCGTCTCCCCACTGGATTGTGCTTCCTTTTGTCTGGAGAATCTTCACCGCCTCTGCGTAGTCCATCCGGATGAAAGGCGTGCTCACCTTCCGGAGCGGTTCGATGTCCCGCTCCAGCGCCTTGAGCTCTTCGGAGCAATTGGCCACCACGTCCGAAACCACTCTGCTCACCATGTCTTCCTGCAGCCGCATATTGTCTTCGTTATCCGCGAAGGCCACCTCTGCCTCCAGCATCCAGAACTCAGTGAGGTGCCTGCGCGTCTTTGACTTCTCCGCGCGGAAGGTCGGCCCGAAATTGTAGACCTTGCCGTACGCCATGCAGGCGGCCTCCAGATAGAGCTGTCCGGTCTGGGCGAGGTATGCGTCCCCCAGGTCGAAGTAGGGCACGGTAAAAAGGGTCCCCGCGCTTTCACCGATGGAGCCGGTGAGGATGGGAGTGTCGATGAGCAGGAATCCGCGCTCGTGGAAGAATGAGCGAAACGAAGTGATGGCCTGGTCCCTGATGCGCATGATGGCGTACGGCCGGCTGGAGCGGAGCCACAGGTGCCTGTTCTCCAGGAGGAAGTCGATGCCGTGTTCCTTTTTTGAGATGGGATAGTCCTCGGTGGGGTTCTGCACGGTCTCCAGGCCCGTCACGGTGAGCTCGAAGCCGGTGGGGGCGCGCTCGTCCCGCCGTACTTTGCCGTGCACCCTGACGGATGCCTCCATCTTCAGACCGGCAATCGCCGCGAAGCATTCAGCTCCGCAGCCGGCCTCCTCCGCCACACCCTGTATCCTGCCGCTGCCGTCACGGAGCTGCAGAAAGGCGATTTTTCCCTTTGAACGGAGATTGTACAGCCAGCCGTTGATCTGGACGTCACTGTCCACATGCTTTCCGATCTCGGATATCGAAACCAGCTCGCCACGGTACTCCGTGGATTTGTCGCCACTGTACGGCGTACTCGCCGAACGGGTACTCCCGTACTCCGTGGATTTATCCATGAGATGCTCCCTTATACGAATTTTTCCCGCTCGCGCAGGATGACGATATCGCCCTTCTGCTCCAGCAATTGGATGTATTCCAGAAAGTCCTGTATGGCTCGGTCAAGCTCCGACTTGCGGACCTGGCCCAGCGCGTCTTCCTCCAGGCGGAGGAGCTCCCGCCTACGCTCGGAAATGGATGAGAGGAGGCGCTGCCGCACCTGATCTTCCACGCCCTTCAGCACCAGGGCAAGCTCCTTGTCCGCATATTCACGCACGACCTTCTGGAGGTTCTTGTCAGGGAGCTGGAATACGACATCCATGGTATAAAGGTTCTTCCTGATCTGGTTGGCCATGTTCGGCTCCAGGTCGGCAAGGATGGCCTGTTCCTTGCCCGGGTCCATGAAACGAAGGATCTCCGTGAGCGCAGCCTTTCCGTCCACTTCCTCGGTCACAGGCTGCCCCTGCTCGCGCACCTTGCTGCGCAGGATCTCTTCCGCCTTGTGGATGATTTCGATGTCCACCTTCTGCATTTTTGCAATGCGCGGCACCACTTCGTGCTGCACCTCCGGACTGAGCGCCTGGAGGATCCGTGCCGCCAGCTTGGGCTGCAGGTGGGCCAGGATCAGCGCCGCTACCGGCACGGATTCCTCCCTCAGAAGCGTGATGGCCTGGTGAATGTCGATATCCTGCATGAAGGTGAAGGGCGGCGGGGCCATGTCCTTGCGGACCTTTATGAGGATCTTCTCGGCTCTCTCCGCCCCGATCGATGCGGTGAGCATCTCCTGGGCTTTCTCGAGGCCGCCCTGCGCGATCAGATCCTTGGTTTCCCGGATATAGCCGAACTCCTCCAGGATCTTGGAGGCTTCCTTCTCCTCGATGTGTTGCGTGCGGGCAATCTCCAGGGTAATGCCCTCGACTTCCTCCGCGGACATGTGCCGCAGCACACGCGCCGCCTCTTCTTTCCCGAGCAGCATGAGAAACTGGGCCGCTTTGCGGTAGCCGGCGTCCCTGCTGGTCTCCTTGATGAAGCCGCGGACGCTGGGGTCTCTCGGGGGCCTTTTGCCCGCGTTCTGCGCCTTGCGGTATTCGTCGATGGGACCTGGCATGAAAACCATGATACCCCCTGACCGGGGGCAGGTCAATGAAGGATGACGAATGTCACGGGGTGCCGTGACCAGGGGCGGGACGGACGGCCGAAATGCCGCGAAACTGCACGGAGTTCCGTGCAAGGTACCGCGGCGGCAATCACGCAGCCCCGCAGGTGCAGGGCCGCGTGGCCGATACGTGGTGATGAGCCGTTGTGCGGAAACGGCCTCTACATTGCCATGAGGCCGAAAACGTGGACCTTTCCGCCCTCCCCGACTATCGGGCAGTCCTTGACGAGCTTGGCCGCGGCCGCCAGATCAGCTGCCTGCAGGACGCTGTACCCGTTGGACACGTTGCCGCTCGTACCGTCCTGGATTCCTGAGGAGGTCACAGTCTTGGACCCACCGAACGGGGCCCCGGCCTCGACGACCGCTCCGCCGAGCTTGCCGAACCACGACTGCCATACCTTCATTGACGCTTCCCCTTCCTGGGGAGTAGTGGGGGCCTTTCCCCCGCTGTAGAGAACGACGAACTTGTTCATCAAAGCCTCCTTCCGCGGTAGTCCGCGGAGTTGTCTTCCGCGGTAGTCCGCGAAGTTGTCTT
>Ga0265338_10008722_pt1 | contig 12255 bp, 11 predicted proteins | sample 42126metaG_FD_193579 | JGI IMG/M metagenome (GOLD analysis project Ga0265338, IMG submission 193579) | Rhizosphere microbial communities from Carex aquatilis grown in University of Washington, Seatle, WA, United States - 4-21-26 metaG | ecosystem: Host-associated > Plants > Roots > Rhizosphere... | reverse complement strand
GGTACGCTACCGACCCCGGCAAGCCCTGGATCGGGCGGCGGTTGACGGGCCCCTCGGTCGGTGTGGTGTCGTACCCCCCGTGGAGATCGCATTTACCTCGTCGCCGAGGTCGAGCCTGGGTGTCGAGTGGGAGCTCGAGCTCGTCGACACCGAGTCCCGCGAGCTGGCAAGCGCGGCGTCCGACATTCTCGGGGAGATCGCGGGCCCGGGGGACGCCGAGCATCCCAAGGCCAAGCACGAGCTGCTCGAGTCGTGCATCGAGGTGATCACCGGGGTCTGTGGAACCGTCGACGAGGCGGTCGAGGACCTGCGTGGCACGGTGGCCGAGGTCGCCGACGCGGCGTCGAGGCGCGGGCTCGGCGTGATGTGCTCCGGCACGCATCCGACCAGCGACTGGGCGACCCAGCAGATCAGCCCCAACCCGCGTTACGCGAAGCTCGTCGAGGACATGCAGTGGCTGGCCCGGCGGATGCAGATCTTCGGCGTGCACGTCCACGTCGGCGTTCGTTCCCCGGAGAAGGCGATCCCGATCGTCAACGCGCTGACCGCGTATATCCCGCACTTCCTGGCCCTCTCGGCGTCCTCGCCGTACTGGGTGGGCACCGACACCGGCCTGGCGTCCGCGCGGAGCAAGGTCTTCGAGGGGCTGCCGACCGCCGGCATTCCGTATCAGCTGTCCGGGTGGAACGACTTCGAGCACTACATGGCGACGTTGATTTCGGCGCACACGATCAACTCGGTGCGCGAGGTGTGGTGGGACGTGCGGCCGCATCCGCAGTTCGGCACGGTCGAGCTGCGGATCTGCGACGGCCTGCCGACCCTGTACGAGATCTCCTGGGCCGCGGCGATGTCGCAGTGCCTGGTCGAGATGTTCAACGGGCAGCTCGACCGCGGCTACACCCTGCCGGTGCCGAAGGGCTGGACGATCCGGGAGAACAAGTGGCGAGCGGCCAGGTACGGCATCGACACCGACCTGATCGTGGACAACGACGGGCGCACTGAACCGTTGCGCGACCTGATCGCCGAGCTGGTCGACGACTTGGCGCCGATTGCTGAGCGGCTGGAGTGCCGCGAGGAGCTGTTCCGCGCGAAGCGGATCCTGGACATCGGCCCGAGCTACCTGCGGCAGCGTCGAGCCGCGGAGGCCGCCGGTGGTGACCTCACCGCTGTGGTCGACGCGCTGCTGAAAGAGATGCGCGACAACATGCCGGCCGGGCTGAGCGAATGAGCGTGACCGACTTCTTGGCCGACAACGGTCAACGGCTGGTCGAGGTGCGCCGTGACCTGCACAGGCATCCCGAGCTGAGCCGCGAAGAACGGCGTACGACGGACCTGCTCGCCGACGCGCTGTCGCATGTCGGGCTCTCGCCCCGGATCCTGCCGTCCGGCACCGGCCTGCTCTGTGACATCGGGCCGGAGCCGCCGACGGTGGCCTTCCGCGCCGACCTCGATGCGTTGCCGATCCTGGACACGAAGGACGTCAGCTATCGGTCCCGGGTTGACGGCGTCACCCATGCCTGTGGTCACGACGTGCACGCGACCGTGGTCCTGGGAACCGGGCTGGCGTTGGCCAGGATGGCCGCGCGCGGCGAGTTGCACCACGGGGTCCGGCTGGTGTTCCAGCCGGCCGAGGAGGTGGTGCCAGGAGGCGCGCTCGACGTGATCGCGGCCGGCGGCCTTGACGGAATTCACCGGATCTACGCCGTGCACTGCGATCCGGGCGTCGACGTCGGTCAGGTCGGCCTCCGGGCCGGACCGATCACGGCGGCGAGCGACCACATCGAGGTGCTGCTGACCGGGCCCGGCGGGCACACCGCACGCCCGCACCTGACCGCCGACCTGGTGAGCGCGCTCGGCGCGGTGGTGACCGGCGTGCCGGCGCTGCTGGCCCGCCGGGTCGATCCGCGGGCCGGCCTTGCGCTCGTCTGGGGTCGGGTCAGCGCGGGCACCGTGTCCAACGTGATCCCGCGCAGCGGCCGCGTGGACGGCACCGTGCGCACCCTCTCGCGCGAGCTCTGGGAGTCGTTGCCGCCAATCGTCGAGGATGCGATCCGTGCGGTCGCGGCGCCGTACGGGGTAGGGGTCGAGCTGACCTACACCCGCGGCGTCCCGCCGGTCGTCAACGACGCGGCCAGCGTCATCTCGCTCGATGCCGCGGTCCGCACCTCGGTCGATGGTGGTCAGGTGTGTGAGACCGCGCAGAGCCTCGGCGGCGAGGACTTCGCGTGGTATCTCGACCGGGTGCCGGGCGCGCTGGCCAGGCTCGGGGTGCGCTCACCAGGCAGCAAGGTCGTCATGGACCTGCACCAGTCGAGCTTCGACGTCGACGAGCGCTGTATCTCGGTGGGCGTCCAGCTGCTGACCGGGGTGGCGCTCGGCGCCGGCTGGAGCACCGGCTGAGGCCTCACCAGTACTTGTGGCCGTCGAGGATGATCCAGCCGCCCGGGTGAGTGCCGGTGGCGTGGTGCGTGTAGTGAATGACCGGATGGCCGGGGTCCGGTTCGAACTGGCCATGGATCTCGACCACGTCGCCGGGCCGCACCGGCACCCGGGGCGCCAAGCTCAGGTTGTGGTCGATCTCGACCAAATGTCCCTGGACGCTGATGTCGAAGTCCTCGTGCGGTCCCTCGGGTCCGTTCGAGTCCGGCAGCAGCGCCGTTACCGTCCCGCGAACCGTGACCTCGGCGGCTTTCGCCGCGGTCAGGTCGTGCACGAAGCCGGCGTTGTCGACGTGAGCCTGGCCGCACCCGGCCAACCCGGCGGTCAGCGCCACGACCACTAACCCGGCGCGGGCCCGCATGTCAGGAACCGACGGTCCGGCACGGCCTGGCCCGCAGCTCCGCCACGTAGTCGTCGGGAGCGCCGGCGACCTCGGCCGCATCGGCCATCACGCCGAGATAGCGCGCCGACGGCAGGCCGCCTTCGTACCCATCGAGCACGTAGAGCCAGGACAGCAACAAGCCGTCGAGGGTGTGCACCCGCACCCGGATCTTGTTGTAGAGGCCGGTGCTGGCGAACTCGATCTCGTCGAGGATCGACTCGTCCTGGCCGGTGACGTCGTAGATCATCACGAAGACCCGGCTGTCGGGGTCCTCCACGACGGTGGCGAGCGACCCTTCCCAGCCGAGATCCTCGCCGCCGAACGTCAGCCGCCAGCCTTCCAGCCAGCCGGTGCCCTGCGACGGTGAGTGCGGGCAGCGCTCGCGCATCTGCTGCGGATCGAGGTTGGATCCGTACGCCGCGTAGAAGGCCACGCCGCGAAGCGTAATGAGCCGCGGTCGCAAGCAGGCAACAATGTCCTCCGTGACACGAATCGCGATCCTTGGTGGCGGGCCCGGCGGTTATGAAGCGGCGCTGGTCGCCGCGCAGCTCGGCGCCGACGTAGTGATCATCGAGCGGGACGGGGTCGGCGGCGCCTGCGTGCTCGCCGACTGCGTGCCCTCGAAGACGCTGATCGCGACGAGCGAGACGATCACCGGCTTCGCCGGCAGCGAGGCGCTCGGCGTACGGCTGCGTAGCGGCGGTCGGGTGTCCGACCAGGTCTCGGTGGACGCACTCGCGGTCAACAACCGGGTGAAGGCGCTCGCCAACGCCCAGTCGGTCGACATCGCGACCCGGCTCGCCGGTGAGGGCGTCGAGGTGATCACGGGGACTGGGCGGTTCCGTAACCCGCGCCAGATCGTCGTCACGTCCGGGGTCGAGGAGCGGGTCGTCGACACCGACGTGGTGCTGGTCGCGACCGGTGCGTCGCCACGGGTGTTGCGCGACGCGCCGCCGGACGGGGAGCGAATCCTGAACTGGCAGCAGATGTATGACCTGCCCACGTTGCCCGAGCACCTCGTCGTGGTCGGGTCCGGCGTCACCGGGGCCGAGTTCGCCAGTGCATATCTGGCGCTGGGCAGCGAGGTCACGCTGGTGTCGAGTCGTGACCGGGTCATGCCGAGTGAGGACGCTGATGCGGCGCTGCTCATCGAGGAGGTGTTCACCCGGCGCGGCATGCACATCGTGCGCCAGGCCCGCGCCGCGGGCGTCGTACGAACTGTGACCGGAGTCGAGGTGGAGCTGATCGACGGCCGCCGGGTGCAGGGCTCGCACTGTCTCGTCGCGGTGGGCTCGGTGCCCAACACCACCGACATCGGGCTCGACCTGGCGGGGGTCGCGACCGATGCGGCCGGGCACGTCCTGGTCGATCGGGTCTCCCGGACGTCGACCCCGGGCATCTACGCGGCCGGCGACTGCACCGGCCTGCTGCTGCTGGCGTCGGTCGCGGCGATGCAGGGCCGCACCGCGATGTGGCATGCGCTCGGCGATGCGGTGGCGCCCTTGCGCTTGGCGACGGTGTCGGCGAACGTCTTCACCGACCCGGAGATCGCGACCGTCGGCCTGGTCTCGGTCGAAGCGGCCGCGGAACGCGGCGGCGTACGGGAATTGAAGCTCGCGCTGGCCACCAATGCGCGGGCCAAGATGCAGGGCATCGAGGACGGCTTCGTCAAGCTTTACTGCCGGCCGGGAACCGGTGCGGTGCTGGGCGGCGTCGTGGTCGCGCCGCGGGCCAGCGAGCTGATCCTTCCGGTATCACTCGCCGTTCAGCACGGTCTTACCGTCGATCAGTTGTCGCACACGTTCACGATCTACCCGTCGATCACCGGCAGCATCACCGAAGCCGCCCGCCTGCTCCACCTCGCCGCATCCGACTAGCCCTGTGCCCGCATCGGTTTGTGATGCTTTAGCAGTACCGGGGTACTCGTAACGGCTCACAAATCCACCGGGTCCGCACGAGAACTCAAGCGCCCGCAGCGTTAGACGTTCGACGACGCCGGCGCCGTCCAGGCCGTTGATGAGTGTGACGCACAGCGCTTCGATGTCTTCCACCCAGTCGATGCCCGGGGCGGTGTCAGGATGATGGGGTGTCCGATCGTGCCCTGAGCTTCGGTGCGGTCGCGGAAGCCTACGAGCGGTTCCGGCCTGGCTATCCCGACGAGCTCTTTGACACGGTCATGGACTATGCGGGCCGGCCGATTCGGTCTGCATTGGAGATCGGTGCCGGGACCGGCAAGGCAACCCGCCTCTTCGCTCGACCCGCGGTCACGGTCACCGCTACCGAGCCTGATGCGGCGATGCTCGCCGAACTGCGCACGCACGTTCCGGCAACGGTCAAGACGGTGCAGGCGGCGTTCGAAGACCTGCCGCTCACCGAGACCTACGGGCTCGTCTATGCCGCCGCCGCGCTTCATTGGACTGACCCGGTCGACCGGTGGTCACGGATCGCTGCCTTGTTGCAGCCGGGCGGGGTCTTCGCGTCGTTCGGGGGACCGGTTTCTCTCGCCGACCCGCAGGTTGAGGAGGCCGTGCGCGCGGCCCGTGCGCCGTTTCTGGACAGTGACGATGTAGTGGCCCCGGACGACACGACTGCAGGAGAGCCGATGCAGTGGCCGGGTTCGGAACTGCAACGCTCTGAGCTGTTCACCGACGTCCGGCAGTCGGTGATCGGGCGGCGGCTGATCATGAGTGCCGACGACTACGTCGGTCACCTCTCAACCGTTTCCGCTTACCTTCAACTCCCGACGCCGCAGCAGGACCGGGTCTATCGCCGAATCGGGCAGGTTCTCCCCGACCGCGTCGAAGTCGTGGCCGACCTCACGATCCATCTCGCCCGAACCGAGCAGGTCCAGCGCGATAGTGCGCAACGCACTCGCGCCGAGTCCGAGGAGGGGTAGTTGTGGCCGAGACGCCAAAGGGCGAGCTTCAGCATTTCCTGGGGATGCCGATCGAGCCGGGACACGTTCTGCCGGGAGTTGGTCCGACCGGGCAGCGCGTGCTCGGCGTACCGGCGAGCTGGTACTCCCGCGGACCGGTCGACTGGTCAGGCTTGCGCCACCCGATTCGGTGGATCGTCAGGTCGGTTCGACGATCCGGCAGAGCGTCTCGCCGGGGCTGACCACGTTGCCGATCGTGGCGGTCAGGTCGGCGACCGTCCCGGATCGGTGCGCGCTGATGGGTTGCTCCATCTTCATCGCTTCGAGGACGACGATCAGGTCGCCGGCTTCGACCATGGCGCCGTCCTCGACCGCAACCTTCACGATCGTGCCCTGCATCGGCGCGGTGAGGGCATCACCGGCGGCGGTCGCTTTCGAGGAGACCGCCCGGTGTGACGGCGGCTTGCCGCGATGGGCCGAGCCGCTCACACCGAGCCCGTCCGGCAGTGTCACCTCGAACCGGCGGCCGCCGACCTCGACGGTCACCTGGTCGCGGCCCTGGACAGAAGCCGAGCCGCCCGGGGTCGCGAGGTACGGCTCGACCGAACCGGTCCACTCGGTCTCGATCCACCGGGTGTGCACCGAGAACGGCTCGCTGGTGAAGGCCGGATCGGCCAACACCGCGCGGTGGAACGGGATGATCGTCGGCATCCCACCGACCTCGAACTCGTCCAGCGCTCGCCGCGACCGCGCGATCGCCTCCGCGCGATCCGCACCGGTGATGATCAGCTTCGCCAGCAGCGAGTCGAACGCGGCCGGAACGGTGTCACCGACGACGTAGCCGGCATCGACCCGTACGCCGGGTCCCGACGGCGGCCGCCAGTCCGTGATCGTGCCGGGTGCGGGCAGGAAGCCCCGGCCGGCGTCCTCGGCGTTGATCCGGAACTCGATCGAGTGGCCACGCGCGACCGGGTCGGTCGCGGCAATGTGCTGGCCGTCGGCGATCGCGAACTGCGCGAGGACGAGGTTGACTCCGCTGGTCTGCTCGGTGACCGGGTGCTCGACCTGCAACCTGGTGTTGACCTCGAGGAACGAGACCGCGCCGTCCTGCGCAACCAGGAACTCGCAGGTGCCGGCGCCGACGTAGCCAGCCGCGGCGGCGATCGCTTTGCTCGCGGCGTACAGCTGGTGGCGCTGATCGTCGCTGAGAAATGGCGCCGGTGCCTCCTCGACCACCTTCTGGTGGCGACGTTGCAACGAGCAGTCGCGGGTACCGACGACGACGACCTGGCCGTGCTGGTCGGCGAGCAGCTGGGTCTCGACGTGCCGCGGCTTGTCGAGGTAGCGCTCGACGAAGCACTCGCCGCGGCCGAACGCCGCGATCGCCTCGCGGACCGCACTGTCGAACAGCTCGGGAATCTCCTCCCGGGTGCGGGCCACCTTGAGCCCGCGTCCGCCGCCACCGAAGGCCGCCTTCACGGCGACCGGCAAGCCATACGCGTCAACGAAGGCAAGCACCTCCTCGACCCCGGCGACCGGGTTAGGGGTCCCCGGCGCAAGTGGCGCACCGACATCCGCGGCGATGTGCCGGGCTTTGACCTTGTCGCCGAGTGCGTCGATGGCGGCCGGCGGCGGTCCGATCCAGGTCAGCCCGGCATCGATCACCGCAGCCGCAAACGTTGCGTTCTCGGACAGGAAGCCGTACCCGGGGTGAATCGCGTCCGCGCCTGACCGCTTGGCGATGTCCAGCACCTTGGCGATGTCGAGGTAGGTCTCGCCCGGCGTGCTGCCACCAAGCGCGTACGCCTCGTCGGCCAGCCGAACGTGCTGGGCGTCGAGGTCGGTGTCGGCGTAGATCGCCACACTCGTCAGCCCGGCGTCACGACAAGCCCGGGCCACCCGCACCGCGATCTCGGCGCGGTTGGCGATCAGGACCCTTTGCATCCCCTGACTCTATTGAGTGACGGCTCGTGGCATGCTCCCCGCGTGAGTGAGATGCCTTTCTCCAACTTCCAGAACGAGATCTATCTGAACGGCACAGTCGGCATCGTTCCGGACTTTCCGGTCGAGGCCGCCGCGCTGGAGGCGGCCGCCAAGGAGCGGTTCGCACCGGAGTCCTTCGGGTACGTCGCTGGCAGTGCCGGATCCGAGTCGACCGCCCGGGCCAACCGGGCCGCGTTCGACCGCTGGCGGATCGTGCCGAGATTCCTGCGCGACGTGTCGGTCCGCGACCTGTCGACCTCGGTGCTCGGCACCGCGATGCCGGCGCCGGTCGCGTTGGCGCCGATCGGAGTGCAGGGGATCGTGCATCCCGACGCCGAACTTGCCGTGGCCAGGGCCGCGGCCAGCCTGAAGCTGCCGATGGCGCTGTCCACCGTGTCGTCGTACCGGATGGAGGACGTCGCCGCCGCGGGCGGCGACTCGCCGCGCTGGTTCCAGCTGTACTGGCCGAAGGACCGCGATGTCGGTGCGTCGTTCCTCGCCCGGGCGAAGGCGGCCGGCTTCTCCGCGTTACTGCTCACCTTGGACACCTTCATCCTGGCCTGGCGGCCACGGGATCTTGCTCATGCGTACCTGCCGTTCCTGCAAGGGCTCGGGCTGGCCAACTACGAGACCGACCCGGCGTTCCTGGCCGGGCTCGATAAGTCGCCGCAGGAGGACCCGACCGCGTCGATCCTGCACTGGCAGTCGATGTTCGGCGACCCGCGCAACACCTGGTCGGACCTGGCCTGGGTCCGCGAGCACTGGGACGGTCCGATCGCGCTGAAGGGCGTGCTGCACCCGGACGATGCGCGGCGTGCGATCGATGCCGGCATCGAGGGGATCCTGGTCTCCAACCACGGTGGGCGGCAGATCGACGGCGAGATCGCCGCGTTCGAGGCACTGCCGGACATCGTGTCCGCGGTGGCCGGTCGAGCGGACGTGTTGCTCGACTCCGGTGTGCGGACCGGATCGGACGTTCTCAAGGCGCTCGCATTGGGCGCGACCGCGGTGCTTCTCGGCCGCCCCTACATCTACGGACTCGGCCTCGGCGGCGAGGCCGGGGTGCGGCACGTGCTGCGCAGCCTGCTCGCCGAGCTCGAGTTGACGATGGCGCTGGCGGGCTGCGCGTCGCTGGCAGATGTCGGGCCGGAGCTGTTGACCCGTATACCGTGATCGCGTGGCGGACTCACCAGCAGGCTTGGCGGGGCTGCGTTTTCGGCGTCTTCACGAGGGCACCCGGGTCCGTTCCGCCGCCGGCCTGCCGGTGCTGGACCGGCTCTACGACGTCTGGGAGCGCCGCGACGTCCTGCGCATGCTCACCGAGCGCGGGCTGCGGCAGAAGTACGCCGGATCGGTGCTCGGTTACGCGTGGTCGCTGCTCGAACCGGCCCTGCTGATCGCGACGTACTTCCTGCTCCTCAAGATCTTCCACAAGAGCTACCCGATGTACCCGCTGTTCATCGCCTCGACGATCCTGCCCTGGCAGTGGTTTGCCTCGACCGTGAACTCCGCGACCGGGACCCTCCGGCAGAACTCACGGTTGATCACGTCGATCGCGCTGCCCCGCGAGATCTATCCGCTCGCCGATGTGCTGGTCAAGACGGTCGAGTTCGTCCTCAGCCTGCCGATCCTGCTGATCGTCGCGTGGATCTACGGCGTACGACCCTCCGGCTATGTCTACGCGCTTCCGCTGGTGCTGGTGCTCGAGCTGATGATCTGCGTCGGCATGGCAATGCTGGTCTCGTCGCTCAACACCGTGCTGCGTGACGTGCAGCGCGGGATCGGCATCTTCATCCGGATGATGTTCTACCTGGTCCCGGCGTTGTATCCGTTGCAGCGGTTGACCGGCTCGACCCGCCGATTGGATTCCTACAACCCGATGGTCGGCATCCTCGAGGTCAACCGGGCGGTGTGGCTGCCCGGCTACTGGACCGGCTGGCGGCCGGTGTACTTCTCCGTGATCGGTGCCTTCGCCATCCTGGCCATCGGCTTTGCGGTGTTCAGCCGGGTCGAGCGGCTCGTCCTCAAGGAGCTGTGAGGCGTGGGCGATGCCATCGCGGTCCACGATCTGGGGATCAAGTTCGCGCTCAACCGGCGACGCCGGCTCGAGCTGAAGAACCTGTTCATCGAGGGCCTCTCGGCCACCGGAACCGAATACTGGGCACTGCGGCACATCTCGTTCACGGTGGCCAAGGGCGAGTCGGTCGGGATCATCGGGCGCAACGGGTGCGGCAAGAGCACGCTGTTGCGGCTGGTTGCCGGCGTCATGCTCCCCGACGAAGGGGTCATCGAGGTCAACGGTGGCGTCGGCGCCATGATCGAGCTGTCCGCGGGTTTCGTCGGCGACCTCACCGCCCGCGAGAACGTGTACCTGATCTCGTCACTGCACGGCTTCAGCCGCGAGCAGACCGACGAGCGATTCGACGAGATCATGCGCTGGGCCGGGGTCGCGAGGTTCGTCGATACGCCGGTCATGCACTTCTCGAGTGGCATGAAGGCGCGGCTGGCGTTCTCGATCGTGACCCGGATGGAAGAACCGATCCTGCTCGTCGACGAGGTACTTGCGGTAGGCGACAAGGCCTTCCGCCGCAAGTGCGGGGTCGTGATCGACCGGATGCTCGGCGAGGGCCGGACCATGCTGCTCGTCTCGCACAACGAGAACGACCTGCGCCGCTGGTGCAGTCGGGGGATCTACCTCCGACGCGACGAGCCGCTCGTCACCGGACCGATCGAGGACATCCTCGAGATGTATCTCGACGAAGACGACAACACGTGAGCTCGCCTCGACCCACGCTCAGCGAGCTGCGCGTCGTGGCGCAGCCCGAATCGACGATCCGGCGGGCGAGCGGCGAGCACTGGACCGGCGGGCTCTACATGCGCCATCTGTCGATCCGGGCGACGCGGCTCCTGATCCCGACCCGGGTGTCGGCGAACGCCCTGACCTGGCTGATGCTCCTCACCGGCATCGGGGCGGCCCTGGTGCTGACCGTGCCGCACTTGTGGGCGGCCGTGGTGACGCTGGTCCTCATCCAGTTCCAGGCGCTGCTGGACTGCATGGACGGTGAGCTCGCGCGCTGGCGCCGGCGCACCGGACCGATCGGCATCTACGTCGACCGGCTGGGTCACTACGTCACCGACGGCTGCCTGGCCATCGCGGTCGGTGTGCACGCCGACGGCGGGCTCGGCTCGATCGACGGGTGGACGCTGGTCGGTCTTGCCGCTGCTTTTCTGATCCTGTTGACAAAGGCGGAGACCGATCTCGTGCACGTCGCGCGGGCCCAGAGCGGACGCGAGCGGATCCCTGACACGGCGGCCACCGCGACGTCGCACAAGTCGGTCCTGCGGAGCTTGCGCTCGCTGGCCAAGCGGGTGCCGTTCAACCGGGCGCTGCTGGCGATCGAGATGTCGGTGCTCGTGCTCCTGGCGGCCGTGGTCGATGCCGTCCGGGGCGATCTCGACGGCATGCGAGTGCTTGACGTCGCCTTGCTGGTGATTGCCGGTGTCGTCGCGGTCGGGCACCTGCTCGCTACGGTCACGTCGGATCGGTTGCGATGACCCGGGTCGGTTGCGTCATCCTCAGCCAGGGCAACCGCCCTGCGGAGCTGGCGAGGGCGCTCGACTCGGTGTTGGCACAGACCGGCGTCGAGGTCGAGTGCGTGGTCGTCGGCAACGGGTGGACTCCAACCGGCCTGCCGGTCGGCGTCCAGTCGGTCCCACTGGTGCAGAACGTCGGAATCCCGTCCGGGCGCAACATCGGGGCGGCCGACGTCCGCGGCGATGTGCTGCTGTTTCTCGACGACGACGCCGTGCTGGCGGGGACCGACCTGCTCAGCCGGGCGGTCGCGCAGTTCGACGCCGATCCGACCCTCGGTGTGCTGCAACCGCGGTCGGTCGAACCCAGCGGGCTCCCGACCGCCCGTCGCCACGTCCCGCGGGTCGGCGGGGCGCACGCCGAGGTGTCCGGCGACGTCGCGTGGTTCTGGGAGGGCGCGTCGCTGATCCGTCGTACCGCGTTCCAGGCGTGCGGTGGCTGGCCGGGGAGGTTCTTTTACGGCCACGAAGGGATCGAGGTGGCCTGGCGGGTCATCGACGCGGGCTATCGGATCCGGTACGACGCGCAACTCGAGGTGCTCAACCCCGACGCCGAGCCGTTCCGGGGCGCCCAGGGTCCGTACCGGAACGCGCGCAACCGGGTCTGGGTGGCTCGGCGCAACCTGCCGGTGCCGCTCATGCTCGGCTACCTCCTGGTGTGGGGGATCGTCACGTTTGCCCGGGTCCGCAGCGGCACCGCATTGCGGCAAACCATGCGCGGATTCCTCGACGGCTTCCGGCGGCGGGCCGGCAAGCGGCGACCGATTCGATGGCGCACGGCGTGGCGGCTGACCCGGTTGGGGCGCCCCCCGGTCGTTTAGCAAACCTCGCTCGGGCTCCGAGCGAGGACGGTAGGCTGCGCGCGAAATGGCACCGAAAAATCAGCGACTACGGACAGTGGGGGTCGTCCTCGCTGGTGGTGTGGGTGCCCGCGTCGGTCTGCTGATCCCCAAGCAGCTGCTGAAGATCGCCGGAAAGCCGATCA
>Ga0265338_10008720_pt1 | contig 12256 bp, 10 predicted proteins | sample 42126metaG_FD_193579 | JGI IMG/M metagenome (GOLD analysis project Ga0265338, IMG submission 193579) | Rhizosphere microbial communities from Carex aquatilis grown in University of Washington, Seatle, WA, United States - 4-21-26 metaG | ecosystem: Host-associated > Plants > Roots > Rhizosphere... | reverse complement strand
GCTGCTGCAATTGCGCTACACTCTCGACCTGGTTGGGGGGGAAGTTCCCGGCATACTGAGGGGCTATCCCAAGCACGGTCCCCGCGCTGGTCGGGTCCCAATTGACGTACCAGGCCGGGGGAATAGAGTCGCGCAGCCCGATCGGGAGAATCACCGCTCCCAGGATCCACCCCAGCAGAATCACGACCTTTACCAGCGTGGTCAGACGCGGCAGCAGCGTGCCAAGAGCAAAGCCGAGGCTGCTGAGCAGGACCGCCGCTGGCACGACCATACCCACCCAGAGGAGCAGCACGGTACCGATCTCCGGTGCCGGATATCCGGTGGTGGTCAAATGCAGCAACCAGCCCAGCACCAGGAAAGCAACCAGGGAAAGCACCGCCAGCCCCAGACCCAGCAGCAGGCTGACCAGGTAGCGTCCCCAGACATACGCCCAGGTTGGCAGCGCAGTAGTCATGAGCAACTCGTGTGTGCGCCGGGAGAGATCCCGCGCCACGCCATCAGTTGTGATAAAGGGCAAGAGCAGCCCCAACAGCACCAGAGCGAGCGGCAGGTTCGTCAATAGTCCCCAGGCACTGGTTCCGGCTACGAAGGCGCTGACATCGCCCTGGCCGAAAAAGAACTGGTTGGGCATCCGCGAGGCCCACGTCAGAAAAAGCAGCAGGCAAAAGAAGCCGAGGGCCTGCAACCAGAAGAGGCGGTTAGCGCCGAAGCGACGCAGTTCCCAGGTTATGACACAGGCAAGCGCCTGCGGGCGCTTCATTGCCCGCATGGACTTTCCCGTACTGGTCAGCGCAGTGATATTCATGAGATGTTCCTTTTCTGTATGGAAGTTTGGAGAAGCAAGGTATGCATAGGAGCATGCTTCTCAGGAAACGGTACGCGAAAAAGATGACACTGAGATGAAACACCATTTCATGTTTTTGTCATCTTTCTGGTGCATACTGGAACAGTCAGAAAGGAAGCCATACGTATGCGCATACTGATTATCGAGGACGACTACCATCTGAACCAGGCGCTAAAAAAGAGCCTGGTTGAGGAGAGCTATGCGACGGATTCCGTCTATGATGGGATGGAGGGGGAAGCGTATGCCGAGAGCACCCCCTATGACGCGATTATCCTCGACATCATGCTGCCGCGCAAAGATGGAATCGCAGTCTGCCGGACCCTGCGCCAGCACCGCGTCACGACTCCCATTTTGATGCTTACCGCTCGCGATACCATTGAGGACCGTGTCCAGGGACTTGACAGCGGGGCCGATGATTACCTGGTCAAGCCCTTTGCCTTACACGAACTGCTGGCGCGCTTACGGGCGCTGTTCAGACGTGCTTCTCCACAAAAAAATGGTATGCTGATAGTCGGGGATGTGGTTCTCAACCCGGCCACCCACGAGGTCACACGCGCAGGGAAGCGGATCACACTGAATGCCAAAGAATTGGCGCTGCTGGAATACTTCATGCGTCATCCCAATCAGGTACTCAAACGCGACATGATCGAGGACCATATCTGGAGCTATGATTTCATCAGTGCCTCGAATGTGGTGGATGTCTATATCAGACGCCTGCGCCGCAAACTTGACGACCCGTTCGAGAGCAAACTGCTGGAAACCGTCTACGGAGCAGGGTATCGATTGCGCAGCCTGGAAACACGATGAGGAGAGAGCAGATGCAAGCACAAACAGACTCGGATGAGCAAACAAAACGCCTGCCGCGCTTCTTTTCCAGCTTACGTTTCCGGCTGATGCTCTGGTATCTCCTGATTCTGGGGATCGTACTCTGTGTCTTCAGTACAGCTATCTATGTGCTCGAAGAGCACACGCTGTATCAGAGCCTGGATACCCTGCTCATGACCACAGTAGGGCCAGTGGCTTCTTCCTATAATCCGCAAACGGGTCAGGTCGTGGAAACCAATACCAGCGTCCTGGTGATTCTGCAAAACCCCCAGGGACAGTTCACCCAGGTCAGTCCCTCAGTGCCATCCTCTGCGCTCCCGGCACTGCGTCTTTCCCTCACTCGCCTGACAGGTTGGGGAAACAACCTGCTGTGGGATAGTCACGGGAGTTCGTTTCTCTCCACCTCTCCCCACGGTCAGGCACTATTTTTTACGAGCACCGAGGTGACATTTCTCTCTCAGATAGACCTCAATGGAGGCTCCTCCTATGCAGTAAAGCGGTTTACGATCACGAACCAGCAGAATCAACTTCTGTCTCTTCTGTACATTGGCGTTCCCAGCGGCGATATCCCGGAGCAATTACAACAACTGCTGGTCACGCTGGTCGTGGCAACGCCTCTGGTAGTGCTCTTCTCCAGTACGGGAGGGTACTGGCTGGCAGAGAGGGCCACGCGCCCGGTCCAGACCATCACGCGCACCGCGCAAGCCATCAGCGAAACCGATCTGCACCAGCGCCTGAACCTGAGACAACATGATGAAATGGGAGAGCTGGCGGCGACGTTTGATCGTATGCTGGATCGTCTGGAGAGCGCGTTTGAACGCCAGCAGCAGTTTACCGCTGATGCCAGCCACGAGTTGCGAACGCCATTGAGCATCGTCAGGGCCGAGGCCGAACGGGTCTTGCACCGACCACATACCTCCCAGGAATATGTCCAGGCACTTGCAATCATTTCCCAGGAAAATCAGCGGATGACCCGCCTGGTCAATGACCTGCTGATCCTGGCTCGTGCCGATCAAGGGCAGAGCGTGCTCACCTGCGAACGGGTCGATCTCAGCGAGATCGTGGTGGATGCAGCGGAAAATCTCGCTCAACAGGCCGCGCTAAACGCCATCGAGATCCGCCTGGTGGGCCTGGACGAACTGGTGGTCTGGGGAGACCGACTCTACCTGACGCAACTCTGCATCAATCTGCTGGAAAACGCGATCACCTACAGTGCTGGCGTTGGGAAACACGTCGAGGTCCGACTGGACCACCAGCAGCATTACGCTCGCCTCCAGGTCATCGACGAGGGTCCTGGCATCGAAGCTGCGCACCTGCCCCACCTTTTCGAGCGCTTCTACCGGGTCGATCAGTCCCGCAAACATATGCTCCCAACGGTTCACATGAGCAGTCCCTCCGGGAGCGGTCTGGGTCTCTCCATTGTACGCTGGATTGTGGACCAACACGGTGGCTCCATCCAGGTGCATTCCTCCCCAGGCAAAGGCTCGATTTTTGAGGTATACCTCCCTTTTTAACGAAGAAGGGCCACTTGACTCAAGAAAGATCCCATGATCCCTGGATTTGCGAATTGGGCACGTTCCAGGTCCCGGACATACTCCCATTCGATTGAACGGTGCCCTGGTATTCTCCAAGCGCACCGCAAGCAGTTCCTGCCACAGGCGTCTCCTTGAGTTCAAAAGAAACAGAGTTGTCCGTGCTAACAATACCATTCTCAAGGGTCAGCGGGCAGGGATCTGTGCCTGTAGCGGTAAAATCACCAGCGGAATTTTCATGGACACCGGTAATAAGCAGACTCGCGGTCCCGCTAACGGTCGTAATATGGCCAGCGTAGGTCAGGTGCAATTGCGGAAGCGTGGGAGTTACGGCTCTAGCGGTAAAAAATCCCGCTGTAGCCAGGATCGTCAGAATGGGAATAATGACTTTAACCAACCAGTCTTTCCATGACCATTTCCCTTCCTGGTCGCTCTCTTTCTTCGCTTTCGCCTGCCGGGTTGACAGATAAGGCGGTGGAGGCGGTGGAGCAAGCCGGGGCTCTGATCTGTATTGCGGGCTGGCACTATATGCCGGAAGAGTTGCGTGGGCAGCCATGGTTGGTTCAACCATCACTCCCTCCAGTAGCTCGTAGGTAAACAGGGTCAAAGGATCGGTCGGATCCTGGCCAAAGCGCAGTCTGGCTGGTCCATTGAGTGGATGAGCAACATGGGGAGGAAGCCGATAGTCATTGAAAAAAGTGCCATTGGCACTGCCTGAATCAATAATAGTATATCCATTTCCCTGTTGCTGGATTTCAGCGTGATATGCCGAGACCTGAGAGCTATTTAACACGATAGTATTTGTAGACGCACGGCCAATGGTGATCTTCGTGCCTTCCAATTCGATGCGCCCAAAAGCGCCATTGAGTATTGCTTTCATACGCTTTCCTCCAGGCTTCTTTCCTGAATACTGAGCTCCTGTACAGGAGGATTGTTGTTTGTAGCTTATTTTGAGTATAAATGCCGGGGCCGATCCGCACATGTGCAAGATTACCCATTCAGGATGAACAATGGCGTGTCGTCTGACAGAGAAGCTGGCTCAATGCCAGAGGCTTTGACTTTTCTACTCCTGCCCGATTGGCTCTTGTCACTCCAGAGCGCCTCCGGTATCTTGATGCGAAATCACTGCTTTGGAGGAACTACCGTGACTCAGGAATGGCATCGTGGCATGTACGTCATCAGCACCGATAAAAATCGACTCGATCTTCAGGTTATTCATGGCTTTCTGACCACCTCCTACTGGGCCCAGGGCATTCCCCTGGAAACCGTCAGGCGCTCGCTTGAACATGCGCTGACCTTTGGCCTCTATCTGCAAGATCAACAGGTCGGATTTACCAAGATTATTACGGACTACACTACCTTTGCTTATGTTTCCGATGTATTTATCCTGGAGCTCTATCAGGGCCAGGGTCTGGGAACCTGGTTGATGGAGGTAGTTACCACTCATCCAGACTTGCAGGGATTGCGGCGCTGGGTTCTCGCGACGAAAGATGCTCATGCGCTCTATCAAAAAGTCGGCTTCAGGGCATTACGTTTCCCCGAACGTTTTATGGAAATTCTGGACATGGATGTCTATCAAAAAGCACACTGATGCAGGGATATGGAAAAATGGTGAGTCATGGGCTATGATAGAGAAAGCCTGAAAGGCTCACAGAGAAAACCATCCAGTAGAGCTTTTTTCTGGCAGCGTGAGAAGGTCGGAGCTATGATAGAGAAAAAGGAGAAACAGGCCATGCAAGAGCGAACAGGTGAGGCATTTGAACTGGATGAGCGTCTGACAGTCGTGGGCAAGCGCTTGCATCCCGGCGATACAGCGCCAGCTTTTCAACTGGACTATTTTGATGCGCAGGCATCCCGCATCCAGCACATGCACCTGGCAGATTCAGCCGGCACGGTGCGTTTGCTCAACGTGGTCAATTCGCTGGATACGCCGGTCTGCCAGGTTGAGACACGCCGCTGGGAGCAACTGGCGCAGGAACTACCGCCAGACGTACAGGTCTACACGATCAGCATGGATTTGCCCTTTGCCCAGTCTCGCTGGCAGGCAGAGACAGGCGTGACACACCGCGTGCTGTCATCCCATCGCAGTGAACACTTTGGGGAGGACTATGGCGTGTTGTTGAAAGAATGGCGGCTGCTGCAACGCGCGGTCTTTGTGATCGATCGCCAGGATCATATCGTCGCGGCAGAATATGTGGCCGACCAGATGAGCGAACCAGACTACGAGGCGGCGCTGGAGGCTGTGTGGCAGGTCCAGGAGCCTTAAACGTTCCTTTAAATAAAGGAGAAGCTGTCTCCTGCTTGCCCACACTCAAGTCAGGCGGATACACCAGCGAGGTAGTATACGCGAAGAAAGAACAGGTCCATGATTTTTGACCGGGAAGCCCAGGAACACTTTCAGGAACGCTATCGTGCCGGGGCCATACCCTGGGATTCAGGGATCAGTCCGCCAGAGTTGTTGGAGGCTGTGGCCGGACCAGCGGCTCTGCCACCAGGCCGGATGCTCGATATCGGTTGTGGCACCGGCACAAATTGTCTGACCCTGGCCCGGCTGGGCTGGCAAACGGTCGGGATCGATTTTGCGCTCCAGGCTATTGAAAGCGCCAACCAGAAGGCACAGGCTCAGACCGCAGAGATTGCGCAGGCAGGTGGGAGCGTGCACTTTTTGCAGGCTGACGTGACACAACTGGCTCAACCAGAACCAGGCGCAGCGTTTTCGCTCTTACTCGACATTGGCTGTTTGAACAGCATTCGCCCGGAAATGCGCGCTGACTATGTGCGTGTCATGGCCCGGCAAGCTCTCCCAGGCGCCCTTTTTCTCCTCTATGCGCGTTTTCCAGGAGCCACAGGCCGCTATCCTCTGGGTTGCATCCCCTCAGAGATTGACACATTGTTTGCGGCAACCTTTCTATGTGAGAGACGGGAGCCTGGCCAGGCTCCCCAGGGCGGTCAGTCCATGTGGAACTGGTTGCGGCGTCGGCCTTAATTCCTGTCCTTCATCGCTCAAAGGCGCTTTTCAAACCAGTGATGGGCATAGGGCTCGTCGTTGAAAGCTTCTACCTCCTGGTATCCCGCGTGTCGGTACAGTTCGATGGCTTCCGTGAGGGTGTGATTTGTTTCCAGGTGCAGGACCGTCATTCCCGCTTTGCGGGCCTCGTGCTCTAAAGCCTCAAGCAGACGCCGTCCCAGCCCAAGGCCACGCGCCTGTGGGGCTACCCACATACGCTTGATCTCCCCGATCAGGTTCTCGTGAAACTTGACGGCACCACAGCCCACCGGCTCCCCGCGCAGACGAGCAACGAGCAACAGACCTGCCGGGGGCAGCAGTTCATGCTCCTGGGCCGAAATGCTGAGCGTTGGATCGAATCCCATCGCAAAGCGCTCGCCCAGTTCGGTGAAATAGTGCTCAATGCACCAGCGGGCATCCTGACTGGTTGGGTCCGCGAGGGCGATAGTGACCTGTGGCAATTCCATGAAAAACCTCCAAATGTGCTCAAGCCCAGACCAGGGATAAACGTCGTAGCAGTTTGTCCCGGTGGAATGTAAGGCTGGAACCAGACTACAGCGGCATGCGTCGAGCAAGCACAAATGAGATCACGAGAGGGCGAGTTACCTGGCCGCCGAACTGGTCGTTCGTATACTGCTCAATCTCGTCAAGGAGACCTTGCCGCCTGGTGGGTTCCATCATCTGAGTCACTGAGTAGGATAGCATAAGCTTGCGGTATTGGGCGCTGGTATATGTCTGGTCCCAGTCAAAGCGATACGCGGTCACGTCGGTAAAGCGGTGGTCACGTTGAAGCGGCGCGTACATACGTGCGGTTGCGGCTTCGCGTGACGGCGCTAACTCCCGCCCTCCACCTTCGCCATACTTCTCATAGATGGGTTGGACGGCATCAAAGAACCCTCGATCGACGACCGATTGCACCTGGATAAGCTCCAAAACTGCCAGCACACCACCAGGGTGGAGAAGTTCGGCAGGTCGGTCTCGTTGCCCCTGGGGCGAAATCCAGTGGTATGCCGAAGCCGAGAAGACGCAGTCGAAGGCACCTGGGGCGAGGTCAACCTGTTCAAAGTCAGCCACTACGACATCAAGGTCGGATGAAACTATCCTCTGCCGAAGACGCCTGGCAAGCTGCGGTCCGAGTTCGACAGCTGTCACTGTTGCGCCGTGAGCGAGCAAATCCCCCGTCGCCTGACCGGTTCCGGGACCAACCTCGACAATCTTCGGTCGATCTGGCAACCATGAGAAGAGTATGTCGAACAGTTCCGCCGGGTAATGCGGACGAATCTCCTCGTAAATCGGGGCAATCCGATCAAATGAAAGGCGAATATCATCTGGTATGCTCATCGTTTGATTATAGCATGAAGGCAGCAAAACGGAAATGCCCTGCCAATCATTCTGGCACAGGGCATCTCCTTTATCTCGATCTGAACTCTGTTTCTGCTCCACCCTGCCTCTAGTCTCCAACCCCGCTCGCGACCCCGTCTTTAACGATCGCCTGGGGCACACGTTCCGTACGTTTGTCGGATGCCTGCACCTCCAGCCTATCATAGCCTTTGATTTTATAGAAGACGGTCGAGCCGACCCAACTAAGCAGAAAGATACCAATAATCACCCCGCCCAGCAGTCCGAAGTCCAGGTTATTCAGAAAATTCCAGACCCCGCCTTTCAGACCCAATGGCCCGCTGATAATAGAGATCACCTCGATTGTACCAACCACAAAGGCCACCAGGACCGAGACCAGGGTAATATTCAGATTGTAATAGAGCTTGCGCACCGGCTTTACAAAGGCCCAGCCATACGCGCCCAGCATCAGAATACCATCTGTCGTATCCAGCAAGAGCATACCCGCGGTAAAGAGCAACGGAAAAATGAGAATAAACAGCGGAGGCACTCCTCTACCGGCCTCAAACCCGGCAATGCCCAGAAGCCCAACCTCTGTCGCGGTATCAAAACCTAGCCCGAAGAGCACGCCCACCGGGTACATCTTCCAGCTCTGATCCACCATTTTGAGCAGGGGACGGAAGAAGCGGGACATCAAGCCGCGCTTGTTCAAAAAATCTTCCAGAGTCTCGTCGCTATACTCTTCCCCTCGCGTCACCTTGCGAAAGGTCTGGAAAATTTCCCAGAGGACCAGGAAGTTGATAAAGGCAATCAGGTAGAGAAAGGTTGCCGAGACCAGGGTGCCGATAATGCCGCCCGCGCTTTGCAAAGAGGGAATGACATTTTTAATAAAGACGGCAGCAATGGCAATCGCCACCGAGAGGAGGATGACAATGGTCGAGTGTCCCAGTGAGAAAAAGAACCCGACGGTCGTGGGCTGTTTGCGCTCCTGCATCAGTTTACGGGTCACATTATCGATAGCCGAAATATGGTCAGCATCCACCGAATGGCGTAATCCAAACGTATAGGCCAGCAGAGCCGTTCCCAGCAGCGCGGGATATTGCACCGAGAACGCCGCGAAAGCCAGAACCCAGACGAGAATATTAAAGGCGATCAATAAAATATAGATCCCGATTATTCTGCGCCGCAAGTCCGGCGCGCTGTCATTAAAAACATTCTTGAGGGCAGAGACACTGAAATTGCTACTCATACTACCTCCTCGGCGAAAAGAGCTGATGAAGTTGTGAGACCAACGAAGAAAAACAGGGAGCAGACTACAGAGACAACACATGCGCAGAACAGACAGGTTATACCCGTTCCTCAGTAATATTATACTAGAAAATAGACGCAAATGCAAATTATTCGCAAGTAGGATTTAGTCCTGGTTAATGTATGCTCCAGTACAAACACTGCAAGCCTTGCGCAACAGTTTCAGTGAGGAGTCGTTCCCGACCCCAGATTTTTGGATGAGGTGGGACTGCCTATGGAGAATTGTAAGAAGATATATGCGCGGTCCTTACCATTTTTAGATGAATGAAAACCGTTTCTTTCGTTTTATTATGAAGCATCTCAGAAGCGAAACAAGGGAATGGAAAGAGAGGCGAGAAGACCAGGCATATTGTCGAATCAGAATAGTTCCGTCATCGGCTGTTACAGGACACGACCAGTTCTGTTTGTGAGGCAAGCAGGAATCGATAGGTGCTTGGGACAAATCCGTAATCCCAGGTAATCCTTATACTTGACGGTGGAGTTCCTTCAGGCACGTAGCGTCCACCTGGTTCCCAGCTTATATCCAGATTTTGCGAAGAAACAATCTTAGCACAGCAATGCACTTTTTAGAAGAGGATGTTTTACGTGCAAGAATCTCCGCTTCCTGCACGTAAAACATCCTCTTAAACTTCTGGGTGGGGTCTGGTACTGATGAGAAATGAACAGAAAATGGCTCTGGTCAGGATGACCTGTGAATATGCAACCTGGTTTGCAGGGCTTGCACAACCACAGATCTTCTGGCAATCACCAGGTTGCCCAGGCGTATGCCAGGTTTCTCGATCAACTGGTAGAAAAGGAAGCACAGTGGCAGCATAATCGTAAAAACAAAGACCCACATGGCCGCATCTTTCAGCAGTATCCCCCCAACATGGGGCAGATGAGGAAAGACCCTCAAATAAAAAAGGTCAAGCAACTTCTGGTTCCAGATATACAGACTATAAGAAACCAGACCTATCCAGCGCAGGGCTGGCAATTCAAAGAACCAGCGTAAGGCCGGAGAACCGAAGAGGATAGCCAGAATACACAGACCATAGCCCACACCAGCGATTGGCTCACCGAGCCAGGCATAGTAAGGAGTAAGAGGATTAAGCCAGGGCAACCCTGAGAACGAGGCCAGATTGACATCATTGCTTGTGCTTGCTTGCGCCTGCCACAAAGCCAGGCAGAAGAGCACCACAATCCCTATTTTCCAGAGCCAATCGCTCAAACGCAGCAGACGCGCTTTGAAGGCCACACCAAAAACAGGATGTTGCGCATAGGTATAACATGCACCGATCATCATACCTATAGCGAAGACTTCCAGATACTTCCCCTGCATGCCAAAGAGAAAAAACAGCAGCACATTGAGCCACTGACGCGGAATCAGCCATGTCCAGTTCGGGTTACGCTGACAGTAGACCCCAAAACCACGCATCGCCAGCGAGAGCAAGACAAGTCCGCCACAACAGAGCAGCACGGCCCGCAAACGCTGCCGGGGCGAAGATGTATAACGCCTGACGATCAGAGAAAAACACAACGCGATCAGCGGCAGAAGCAGATAGAATTGCCATTCGACAGCCAGCGTCCAGAAGGGTCCATTGAGCTTTTGCCAGGTCTGAGGCGAAGAGTCCATAAAGAACGTCAGAAATAATGCCAGCCGTTTCCAGTAGGCAGGCTGTAAGTATTGGCGCTCATACCAGAGCAGCATCACAGCCAGGCTCACATAATAGCCCGGCCAGATCCGAAAGATACGCCGCAGATAAAATGTACGCGTCGAAGGCCATGTCTCCTGAAAAAGCATCGACCGGGCATAGGAGAGAAAGAGCAGAAAACCAGAGAGCACAAAGAACAGGATCACTCCCGTGCGCCCAAAAACGGCCATGGCCGTTGCCAGTGGATTTTGATTGAGATTCCAGGGCACACCAGCGTACTCATTCAAATGCAACATTACCACAAGCAACGCCGCCACCGCGCGTACGCCGTCCAGCGACCCGATGCTGTTCTTCCGCGCTTTTTTTATACCGTCTTCGCGCTCTGGTAAACTGACCGGAGCAGGTGATGTTTGCACTACTTGCTGCAATGGTATCATCTCTTTCGTTTTAGCCCCACCCCAGAGTTTTGAAGCGAGTGGGAAGCGTCGGGTAGCCGCCCGACGCTTCCCACTCGCTTCTTTTTAAGGGGGGAGGGGCCAGCTACAGGCATGAAATAACCATAATAAGCTTTTTATCAGGCAATAGCAAAAATTCCCAGGACAAAAAACACCATGAAAATGGCCTGAAGCGCGGCAAAACCAGCGATAAGAAAGGTATGCAGATGCTGCTTTTCACCTTTGCAGGTAAACAGGGCCAGCAACATAAAAACCGGGAAAACCAGCAGATAGTAACGCGCCAGACTATTGAGACTATTCGACGACAGCGGCAACAACACCGTGACCGCCGTATAGAGCGTATAGATCACCGGTAAACGGCGGAAAGCCCAGATAATTACGGCGAGAAACGCCAGGGCCGCAACAATATTCAGCACCCAGAAGTTCCAATTCAGCGGCTGTCCCAGGATAGGGTTCCTCAAAGAGTAGATCAGCAGCCGCCACGGTGGGGAAAGCTGGCGTCCCCAACCCCACAGGCTCGCATGGAAGGTCGCAAAGAAATCCCCGATATCGATTTGTCCATAGATCATAAAAGCCAGGAGGCCACAGAGCACAAGGACCAGAGCCAGCGCGTTCACCCAGTTTTTCAACTCGCGAGCAGCCAGCAAGAGCCCCTGAACATAGAAGCGCAGCCAGGTCCTGGCACGCGTACTGAGTTTCTGGGGCAAATCCTCCGGCTGCGGCGCGTACCTGGCACTGACCACACGCAAATACTCCCAGGTCAGAGGTACAATCAGTGCCACACCCTGCAAACGGGTCAGCGCCGCCAGTCCGCCACAGAGACCGGCAAGCCACCAGTTTTGCCGACGCGCATAGTATATACAGGCAATAGAGCAACAGAGCAACAACGATTCGGTATAAATAGCGGAGAGAAAGAAGGCCAGCGGAAACAGAGCCAGGTAGATAATCGCCCGTGCCGCGATCTTTTTATCAAATTCATCGCGCACAAGCAGGTAAAAATAGATAATCATGCCCACCCCGGCCACGTTCGCGATCAAAACTCCCGCAAGCTGAAAAGCATCGTTACCTGCCCCGAACAGTTTTCCCAGGCCAGAGATCAGCAAGGGATACAGAGGATAAAAGACCCAGTCCGGGCGGTTATGCAGTGTACTGGCGGCCCCATAGCCATATTGAGCAATGGCCACATAGAAGCCACTGTCAAAGCGATTCCACATCAGCAAGAGCGCCTGGGGAAAAGCCCCCTCAGCCGAGAACGCAGGCAACCTGGGGTTGGCCATCAACAGAGGCAGGATATAGTAGGTGGAAAGCAAACCAAT
>Ga0265338_10008719_pt1 | contig 12256 bp, 3 predicted proteins | sample 42126metaG_FD_193579 | JGI IMG/M metagenome (GOLD analysis project Ga0265338, IMG submission 193579) | Rhizosphere microbial communities from Carex aquatilis grown in University of Washington, Seatle, WA, United States - 4-21-26 metaG | ecosystem: Host-associated > Plants > Roots > Rhizosphere >... | reverse complement strand
GACCGGGACCCCCGGAACGGGTTGGCGGTCTTCAAGACCTCCCCCGCCGGGGAGCCTCAGGGCGTGCTGGAACTGGTGGGGCTCCTCCGGGACCTCCGGGCCCGTTTGGAGGCCGCGGAGCCCTCGTGGGTGGGCGCGGGGCTCGAGGAGTTCCTCAAGAAGGTCCTGATCCTCACGTTCCAAAACCCCGGGGAGGTCCGCCTGCACCTCCAGTACGGGTTGGACCAGATCTGTGAGGCCCTGAGGACCCGCGCGTTCCTGGATCCGGCGGAAGTCCGGGAGGTCCAAAAGCGCCTGGTGGGTTCCATCGAGGAGGCCGCAACCACCCAGGAACTGGTTGAGCGGTTCCAGGACGCAGTGGAGAAGGTGGCGTTCCTCCTGCAGAAACGGAGCGACTTCCAATCGACGGTCGCCATCGAGAAGATCCGGGACCACGTGGCCGAGCGGTTTAGGGATCCGCTCCGGATCGGCGAACTCTCCCGGCTCGCGGGATTCTCCGCCTCGACCCTGAGCCGGCACTTCAAGAGCCACGTGGGGGTGGGCCTCCAGGAATACCTCCAGGACCTCCGGATAAAGGAAGCCAAGCGGCTCCTGGCCACCGGAAACCTGCCCATTTCCCAGGTGGCGCGCTCCTGCGGTTACCGGCCGGGGACCCATTTCGCCCGGTTTTTCAAGTCGAGAACCGGTTTCACGCCCCAGAAGTTCCGCCAACGAAGATCCCCGGCCTGAAAAAACCAATGAAATAAAAGACTATACAATTGATGATTAATGGCCCAACTCCCCTGGGGGGCGTCTTGTGCCCGCCCCCTCCCAGGGGTACCTTCCTCCGTATTAAACCCGAAGCCTCCTTTTCCTCTTCCTCGCCTCAGGTGGGCTGACACCCCCGGAAGGACCCTGCCGTGAACCTGAAGACCCCCCCGGGCCAGCCTTGGACCCGCCGAAAAATCGTTTTTGGGTTCCTGGCCTTGGCGATCCTTCTACCGCAAACCCCGGCCCACGCCGCGACCTGCGCGGTCGACATCTCCCAGACCAACCAATCGATCCGGGGTTTCGGCGCCTGCAGCGCCTGGCACAACAGCGCCTATCCCACCCAGCTCGCAACCTGGTATTGGGACTCCGCCGGGATGACCGGCAACAACCCGAACGGGATCGGCCTTTCCCTCCTGCGTTGCCACATCCCCTACGACAACTCGACCTCCGGCGGGGCGATCACCGACGCCGGGGAAGCTGCGGTCATGAAGCAGGCCGCCGGCTTGGGCGTCAGCCAGATCTGGATCGCCGAGTGGACCCCACCCCCGGCCTACAAGGCGAACAACCTGCCGACCGGGTCGAACAACAACAACAACTTCAGCGGGGCCGCCTCGGGCGCGGCGAACGCCGCGGACACCGGCTACGCCACCTACCTGGTCAACTACATCAAGTACGCCAACCAACAGCTCGCCGCCAACGGCGTGACGATCATGGCCGTCTCGCCGCAGAACGAACCGGACTGGGACACGACCTACGAGTCCTGCCTGTGGAACGCCGGGCAATTCTCCGTGTTCACCCAGGCCCTCCACTCGGCCCTCCAAACCGGGGGGCTCACCACCCAAATCATGATCCCGGAGAGCTTCCGGGACGACAAGACCCTGGCCGCCACCGCCATGAACGACCCCACGATCTCGGGCTACCTCGGCGTCATCGGGAACCACCTGTACGGCATCACCAACAACCTGGTCCTCTCCTCGACGCCTTATTCGCTCGCGAATTCCGGGTTCTCGCACGTCACCACCCAGGAAATGTGGGAGACGGAAATGTCGGACGTCAGCGGGGCAGGAAACGACACCAGCATGACAAGCGGGCTCGTCATCGCGGGATGGGTCCACGCCTGCATCGTGGACGCCAACATGAACGCGTACCACCATTGGTGGCTGTACCCCTCCAGCGGGAGCACCAACGAGTCGTTGATCGGCTCGGACAACGCCTCGACCAAGAAGCTCTGGGTGCTGGGCAACTGGAGCCGGTTCGTCCGGCCCGGCTTCTACCGGGCGGGGGCCACCGAGGTGCCCACGGCGGGCGTCTCGATCTCCTCCTATAAGAACAGCAACTCGACCCCGACCACGATCGTGATCGTGGCGATCAACCACAACGGCTCGGCGCAATCGATGACCTTCAACTTCGCCGGGGGCACGGTGTCCCAAGAGACCCCGTGGGTCACGGACGGGGGCAACAACCTGGCCCGCCAAACCACCCAAACCGTCACGGGCAACAGCTTCACCTACAGCCTCAGCGCCACCAGCGTCACCACCTTCGTTTGCGTGATCGGGGCCGTGGGGCCGACCGCCACCTTCACGAACACCGTCCCCCCCACGCCGACCTTCACGCGGACGTCCACCCCGATCCCCGGGGCCTTCTGCATGATCGACAACTTCGAGGACGGCAACACCGCCAACAACTGGGGCGGGACCTGGACCACCTACGGGGACGCCAACACCACCCTGGCCTTCAGCGTCCCGGCGGGCGGGGCCCCCGGCTCCACGGCCTTCTCGGGAAGCTGTTCGGGTTCGGTGAGCAACTATGGGGGCATCACCTGCCCCTTCGGCTCAACCATGGACCTATCGCCCTACACGGGCGGGGTGGCCTTTTACGCGAAGGGCAGCGGCGCCTACTGGTTCCAGATGGCGATCCCGGCGGTGACCGACGGGGACAACTTCGGGGTATCGTTCACGGCCAACGCGGCCTGGACACCCGTGACGGTCTTGTTCAGCCAACTGGCCCAACGCGGGTTCGGGACCGCCCAGACCTTCTCGCCTTCCCAGGTGTCGATGTTCCAATGGGCCAACTTGGCGGCGGGGAACTACAACCTCCAGCTCGATGACGTGCGGATGTTGGGGGCCAACTGCGCCGGGTCGACGCCAACGTCGACCCCCACCCTCACGTTTACCGCGACCCGTTCTTGGACGCCGACCTCAACGGCGAGTGGGACGCCGACCTTCTCGCCGACCCAGTCATCGACACCCGTGTCGACATCGACTTCGACCCTCACGCCCCTTCCGGGCACCGCCACGTCGACCCGTACGTGGACTCCCACGTCGACCCCGACCCGGACCCCAACGTCGACATCGACGTTGACCCCCACGCCGACGGGCTCCACGGGCAACAAGGCCTATTGCTTTACCATCAACCGTTCGGCCGTGAACCCGTTGGTCAATGACCTGAAACTGACCCTCCTCGTCAATGTGGGGACCTGTTCGTCGGTGTCCGTCACGGCCGACGGCGCCTCCGTGCCGGCCACCTACCTTTCGTCCACGGGACAAGCCCTCTTCACCACGACGGGGACCACGATCCAGGTCACGGCCGTCAATTGGACCTCGGGCGGCACGGGCGCGGCCACCAAGGCCACGCTTTATAACAACTACCACTGGGCTTATTCCCTCACGTTGGACGACGGCATCCAATCCCAATACGACAACGCCAAACCCCTGCTCGACGCCAAGGGCTGGAAGGCCGGGGCGGCGGTGGTGGGTTCCTGGACCGACGGGGGCGGCGGCGGGGGACGTTACATGTCCTGGGCCACGATCCAGGCCCTACGGGCCGCGGGTTGGCAGATCTACAACCACACCTTCACCCACCCCAACCCGGTGGACTGCACTAATTTCGTCAACGAATTCGGCCAGGACCAGACCGACCTCCTGAGCCACCTACCCGGATACCACGTCAGCCACATCGTGTACCCTTATGAGGTCCAGACCTCCGCTTCCTGCGCGGGTTTCCCGCCGAACTTCCTGATCTCGGGGGAAATCGGGGCCGGGGGCGGGACCAACTACGTCGACGCGACACTCCCGAACGTCTACCTGGTGCAACGGAACGGCCTTTATGGCACCGGCTACGCGGCCTGGCAGACCAACGCGGCGGCGGCGGCGGGGAACGCCCGACCCAACTGGTACATCAGCATCACCCACAGCGTCTCCGCGGGAACCGGGGCCCCGACGGACCAATACGCCACCAACGCCGACGCCTTGGGCAACCTTTTGAACTACCTGGACACCAACTACGGGAACACGGGCAACAAGAGCATGTGGTTCGCCCCCTCGGGCGAAGTGATGGATTACATCTTTACCCGGGACCAGTCCTTGGTGAGCGCCTGTTCCGGCACCCCGATCCCCACGCCGACTAATACCCCGACCCAGCCGCCGACCTCCACCTTCACCCGGACGGCCACCCCGATCCCCGGGGCCTTCTGCATGATCGACAATTTCGAGGACGGCAACACCGCCAACAACTGGGGCGGGACCTGGACCACCTACGGGGACGCCAACACCACCCTGGCCTTCAGCGTCCCGGCGGGCGGGGCCCCCGGCTCCACGGCCTTCTCGGGAAGCTGTTCGGGTTCGGTGAGCAATTATGGGGGCATCACCTGTCCCTTCGGCTCGACCATGGACCTTTCGCCCTACACGGGCGGGGTGGCCTTTTACGCGAAGGGCAGCGGCACCTATTGGTTCCAGATGGCGATCCCGGCGGTCACCGACGGGGACAACTTCGGGGTGTCGTTCACGGCCAACGCGGCCTGGACGCCCGTGACGGTGCTGTTCAGCCAACTGGCCCAACGCGGGTTCGGGACCGCCCAGACCTTCTCGCCTTCCCAGGTGTCGATGTTCCAATGGGCCAACATGGCGGCGGGGAACTACAACCTCCAGCTCGATGACGTGCGGATGTTGGGGGCCACTTGCCCGGGGACCACCCCCACCTTCACGTTTACCCCGACCCGCCCTTGGACGCAGACTCCTACGGCGACTTTCACCGCCACGTCGAGTCCTACGATGACCGCCACCTGGTCGATGACGCCCACTTCGACGGTCACTTCGACCCCCACCCGTACGTGGACCGCCTCGCCGACCGCCACCTTTTCATCAACCCAGACGTTTACGCCGACCTCGACGGCCACCCCGACCGCGACGTTCACCTTGACCGTGACGCGGACGGCCACGGCCTCCCCGACATCCACGTCGACAGCGACATGGACCGCAACCTTGACGTCGACCTCCACCTCGACCCTGACCCGGACGAATACCGCCACGGCCACGGCGAGCCCGACATCCACCTTCACCTCGTCGCCCACGGTGACTTCGACAAGGACCAGCACCTCCACGTTCTCGCCGACCTCGACGCCAACGGCGTCGCCGACTTTTACATCGACGGTGACGGCCACTTCCACCGCCTCGTCTACGCCTTCGGCTACGCGGACCCTTACCCCGACGGCTAGCCCCACCAACACCGCCCAGGCCACCAGTACCTTCACGTCCTCGCCGACCTCAACCCCCACGCGGACCTCAACCTCCACTTCGACCCCGACCTCTTCGCCGACGAACACGAGTACGCCGCCACCGGGCGCCACCCCGACCTTCACCCCCACGAACACCCTGTCGCCTACGAACAGCTCCACCCCCACCCGCACGTTCACGACCACGTGGACCTTCACCCCCACGTCGACCGCTTCGTTTACGGCCACCCGCACTTTTACACCCACCCCCAGCGCGACCGGGACGGTTACGTCCACTTCGACCTTCACGTCCACCGCGTCGTTTACCTCAAGCGCGACTCGTACGCCGTCGCCGACCAGCTCCCCCACGCCGACCTACACCCTGGCTTTCACCGCTACCCAGACGTTTACCCAAACGTCGACGGCCACCCGGTCGTCTACGCCTACGGCTAGCGCGACTGCGCCCCCGACCAATACTTCAACACCAACTCCAACCGGGACACCGACTTCAACCTCAACCGCCACGTCCACTCCGACGGGGACTTCCACCTCCACTTGGAGCGCGACGCCCACTTTTACGGCCACCCTGACCTACAGCCCGACGCCTACCTACACCTTCACGGCGACCTTACCGCCCGGTACGTACACTTTTACCCCGGCCCCGACCTCCACCCACACCCCCACGTACACCTCAACACCTTCATACACCTCGACCTCCACCTCCACCGCGTCCTTGACCCGGACCTTTACCCCGACCCTGTCCCCCACTCCGACCGACACGAACAGCCCGACGGATACCCGGACGTCCACCCCGACCAGTTCCAGGACGGATACCCCCACGCCGACTGCGACGAACACGCCGTCGGACACCCGCACCTGGACCCCGACTTCCACGTCCACGAACAGCGCGACGCGTACGGCTACGCCCTCGCCGACCGCCACCCCGACCCCCTCGACGACCCCGACTTCCACCAAGACATCCACGCCCACGCCGACGGATTCGCCGACATCTACGCCCACGCCGTCCAAGACGGCGACACCGACATGGTCGCCGTCGTCCACCGCGACGCCGTCATTCACGCCCAGCGCGACTTATACCCCCACCCGCACGCCCATCCCCACCCAAACTTGGACGCCGACACCGACTTCCTCACCGACGGCACCGCCGACCTTGACGCCGACGCCCAGCGCGACGCTCCCGGTGTGCCCGCCGGTCGCCATTTCGGCGGCCTATCCCAATCCTTCCTACAGCCTTTGGATCCCGGTGAAGGTGAACCTCGCCTCGCCTTGCCCCAAGACGGTGGACTGGAAAATCGTGACGGTAGCCAACCGCCTGGTGGCTTCCGGAGCGCTTGAGGTCTCGGGAACGGCGACCGTGGCCTGGAACCAAAGGGACAAGTGGGGACGCCTTGTTTCCGACGGGATCTACTATTTCCTTTTAAATGAAACGGGCCAACCGACCCGGATGACCAAGATCGTGATCCTACGGTGAGGCTTCAAGCCGAAGCGTGTGTTTTGGTCATGCCCATTCCATAAGGGAATGGGCGTATGCTGCGGTAAACGGAACCCCCGTTTCGGGGCCGATTTCCCGTCCCACCCTTGGCACACCCCCCGACGGCTGTGGTTTTGGATTTCCCCGGGGCCGCCGTCATGCTAGCTTCAACCTATGGAAGTCACGGAACACCTGGGCCCCGACGCTTTCAGGGAACTCTTCGAGTACGAGAATTTCCTCTCAATCTTCAAGTATTACATCGACCTGAACTGCTTCGTGGTCCCCACCAGCCTGGGGGCCTTCTGGGTGGCGGTGAATTACCACCAACGGCAGGCCTCCCTTTTTGATTTCGAGCTCAAGCGCAAATACATCCACGATTGGTCGCGGCTCACGGACCCGGACTATGAGAAGTCCCGGGGTCCCGGCGAAGCCCTCCTCGTGGAGAATTTAGGGTTCTTCGACGCCTTCATGCCCATCCGCCGTGACGGGCAACGGCTGGGAACCCTGTTGTCGGGCGCCTTCGCGGACCGGGAAATCACCTTTCCGCACCTCCAGGCCAGTTGGAAGGACCTGACGGGCCAGCCCGCCGCCCCGGAGAACCCCGAGTTCCGCCATTTCGTCCGGGTGATGCTGGAGACCCCGGTGCTGGAGGGGCCCGTCTTGCCGGCCTACCGGGAAACCCTTGAGCTGTTCGCGGGCATCCTGGTCCACGGCAACCACCCGGAGGCCTCGCGGCGCCTGAAGGAACTGTCGGTGGGGGTCTTCTCCAAGCACTTCCCGCACAGTTACTGGATGAACTGGGCCCTCGGCCTGCCGACCCGCCAATCCACGCCCGCCTGGGGCCCCCGGGTGCAGGAGATGCCCTGGGTACGCGAGGAAATCGGGATCACCCGGATCCCCACCACGGTCCTGACGGTGATCCCGCTCCGCCAGGCCGGGCGCAAGGGCGGGGCCCTGGAGGAGACGGTGCGCGTCCACCGGTTCCAGCGGCGGGGATTCCAATTCGCCCGGACGATTCCCGAGACCACCGGGGGCGCCCTGGAGAATTACGGGATGGTTTTCATCAGCTCACCGGATCCCCGGAAAGGGAGGCTCCAACGGAGGCACCAGATCCTCGAGACCGCCGAGCGGATACGGGCCTACGCCTCGGAGGAATTGGATGGGCCGGTCCTGGTGGGGATCGGGGAGACCGTGGAACCGGGGGAACCCCTGAACCGGTCGTTCCGCCAGGCGGTCCTGGCGCTCCACTTGGAGCGGAAATCCGGGAAGGACCTGGTGTTTTACGCCCCGACGCCCCGCGGGAAAAAGGAAGGGGTGCTGGAACTCGCGCGGCTCCTCCAAGAACTGAAGCGGCCATTCGAGACCGCCTCCTTCTCGGGGACCTCCACCCTGCTCGACGAATACCTCCGGCAGGTCCTCACCCTCTCGTTCCAGGACCCCGAGGAGATCCGGCTGCACCTCCAATACGGCCTGCTCCAATTGCGGGACGCGGTGAAGGGAAAAATCCACCCGGGGACGGAGGATTTGGAAAGCCTTTTAGAGGGACTAGTCCGGTCCCTGGTGAATGCCGGCACCACCCAGGAAATGGTTTTGGCCTTCAAGGAATCCGTGGAGAAGCTCATGAACCTGATTCAGGGCTCCGGTTCCCTCCGGGAGGCCGCTTCGATCGAAAAGGTGAGGGACTTTCTCGATGAGCGTTTCCGAGGGTCGGTGCCCTTGTCCGTCCTCGCGAAAAACTCTGGGATTTCGGTTTCCACCCTCAGCCGCCGGTTCAAGAAGGCCTTCGGGATCGGGATCGAGACTTACCTCCAAAACCTGCGGTTGGGGGAGGCGCGCCAGCTTTTAAAGGGCGGGAACCTCCCGGTGTCCAAAATCGCCCAATCCTGCGGTTTCAGGTCGGTTTCGTATTTCACCCAATTTTTCCGCAAGAAAACCGGTTCCACACCGCAAACCTATCGAAAGCAAACAAAACACCAATAATTGAAGCTTTTTGGGGAACCGGGTTTTGGATGGATGTGAAATAAAAAAACATCAAAATGGCGCAATAACGACAACATTGGTATTTGATCCCTTGTCGGCTCCACGCTTGGGCGGTATGTTTTACCCATTACTCAAACGCTTACATGGGCCGAAAAAGCGTTTTAACCGAAGTTTCAAGCCGGATAAAAAACGATTTTAACCTGATGACTGGGCGGGGCTGACACCCCTCCCCCTTGGAATGACATGAAATCCCCAATCCTTCGGACAGTCCTCCTGACCGTGACCCTCAGCCTCCTGGTTTTGGCCCCCCCAACTTGGGCCGCAACCTGCGCGGTGGACATTTCCCAGACCAACCAATTCATCCGCGGCTTCGGCGCCTCCAGCGCCTGGCACACCAACGCCTACACCACCGCCCAGGCGAACATCTTTTGGGACGGCACCAACCTGAACGGCAACAACCCGGTCGGCATCGGGTTGTCGATGCTGCGTTGCCGAATCCCGCCGGACACCTCCAATGGGGAGGTGGCCGTCATGCAGCAGGCCAAGGGGATGGGATGCACCCAGATCTGGGCCACCGAATGGTCCGCCCCCGCCAGCATGAAGGACAACAACAACCTGAACAACGGTGGGGCGCTCCTGGCGGGCTCCTACGCGGCCTACGCCACGAAACTCGTCAACTACGCCAACATGGTGCGCACCAGCTACGGCATCACCCTGATTTGCATCTCCCCGCAGAACGAACCGGACCAAAACGTGACCTATGAGTCGGGAATCTGGACGGGCCAGCTCTTCCACGACTTCGTGAAGAACAACCTGGGCCCGACCTTCGCCGGCAACCCCACCAAGCTCATGATCACGGAGGCCTCCAAGAACAGCCTCCTGACCTCGGGCGCGGGCGGGGACGGCGACGCGAACACCACCCTCAACGACGCTTCCGCCGCCACCTTCGTCTCGTTTATCGGCACCCACCTTTACGGATCGGGGCCCCTGGCCTACGCCAACACCCAGCTCAACGCCCCCGCGGGCGGGCGCGAGTACTGGGAAACCGAGATGATGGAATACAACGGCGGCGCGGCCTCGGACGACAGCATGACCGACGGCATGTATACCGCCGGCCTCATCCACCGGTCCCTGGCCGATTCCAACATGAACGCCTACCATTTTTGGTGGCTGGTCTGCGAGAACAGCAACTCCAACCAAGGGCTCATCGATTTTGACGGCGCCACCGTGCCCAAGCGCACCTGGACCATGGGCAACTTCAGCCGGTTCGTGCGGCCCGGGTTCTACCGGGCGGGGGCCACCGAGGTTCCGTCCTCCGGGGTGTCCATCTCCTCCTACAAGAACAGCAATTCCACCCCCACCACGATCGTGATCGTGGCGCTGAACAACAACGGCTCCGCCCAATCGGTGACCTTCAACTTCTCGGGCGGTACGGTGTCCCAGGAGACTCCCTGGGTCACGGACTCCAGCAACAACCTCACCCGCCAGACCACCCAAACCGTCACGGGCAACAGCTTCGCCTACAGCCTCAATCCCACCAGCGTGACCACGTTCGTGTGCGTGATCGGGGCCGTGGGGCCGACCGCCACCTTCACAAACACGATCCCCCCGACGGCCACCTTCACCCGGACCCTGACCCCCATCCCCGGTGCGTTCTGCATGATCGACAACTTCGAGGACGGCAACACCACCAACAACTGGGGCGGCACCTGGGCCAGCTACGGCGACGCCAACACCACCGTGGCCTTCAGCGTCGCGGCCGGGGGAGCCCCCGGCTCCACGGCCTTTTCGGGCACCGCCTCGGGATCCGTCAGCAACTACGGCGGCGTCTCCTGCCCCCTGGGCGGCACCGTGGACCTCACGCCCTACAGCGGCGGGGTGGTCTTTTACGCGAAGGGCAGCGGTACCTACTGGTTCCAGATGGCCATCCCGGCGGTGACCGACGGGGACAACTTCGGGGTGTCCTTCACCGCCAACGCGGCTTGGACGCCCGTGACGGTGCTGTTCAGCCAACTGGCCCAACGCGGGTTCGGGACCGCGGAGACGTTCTCGGCCGCCCAAGTGACCCTATTCCAATGGGCCAGCGTGGCGGGGGGGAACTACAACCTCCAGCTCGACGACGTGCGGATGATGGGGGCCTATTGCCCCGGGGGGACCCCCACCTTTACCTTCACCCCGACCCGTTCCTCGACGCCGACTTTCACCGCGACATCCAGCCCCACCCGAACTTTCACCTCGACCTCAACGGCGACATCCACCGCCACCTTGACGGCCACGCGGACCAGCACGCCCACCTTCTCCGCCACCCCGACCGCCAGTTTCACTTGGACGGCTACGCCCTCGGCTACCGCCACGCGGACCAGCACCGCCACGAACACATCCACTGCCACCCCGACCCGCACCTTTACGAATACCCTGACAGCCACCTCAACCACCACGCGGACAAACACGTCGACTCCATCGCCGACGACGACGATGACCGCCACCTCCACGTCCACGGCGACCTACACCTTCACCGTGACCCCGAGCGCGACAGCCTCCCCGAGCCCAACGGGCACGCCTACGGCGTCCGGGACGTCCACCTCCACACGGACGAACACGCCCAGTCCCACCAACACGGTTTTGGCCACCAGCACCTTCACGTCCTCGCCGACCGCGACCACGACGCGGACCTTCACCCCGACTTCTTCGGTGACGGCCACCTCGACGTTCACTTCGACCCCCACGTCGACCGGACCCCGACGGCCACCCGAACGTTTACCGCCACCCCGACTTCGACCCCGAGCGCCACGCTCACCGCGTCGTCTACCGCGACCTTCACCTCCACGAGGACTTCGACTTTCACGAACACTTCCACCCCGAGCCCTACAGCGTCCTTTACGCCCACGATCACCCCTACGCCGCCGCCTGGCGCTACCGCGACCTTCACGCCGACCGTGACTTCGACCTCGACCCGGACCTGGACTCCGTCGGCTACCGCCACCGCCACGACCACTTCGACCACTACATCGACGGCGACCTTCACCTCCACGGCCACTTCGACCTCCAGCGCGACGCGGACCGCGTCACCGACCTTCACGGCCACGACCACTTCAACCACGACGTCGACCCCGACCTCCACCTCGACCCGGACATCCACCCCGACGACCACCGTCACCTCCACACCGACCGATACGGCGTCGCCAACCGCGACGCTCACACCCACAATCACGAACACCCCGCCTCCGGGAGCCACACTCACGTTTACGAGTACGGTGACCAGTACTTCTACGATGACCACCTCGTTTACACCGACATGGAGCGGTACTTTTACTTCGACCGTGACCTCGACCCCCACCCATACGCCCACGCGCACTTACACCGCCACTTTCACGCCGACCGCGTCGCCGACATTCACCCCGACGAATACCGTCACCCCCTCGCCGACCGATTCGGCGTCGCCGACCGCGACGCTCACACCCACGATCACTAACACCCCGTCCCCGGGGACAACCGCCACATTCACCCTGACGGCGACCTTGACGCCGAGCGCGACCAACAGCCCG
>Ga0265338_10008718_pt1 | contig 12257 bp, 8 predicted proteins | sample 42126metaG_FD_193579 | JGI IMG/M metagenome (GOLD analysis project Ga0265338, IMG submission 193579) | Rhizosphere microbial communities from Carex aquatilis grown in University of Washington, Seatle, WA, United States - 4-21-26 metaG | ecosystem: Host-associated > Plants > Roots > Rhizosphere >... | reverse complement strand
ACGAAATCAGTGTATAGTTAAGGCCAGTTTGGCTTTGGATACTCAGGAGCATCCACCGCCTGAGCGCTGGGGTACACGATTTTCACTGAACCCGACTGCCACTGGAAGACATAGACCAGCCCGGAGACATTTTGACCGGTGCTATCAAACTTCACCGCGCCCTGGATGGTCTGGAATGTATCACCCGAGTGCAGTTCAGTGATAATTTTCGCATTATCGATGCTATTGGCCTTCGTCACAGCCTGTGCCAGGACTTGCCCCGCGGAATAGGCTTCCGCGCTGTCTGCGCTGATATCAGTAGCAGTACCACCGTTGGCGCTAATAAAGTCACTGACAAACTGTGCATTGCCTGGTGTAGCAATCGAGGGGTCCCAACCATTGGGATAGAAAATGCCTTCCGCGACATTCGCTCCCCCGATTGGTCCGGTGAATTGCGCACCCTGATCCGGGCCAGCAGATGCTACGATAGCTTTCGGGTTAAAATGCTGCTGTTTAAATGCCTGGACATACGCCAGCATATCAGGCAACATCGAACCTAAAACGACCAGCTGGGCGTTTGAGGTAATGATCTTTTGCGCGATCGGGCTGAAGTCAGTGGTTTCCGCCGGATAGACCTGGTAATCAACGGTCTTGACTCCGCCAGCCTCCAGTAATGCCTTGGCCTGATCAATCATTGGCTGAGTAAATGGGTCATCTTCTGTAGCATAAGCAGCAGTCGTTGGCCGCTGGCCAACAGGCAACGACAGAATATACTGGGTAAAACCATTGAGCTGGCTGACAATAGGCGGCGTTACATCAAAAATGTTATGCAGGCCCTGTGTAAAGACAGAAGGGCCACCGCCAGAGCCTTCCAGCATGGCATACCCATAGCGGTTCGCCAGCACTGAAGCTGGTTTTGTTAACAGGGTCGAATACGGTCCCAGAACCAGATCATCATGATTTACCGAGATGAATTTCTGGTAATTGGTTACGACCTGAGTCGTATCACTGGCATCAGACAGGAAATCTAGCTGAACTTTGCGACCAAGCAAACCGCCATTTTTATTGACAGTATTTGCCCAGAGTTGATAGCCCTGCTCAGTTGACTTTCCATCGGCAGAAAAGTCGCCCGATAGTGAAACAGAAATACCGATTTTGATGGGTGCCTGAGTTGTTGGAGTAGTACTGGATGCGTTGTTGGTAGTACTACCACAGGCACTGAGTAGCAAGAGCATCATGATAAATACTCCGGCACTCTTCAAGCCCATCTTTCTCCCTAAATCATGCAATTCATGCATAGCCGTCCTCCTTACTTGCGATCAAAAATAATCGATTGATTTTTGTGCTCCCGTAGCACGAAAAGGAAAGGTGGATGGTAAATCATTGCACTTCGCGAAACAAGAAATACCCACTGTAAGCGCGTAAATGCAGATGGAGCTTAGCATACTATAAATACTGAGTCAAGGGCAGGAGTATTTTTTTCCTATATTTACCACCTTTAGGGATGGGAGAGCAAAACTAGATTGCCGTGAGAAGTCCCAGAGGCTCCTCAATAAGGTTTGCTACCGTCTCCAGAAATCGTGCACCGCGCGCTCCATCGACAACCCGGTGATCACAGGAAAGCGTCAGCACCATCATGGGCTGAATCGCTGGTTGACCATTGAGTGGTACCACCCGTTCGACAATACGACCCACAGCCAGAATAGCCGCCTGGGGCTGGTTGATAATGGCGTTAAACGCATCAACACCATACATGCCAAGATTGCTGATCGTGAATGTACCAGAGCTGAGATCCTCGGGCCGCAGCTTACCGGCCTGCGCCTTTGCGACCAGTTCTTTCCGTTGCCGGGCAATGGCTTTCAAACCAAGCTGATTGGCCTGGTGAATCACTGGTACTACCAGGCCATCCTCAACTGCAACCGCCAATCCAATGTGTATCCCCGATCCCTGGACTATTCTACCTTCTCTCCAGGATGCATTTAGTCGATCATGGTCCTGTAAGGCGGATGCAACCACTTTGATCAACAAATCTGTATAGGTAACCTTTTCGGTACTCTGCCGCAACATATGGCTGCGCCAGGCACTCAAACGGCTCACATTGACCTCGCGCGTCAGATAAAAATGCGGCGTGCCAGTCCAGCTTTGCGTGGTGCGCTCTGCCATAATCCGCCAGATCGTACTCATGGCTGAACTGCCCGTCTCGGCGGCCAATGGATCCGCCACTATCGATGTATCGACAGATGAAGAGCGCGCGGTCTGCGAAGCAGCCAGCACATCGGCAGCCAGAATCGCCCCCTCCGGTCCATTACCTTTGATGGTAGCCAGGGCGATGCCCGCCTCCCTGGCCAGACGCCGCGCTTTAGGCGAAGCAATGACTGGTGTATCCGCCTGCGCTCCACCCTGGTTGCGCAGATAGGCGACCACATCCGCTTTTTGCACACGTTTGCCAGTTGCCTGGACCAGGCTTAAATCCAGATGATGCTCCTCCGCCATACGCAAAGCAAGCACACTGGCAGCAACAGCCGGAGCAGGACTACGTTTTTTCTGCGTGGCATGCGCGCCATTCACACCAGAACTGGCCTCAGCCGAAGGGAGTTCACGTGCTTGAGTATTTCCCTGTGCGATTGGCGTTTGACCATTGGCAGGAGATGGCTGCTTCAACGCAACCTCGCCAGCCGAGAGCAGCGTCGCAATCACCTGGCCAACAGGAATATCACTGCCAACAGATCCCGTCACATGGGCCAGCACACCGCTCACAGGAGCCTCGATCTCCACCGTGGCCTTATCCGTCTCGATCTCGAATAATGGCTCTCCCTCTGTGACCTGTTCACCTTCGGCCTTGAACCATTGCACAATTTTTCCTGTATCCTGTGCCATGCCCAGCGCGGGCAAGATGACATCCGTCGCCATCCTTCATCTCCTCTCAATAGGTTCGGTACATTTAGCGCTCGGGTGCATTGAGATGCGATTGCGACTCGCGCGTTGTAGGCAGTGGCCCGGTAACACCATAGTAACGAACCCCCGCAACCAGGAGTTCCTCTGCCGGGAAGCGCGTAATCACCTCACAACCATCCTTTGTCACCACCAGTTGTTCTTCAATACGCGCAGCCGACCAGCCGTCGGAGGCAGGCCAGAACGTTTCCAGAGCAAAGACCATCCCCTCTTCAATCGTTTCGGGATGGTCAAGAGAGACCAGGCGACTGAAGATGGGCTTTTCCCAGATAGAAAGTCCGACACCATGACCGTACTGGAGAGCAAAGGCGGCCTCTTCGTTCGGAAAACCAAAGGCTTCTGCTTTTGGCCAGAGACGCACAATATCAGCAGTGGTCACGCCTGGCTTGATAGCATGAATGGCACGATCCAGAATCTCACGGCAATATTTATAAGCATCTACCTGGGATTGGGAGGCACTCCCCACTGCGAACGTGCGGTAGTAACAGGTACGATAGCCATTATAACTGTGTAAAATATCAAAATAAGCGGGATCGCCAGGACGCAGGGCACGGTCGGTGTACACGTGTGGATGGGGACTACAGCGTTCACCAGAAATAGCATTCACACCTTCCACATGCTCAGAACCGAGATCATAGAGCACCTTGCTCACCAGGCCAACGCATTCATTTTCGCGCAGGCCGGGCCGCAACGCACGGTAAAGTTCGTCATAGGCAGCGTCTACCATCATACAGGCGGTAGAGAGCAGAGTAATCTCGTCCTGGGTCTTAATCAAACGAGCCTGCTGCATCACCTGCTGTGCATCGACTACTTTAATACCCTCGGCCTGTAAAGCAAACAGAACCGGAATTTCAATCACATCCACGCCAAGCGGCTCATGCAACAGACCACGCTCTTCCAATTCAATGCGAATCTTTTTCGCGACATCCTCGGCCCGCCCTGCGGCTGGCAACATAGCGCCACGCTGTGTAGAAATTCCCGCCCGCGAACGTTCACCCAGCCAGGGACTATAGAGCGCATGGTGACGGGCCGCAGAACCAAAGTCCCACATAATCGGCTCATCGTCCTGCGGGAGCAGAGAGAAACGAGCGAGCTTATCCATAGCCCAGGTCCCAATATGGGTTGCGGTAATATAGCGAATATTGCTCATATCAAAACAGAGCAACGCGCCCATCTCGGATTCCTTGAGCAACCTTTTGATACGATTCAGACGTTCAGTGCGCAACCGTTCAAAATTGACCCGTTCTTCCCAGTCCACGCCCATTAAACCATAGGTTTTAATCGCCATGATTACGTTCCCTTCCTTGGAAAAACAAGAGAAAGTTTAGACTCGACCACAGAGCGTCTTGGCCATTGCTACGACGGAAAGCACCGTAGGAACGGTCAAATCTTCCAGGGCCGGGGAAAAAGGTACTGGTACATCGAGAGCCCCCAGGCGTTTGACCGGGGCATCCAGATAGTAGAAAGCGCCATCAGCAATCACCGCGGCCATTTCCGCTGTGACTCCATAGCTTTCATAGCCCTCGTCGATCACAATCGCCCGGCTGGTCTTCTTCGCCGAGGCCACCAGCGTGGCTTTATCCAGCGGAGAGGTTGTCCGGGGATCGACCACTTCCGCGCTGATCTGGAGCTTCTCCAGCTCCTCGGCAGCCGCCAGCGCGATCTGGACCATACTGCTGGTAGCAACCAGCGTAATGTCCGTTCCGGTGCGTTTAATATCAGCCACGCCGAATGGGATGGTATAGTCTCCCTCGGGCACAGGCCCTTTCAACTGATACATCATCTTATCTTCAAAGAAAATCACCGGGTTGTTATCGCGAATAGCCGTTTTCAGCAAACCCTTGGCGTCATAAGGGGTCGAGGGCAGCACAACCTTTAGACCAGGAACATGGCTGACCCAGGCATGCAAACTCTGGCTATGTTGCGCGGCACTGCGGCGTGTAGCTCCCAGCGTCGTCCGCACCACCAGAGGTACACTCAACTTTCCACCGGACATATAGTGAACTTTGGCCGCCTGATTGACGATCTGGTCCATAGCCAGGGCCAGAAAATCGCCAAACATGATATCGATCACAGGACGCATCCCAGTCATAGCACTCCCTACCCCGAGGCCGGTAATCCCCGCCTCCGAAATAGGGCTATCGATAATGCGTGCAGGGCCAAATTCCTCAACCAGGCCGGAGAGCACTTTAAAAGGCGTGCCCGCCTCAGCGACATCCTCTCCCATAATAAAGATGCGTGAGTCGCGGCGCAGTTCTTCAGCCAGAGCCTCGCGAACAGCCTGAGCAAACGTCAGTTCGCGTACCTGCTGCCGAGCATCCTGCGGACCTGTACTGGTTTCAAGCATAGACATGTTCCGTCACCTCGTCAGGACCAGGATAGGGGGCGTTCAGCGCAAACAGTTCGCCTGCCTCAACTTCAGCCCGGATACGCTGCTCGATCGTCTCAAACACGTCCTGGTCAGCCAGAGCTTGCTCGGTCAGCCAGGCCGTCAGGAGCTGCAGAGTATCACGCTGGGTTTTCCAATATTCCTCTTCCTCACGTGGGCGATAGTAGGCGCGTTGTACATCACCAACGTGATGTCCCAGATAGCGATACGTTTCGCACAGGAGAAAAGCCGGACCCTCACCCTGGCGAGCGCGCTCAACCAGGCGCTGAGTCGCGGCATAGACCGCGCGCACATCCTGCCCATCCACCTCTTCAGCATGAATGCCAAAAGCCCTGGCCCGGTCACTCATACTCCCGGCAGTCGTCTCAGAGTTATGCGTATATTCATTGTAAAGATTATTTTCACAGACATAAATAACCGGGATTTTCCAGAGCGCAGCCATATTCATCAACTCATAGAGCACACCCTGCCCAAGCGCACCATCACCAAAGAAACAGACAGCGACGCCATCGCTGCCATGCATCTTGCTTGATAACGCGGCTCCCGTAGCCATACCAGCACCACCACCAACAATCGCGTTCGCGCCAAGATTACCTGTATCCTGATCGGCAATATGCATCGAGCCACCTTTACCGTGGCAGTACCCGGCCTCCTTGCCTAACAGCTCAGCAAACATCCGATCGACAGATGCACCTTTGGCCAGACAGTGACCATGGCCGCGATGCGTACTGGTAATATAGTCATCGCGGCGGAGTGCCGCACAAACCCCCACCGCGATAGCTTCCTCACCAATGTAGAGATGAGCCAGCCCGGCCATTTTGGCGCTCATGTAGAGCCGATTGACATGTTCTTCAAAAATACGGATTTTGAGCATCTGCTCATACAGAGATAACCAGTGAGTTCGCTCATCTGCGGTATATCCCGTACTTGTTGTATTACTCGAATCCCATGCTTCTGGTTGTGACATCCTTTGTCTCCAATCGATGTTCTGAGCAGAACAGACCAGGTACGTTACGCTTCCAGGCCGGCCTGCTTTGCCAGAACCTGATACACTGCAGCAAAGTCCTGCTTTGCCAGTCCCATGGCACGCGCGGCTGTCAGGAACTCGTTGCTTGTTGCCACCAGCGCAAGCGGCACATCAAGAGTGCGCCCCATTTCGAGAGCCAGCAACATATCTTTCTGCATCATATTGACATTGAACCAGGCTTCGTCTGGCATCTGAAGCACAAAAGGCGTCCTGTACTTCAGAGATGGTGAGGCAATCACGCTGTTGAGCATCACCTCCAGGGCTGTCTCGCGAGGGATACCACCTTTTTCAGCCAGGACCAGACCTTCGAAGAAACCCAGAATTTGCACCTGGAGATTCAGGTTGATGGCAACCTTCATCAGAACCGCCTGACCATTTTTCCCCACATGATTGATCTTTGGCCCGATGTCTAATAGTATCGGCTTCACCTGTTCGAAAACAGCTTGATCGCCACCAACCATCAGTGAGAGATTGCCCTGTTCAAGCGTAATCACACTCCCAGAGACCGGTGAGTCCAGCATATGCGCGCCCGTCTCAGCCACCCGCTCCGCCAACTGCCTGGAAGCAGCAGGGCTAATAGTACTCATATCGATGTAGATCTTACCCGCGACCAGGCCCGCCAGGATACCATCTTCCCCATCCACAACACTGTACAGAGCAGATGTATCGGTCACCATGGTAAAAACCACATCGACTGCTTCTGCGACCGCGCGTGGTGTCTCACCCCAACGCATACCAGCATCCAGCAACCACTGTGCCCTTGCTCTGGTACGATTATAGCCAGTCACCGTATGGCCGGCATCTAGCAAGCGTTTTACCACGCGACCACCCATAGCTCCCAGGCCAATAAATCCAAGATTAGCCATCGTAACCTCCCACGAAATACAAAGAAAAGAGCAATATGCCCGATTATGTTTACACAACAGCTAGAGAGAGGCTTCAACATCCTCTCGGACCTGCCGCAGATGTTCGCGCATCGCCTGACGAGCGCCCTCAGCATCGCGCCGAAGCACATTCTCCAGAATATTTTTATGATGCGTCTGACCACGTTGGGGAGCGCCCGCCGTCCCAAAAATTTGTTTGCGTTGCTCGCTCAATAAATTGACAATCGAATTGAGCAAGATCACAACAAGCGTATTCTGCGTGGCCTCCGCTAAAGCCTGGTGGAAATGATTATCTGCCGCAATAAACGCGGCAGCATCATCCAGACTTTCATCCATGACTTTGACCGCCTGGCTTAACGCGAGCAGCTCTTTTTCGCTGGCACGCGTAGCAGCCAGGCCCGCGACCGCAACTTCCAGAATCTCGCGCACCTCTACCAGGTTATCTGAGCCACCCGCGTCGTTTAATTTCAGACGCATGACCAGGCCGATGGAGTGTTGCATGGCCTCATTCGCCCCGTCAATCACAATCGTGCCCCGACCGGGCCGCATATCCACCAACCCTTTTTGAGCAAGAATCTTCAATGCCTCCCGTACTGCTGTACGGCTTACCTGAAATTGCTCGGCCAGTTCCCGTTCCGTTGGTAACCGATCACCACTACGCAGTTCCCCACTGAGTATGCGTTGCTCAATCTGCACCGCAACTTGCTCAAACACTTTGAGCGATTGAATAGGTGTATAGAGTTCTTTTTCCAAATGTCCAATACCCCTCGTAATCTGCTTAGCGCACAGATCAGTGGAATGATCGTATAATCATCATACCAACTCATCTTAAAGAAGTCAAGCGGTGTTTGTAAGATCACCCTATCGGGTCAGAAACAATGCCCGCAACTATCCTCAATTGTTTAGAGAAACCATTCTAGAGAATTTTTCTACTATCTATCAATCACACGATCGATCTGGCCGTCTTTACTAGGACAATCAGATAAATTTGTGGATTTAAATTTAAAATTCAAGTAAAGTAGGGAAGCATAAACACTCAGCAGAATTACGCAACCCTTGTTAATCTATCACAACAGAGGCAAATACTCATTAGTGCACACATAAAACAGGCACCTTATAATTTGTACCCACAAGCAGAAAATATTAAGAAAAGAGGAGAAGCGTATGCTAAGACAGCAGTTCATAGGAAGCAAGGCAGTATTTTCGGTTCTTGCAAGCTTTGTCTTGATCCTGGCTGGACTAAGCGCATGTGCCCAGGGCCAGACCACTCCCACGTTTACCGATTCGAATCCCATCCGCATCGGCGTCTCTATTTCTAACAAAGCCGACTTTGCAGATGATGGAACAGCTACGTTACAGGGCTATCAACTCTGGGCCACTATGGTCAATAACAGTGGAGGGATCCTTGGCCGCCCGGTTCAACTCGTCGTTTTGAATGACGACAGCGATCCAGACGTAGTTGCGAAAAATTATACAACACTGATTACGCAAGACCATGTTGATCTAACCTTCGGACCATTTTCTTCGCTTCTGACCAAAGCGGCGGCCCCGGTGACACAAAAACAGGGCTATGCTCTCCTTGAAGGTTCTGGTGGAGCACCTTCAGTCTTTACAGGTGGCTGGAGCAATGTCTTTGATGTATCTCTCCCTGTCAAAAACAACCTGATCACCTTTGCCGACTATATTCTTTCTTTGCCCCAGGACCAGCGTCCCAAAACGGTCTCCTACCTGACTTCTGATGATCCTTTCACCTATCCACAGGTAGACCTGGCAATCCAGATGTTGCATGACGCGGGCCTGACTGTCGTCTACCCGGCATCCACCGATGACTATCAGTTCACGGCTGGTGCCTCTGCTTCATCTGACCCGACCGACGATCATCAGTTCGCCGCTGGAGACAACAAAACGGAGACCACAGACGCGGATGCTCTGGCCCGCGCCAAAGCAGACGTTACTATCCTTGGAACGCAATTGCCTGACGTTCAGATCGATATCAATGAATTTAAGAAGTACCATTACAATCCCAAAGCCTTGATTGCCACCGCTGGACCAGATGGTGGGCAGAGTTTCATCCAGGCAGTTGGTGGGAGCAAATATACCGAGGGGGTCTTCGTACCAAACGGCTGGTATCCGACAGCCAATAGCTACCAGAACGCCGAGATGGTCCAGGCTTATATCGCCAAATATGGTGGTGACATAGGCGATATTAATGCCGATGTAGCAGAAGCTTTCTCCGTAGGACAGGTGTTACAACAGGCCGTGGCACAGACGCAAAGCTTGAATAACGCTAAGATTAGTGCGGAACTCCAATCCGGTACGGTCTTCAACACCGTTCAGGGAACGGCACAATTTGATGCCGCTCAAGCTTCTGATGCAGGGCAGAATAAACAGGCAATAGCATATTTGTTCCAATGGCAGGATAACCAGTTTATACCTGTCTATCCCTACTCTGTGGCAGCGGAAAATCCGCAATATCCCAAAGCAGAGAACTATTAGAAACGTGTATAGTTTGTCTGCCGCAAAAAAAGGATGAAATTGGCATGATTCGATTTCTCAGTAACATACCTATTTTCCGCCGCCTCTTTTTCGCATTTGCGCTAGCAACGCTTATACCTGCACTGATTATTGCCCTGCTGGGTAATTTTTACATCAATTCTTTTAGCACACTGGGCAGCGCTGTCAAAATCAGTTTTGATGCACAGAGCACTGCATCTCAACAAGAAACAAATTTGCAGCGTATGAATGCACTGCTGCAAGCAAAGTTTTATCAGATCTTTGCCAGTGATAGTAACGTCGTGACAGATCCATCGCTCTTTGCCTCGGGTGGACTGGTGGATGGAGAAATACGAGCGCTTGAAGCTGATTTTTCGCAGAACCTGACGACCTACCAGAATCAATATGAAGTAGCAACATCCAGTCAGATGAGCGGTGTACGCACTATTCTGACCAATGACGATCCCACAGATGGGCCGGCGCTCATCAACTCACAACAACTGGCTCTGAACCAGATTATCGGCAATAATCAGGCATGGGTTACCTATCAAACCTATCAGGATCAGGAGTTGGGTCTGCTGGAGAAGTTGCAGACAAATTTGCAAAATCACGTGGTCTATACGACACCACAAATCAACGCTGATTATCAACACGATTATAGTATTCTGCATAATGCCATCCTGGCCTTTACTAATCTGAAAAATGGCTGGCAACAGGTAGCAGATGATGCCGTCCAAATGGGCAAAGATGTAACGCAATTCAGCAACTCACAGATCCAACCGATTATTTTGAGCACGATTGCCGCATTTCTCTCCATTATCCTGGTCATCGTCGCAACAGCCTACGTCGTCTACCACACTATCACACGTCCACTCAGTCAGCTTGCCATCGTGACAGAGAATATTTCAGGAGGGGACACAAGCGCGCGCGCAGCCATTGAAGGCCGTGACGAGATCGCCAAAGTGGCGAGTGCTGTAAACAATATGCTCGATCACATTCTTCAATTGATTCAGGACGCCCAGGCCCAACGCCATACATTGGAGGCACGTGTGGAAAAACTGGTGACAGAGGTCAGTGGTGTTGGCGAAGGAGATCTGAGAATGCAGGCAGAAGTTACCAGCGATACGCTGGGTGTGTTAGCTGACTCATTTAACTATATGGTTGAGGAGTTGAGTGGTCTGATCGTCCGTGTAAAAAAGATGGCTCATGAGGTGGAAAATTCCACATCTTTAACGTTCCAGAGCATGGTCCAGCTTGTCGGAAACGCGGATGTGCGTCTCCAACAGATTGGCAAAGCAGCTCAGGAAGTGGAACGCATGGCCAGCACAAACCGCGAGGTAGCGGAACGAGCAAGTTCACTGGCAATAGTAGCGACCGATGCGCGCAGAACCGCTCAAAATGGGCGAGAATCCGTGCACCAGACGATCGAAGGTATGGGTCGCATTCAGCTTTATGTACAGGATACATCATCAAAGGTACAGGCTCTTGGCAATAGTTCGCGCGAAATTGAGGCGATCGTAGGCGCTATCGCTACCATTGCCCATCAAACGAACCGCCTGGCCCTGGACGCCGCTGTGCAGGCCGCAACGGCTGGAGAAAACGGCAAAGGCTTTGGCGTCGTGGCAACGGACATTCGACGCCTGGCTGAGCGCGCCAAAGAGCAGGCCAGCCAGATTTCTCATATCGTTCGCAACGTCAGTGAAAATATTGATGCCGCCGCTATTTCTATGAAAGATACGGAGCATGAAACCTCGATTGGCACGAATCTGGCGAAACAAACAGGTCTGGCCCTCGAATCAATTTTTAATGCCGTTGACCTGCAAAATAATGAAATCGAAGTTATTAACCAGATGGCCAAACACCAGTCAGAATCTTCCAGCTCCATCGTTCGTATTATGCAAGTTGTTTCTGATTCAACCCAGCAAAGTAGCTCCAGCACTCGTGGAGCGGCGCGTAATATGGAACATCTGGCACTTCTAGCGGAACAATTGCTGGCTTCAGTCGAGGCTTTCAAATTGAATGATGGCTCGAACAACTATGATACTTCCAATCAGATGTTGATGGTAGGTGGGCCACAATATACGGCCATTGGTGCCCCAACATCCACTGAAATAAACCCATACCGCAATGCCCAACCAATCTCCCAATGGGATAACAAAACCGGTCCCCTGACCCCACAACCTCAGAGTATTCGTAGCAATTCCAGTGGATCTCTGATGCCCCAAAGCCAGAATGCTCGGGGTAATTTCAATGATCCCTTTGCGGCGCAAAACCAGAACCCGAGGGGCAATCCCAATGATCCCTTTACAGTGCAAAACCAGAACCCGAGGGGTAACTCCAGCGGATCTCTCAACGCGCAAAACCAGAACCCGAGGGGCAATCCCAATGATCCCTTTGCGGCGCAAAACCAGAACCCTCGGAGCAACTTCAGCGGATCTCTCAACGCGCAAAACCAGAACCCGAGGGGTAACTCCAGCGGATCTCTCAACGCGCAAAACCAGAACCCGAGGGGCAAGTCCGGTGAACCTCTTGA
>Ga0265338_10008717_pt1 | contig 12257 bp, 15 predicted proteins | sample 42126metaG_FD_193579 | JGI IMG/M metagenome (GOLD analysis project Ga0265338, IMG submission 193579) | Rhizosphere microbial communities from Carex aquatilis grown in University of Washington, Seatle, WA, United States - 4-21-26 metaG | ecosystem: Host-associated > Plants > Roots > Rhizosphere... | reverse complement strand
GACGAAAGACCAGCGCGAGCACTGGCTACCGCTGATCGCGAGCGGCGAGAAGCTGCCGACCGCGGTGTTCACCGAGCCGTCGGGCGGTTCCGACGTCGCGGCGCTCAAGACCCGCGCGGTGAAGGACGGCGACGTCTACAAGATCTACGGCAACAAGACCTGGATCACCCACGCCGCGCGCGCCGACATGATGACGCTCCTGGTGCGCACCAATCCGGAGAAGCCGGGCTATCGCGGCCTCTCCATGTTTCTCGCCGAAAAGCCGCGCGGAACCGAGACGGAGATTTTCCCGGCCCATGGCATGAGCGGCGGCGAGATCGGCGTGCTCGGCTATCGCGGCATGAAGGAATACGAGATCGGCTTCGACGGCTTCGAAGTGCCGGCCAAGGACTTGCTCGGCCGCGAGGAAGGCCAGGGCTTCAAGCAGCTCATGCAGACGTTCGAGGCGGCGCGCATCCAGACCGCGGCGCGCGCCGTCGGCGTCGCGCTCTGCGCCATGGATCTGGGCGTGCGCTATGCGCTGGAGCGCCAGCAATTCGGCCAGCAGCTCATGGAATTCCCGCGCGTGCGCGACAAGCTTGCGATGATGGCGGTGGAGATCACGCTGACGCGCCAGCTCAGCTATTACGCGGCGCGCGAGAAGGACGAGGGGCGGCGCTGCGACCTCGAAGCAGGCATGGCCAAGCTGCTCGGCGCCCGCGTCGCCTGGGCCTGCGCCGACAATGCGCTGCAGATCCATGGCGGCAACGGCTTCGCGCTGGAATATCCGATCAGCCGCGTGTTATGCGATGCGCGCATCCTCAACATCTTCGAGGGCGCGGCCGAGATCCAGGCCAATGTCATCGCGCGGCGGCTTCTGGAAGACAGGACGAATTAGTGGCGGCGCATCCGATCGACAAGCTGTTCAGGGCCATCGCCGCGCGCAAAGGCGGCGATCCGGCGGCGTCCTACACCGCGTCGCTCCTCAAGGACGGCGCCGCGCGCTGCGCCAAGAAGTTCGGCGAGGAAGCGGTCGAAGCCGCCATCGCGGGCGCGATGAAGGACAAGAAGGCGCTGACCGCGGAATCCGCGGACGTGCTCTATCACCTGCTCGTGCTGTGGGCCGCGAGCGGCATCACGCCGGACGATGTCTACGCCGCGCTTGCCGCGCGCGAAGGCCAGTCGGGTCTTGCCGAAAAATCCTCGCGCGCGAAAAAGCGCTAGCTCTCGACGTCTTCCGCCATCTGCTTGACGAGATCCAGGACGCGCTTGCGCAGTTTGGGATCCTTGATCTTCATGAAAGCCAGGCTGAGCTGAAGTCCTTCGCCGCTGGAGACGAACTCCATCACGGGCGGCGACGCTTCACCTTCCGCAAAACCTCCGCCCGCTTGCTGACCGACGACGCCTTCGTAGAAGTAGTCGATCGGAACGCCGAGAATACGGGAGACTTCGAACAAGCGGCCCGCACCAATGCGGTTCACGCCCTTTTCGTATTTTTGCACCTGCTGAAATGTGAGGCCGAGCAATTCGCCCAACCGCTCCTGACTCATGCCGATCAACATGCGGCGAAGGCGGACGCGGTTGCCCACCTGCCCGTCGATCGGGTTTGCTTGTTTCTTTGGCACGGTAATTACACAACGCTCCGTTTCAATCCGACCATGAGAGCCGGCAGGTTAAAGGAAGAATTGATTCAAACACTTATGTTGGAAAGCCTACCGGCGAGAAAGCGCCAAGGGAAGGGCAGCACTGAGGATCAAGAGCAGAAAAAATACCAGATCGCCGAACCGTGCATAGGGCGTCGGCGCGGCGGCGCGCGGCAGCGGCGCGTCGACAATTCCGGTCCGGTTGAGCCCGAGTTCGGCGATGACGCGGCCCTGGGCATCGACGACAACGGAGATTCCGGTATTCGCCGCGCGCGCTAGCGGAAGGCCTTCCTCGATCGCGCGCACGCGCGCCGCCAGAAGATGCTGTTCCGGTCCGGCCCACGGCCCGAACCACGAATCATCTGTAATGTTCAGAAGCCAGCCCGGCCGCGGCGCGGCGACGACCGCGGACGGAAAGAGAATCTCGTAGCAGATCAAGGGGCTCGCCGGCGGCGCGCCCGGAATGTTCAGCGTATGCGGACCGTCGCCAGCCGAAAAACTCCCCGGAAAACCAACCAGCTTCGTAATGCCGAGACTTCGCGCCCAGGCTTCGAGCGGCAAATATTCTCCAAACGGAACGAGGTGGAACTTGTCATAGGTGGCGACGCGCGCGCCATTCGCACTGAAGACGTAGAGACTGTTGAAAAACCGGCGCTCGCCATTCGCATCGATGTCTTCGCGTTGATTGCCCGTGACCAGCGTTCGGTTGCTTCCGATCAGTCCGGCAATTTGCGCGAGAGCTTCGGGACTTCTCTGCAGCAGAACCGGCGGCGCGGCCTCCGGCCAAATGATGACGCCTCGTGTCGTACCACCGGGCCGCGTACTCAAATCCATCAGCCGCTGCCAGTTGCGCACCACGAGGCGGCGGACATATTTCTCGTCCTGCGGGATGTTGGGTTGTACCAGCCGCAAATGTACATCCGGCACGAAGCTCGTCGGCTCCGTCGCGAGCCGTGCCGCGCCGCCAATCCATAACGCGACGAAAAGCGCGGCGCCCGCCGCGGGAAGGCTCAGCCGCGCGCGCGGCGCTTCGAACAATTCGGCAAGGGCCGCGCCGAACAGCACCGTTAACAGCGATAAACCATAGGCGCCCATCAGCGACGAGCATTGCAAAATCGCGAGCGACGCACCCCAGCCATAGGAGGGCAGGTTCCACGGCAGTCCGGTCAGCACATGGCCGCGCAGCCATTCGGCCGCGGCGTAGCAGGTCGCAAAGATGAAGATTCGCGGCCGGCCCGGACGCCACGCCGCCATTGCCGCCGCGCAGGCTGCCGTTGCGAACAGCGCGAGGCCGCCGGGAAACAGAATGGCGACGAAGGGAATCTGCCAGGCGTGCTCCAGCGGATCGACGAGGAACGGATAGAAGATCCAGTGCATGCCGACGACGAACTGGCCAAAGCCGAAGCCCCAACCGATCGCCGCGGCGCGGCGCACCGGACGATTGCGTGCCGCCGCGCCGTCGAGCAGCAGCACCAGCGCTGCCAGCGCCAGCAGCATCGCGGGAAATATCCCGAGCGGCGCGAAGCCGAGCGCATAGACGGCGCCGGCGAGGATCGATGCGAGAAGGGCACGCCATCCGGCCAGCGCGCGAAAATAGTCTCCGATGCGCGCCAGGCTCGCCGTCACAAAGGCTTCCCGTCCACGGGGTCCGCCTCGGGCGATTTCTCGGGCGCGCGGATGCGCAGCCGCTTCACGCGCCTTGGATCGGCTTCGAGCACTTCGAATTCATAGCCCGACGGATGGGTCACGATCTCGCCACGCTGCGGCACGCGGCCCAGCAGCGAAACGACGAGCCCGCCCAGCGTGTAGACTTCCTGGTCGGCATCCTCCGGCGCCAGCGCGATGCCGGTCTGGGTGCGGAAATCCTCCAGATCGACGCGGGCATCGGCGAGATACACGCCGTCGGCGATCTTGCGCACCTGATGGCCGTCCTCGTCATGCTCGTCGGCGATGTCTCCGACGATCTCCTCGATGATGTCCTCGATGGTGACCAGTCCGTCGGTGCCGCCATATTCGTCGATCACCAGCGCCAGATGGCTGTGCACGGTCTGCATCTTGAGAAGCAGATCGAGCAGCGGCATCGACGGCGGAACGAACAGCAGATCGCGCTTCAGATCGGCGATCGAACCGCCGCGCCAGCGAAAGCTGCCGTCCGGCTGGACCTCGAGATGGGCCAGGATGTCCTTGATGTGCACCAGGCCGATCGGATCGTCGAGCGTCTCGCGATAGACCGGCAGGCGCGAATGCTGCACCTCGCGGAACAGCGCGACGATATCGGTCAGCGGCGTGTCCTCCTCGACCGCGACGATGTCCGCGCGCGGGATCATCACGTCGCTGACGCGCAATTCGCCGAATTTGAGCAGATTGGCCAGCATGCGCCGCTCGGGCGCCGAAAGCTGCGTGCTATGGCGCTCGCTCTCCTCGATCGCCTCTTCGATGCTCTCGCGCATCTGGGTCGCCGAATCGTCGCCGCGCAGGAAGGCGCCGAGCCGGCGAAGGAGGGAACGGCCATCGCCGTCGGAGGTCGTCTCGCTCATCACGCCGCCTCCGACGCGTAGGGATCGGCAATGCCGAGTTCGGCCAGGATGCGCGTCTCCAGGGGCTCCATCTTGCGCGCCTGGCGCTCGGTGACGTGGTCGAAGCCCAGAAGGTGCAGCACGCCATGGACGACGAGATGGGTCGCGTGATCGGCCAGCCGCTTATGCGCGGCGCGCGCCTCGTCGCGCGTCACGTCATAGGCGATGGCGACGTCGCCGAGATAGCCCTCCGCATTCGCCGGCGCGGGAAAAGACAGGACATTGGTCGGCTTGTTCTTGCCGCGGAAATCGTGGTTCAGCGTCTTGAGCTGCGCATCGTCGCTCAAGAGCACGGTCAGCGCTGCCTTGGCCGGTGCCTTGCCCCTGGTCAGGGCGCGCTTCGCCGCGATGTCCAGCCGTGCGGAGAGGCCGCGGACCTTGCGCCAGCGGGCATCGCCGAACTGAAGATGGACGGAAAACGTCACGGACCGGTCTTCTGCGCGTCGGCGCGATTATAGGCGGCGACGATGCGGGTGACGAGGGCGTGTCGGACCACGTCTTTCTCGGCAAAATGCGCGATGGCGGCGCCTTCGACGCCGGCAAGGATGCGCAGCGCCTCGTTCAGCCCGTCGGCGCGCCCGCCCGGAAGGTCGCTCTGCGACGGATCGCCCGTCACCACCATGCGCGAATCCTCGCCGAGGCGCGTCAGGAACATCTTCATCTGCGCCGGGGTCACGTTCTGCGCCTCGTCCAGGATGACGAAGGCGCGCGTCAGCGTGCGGCCGCGCATGAAGGCGAGTGGCGCTACCTCGATCGTGCCCATTTCCATGAGCTTGGTCGTGCGCTCGCCGAGCACGTCGAACAGCGCGTCGTAAAGCGGGCGCAGATAGGGGTCGATCTTCTCTTTCAGGTCGCCCGGCAGGAAGCCGAGCCGCTCGCCCGCTTCCAGCGCGGGGCGCGAGAGGATCAGGCGCTCGACCTGGCGCTCATGCAGCAGATGGGCGCCGAAGGCGGCGGCGAGATAGGTCTTGCCCGTTCCCGCCGGTCCGACGCCGAACACCAAAGGATGCGTGCGCATCAGGTCGAGATAGGCCGCCTGCGCCGGCGTGCGCGCACGCGTGACCTTGCCCGACGCGGTGCGGATCGCCTGCGAGCCGAAGGAATTGCCGACCAGGCCGGCGGATTTCTCCGCTGCGAAACGGATTTCGGCGTCTACGTCCGACGCCGTGCAGCCATCGCCCGCTTCGATCCGCGCATAAAGCCCGCGCAGCACGGTCGCGGCGCGCTCGCGCATGTCGGCCTCGCCTTCTATGGCGACCAGGTTGCCGCGCGTCGCGATGCGCACGCCGAGCTTCTGCTCCAGCCGCACGAAATTGCGCTCATGCCCGCCGGCCAGCGCCGCCAGCAGACCGTTGTCGGAAAATTCGAGCGTTATCTGCTCTTTCGCCGCGCGCTTGGATTTCGCCGCACTCAATGCGCCGCCTCGCGGATCAGGCTGCCCTTCAGGCTGTTGGGATAAACCGCATCGATGCGCACCTTGCGGATTTCGCCGATCAGATCGGCGGCATTCTCGACATGCACGGATTGAAGATAAGGACTGCGGCCGACCGCCTGGCCCGCCTGGCGGCCCGGCTTCTCGAACAGAACGTCGAGCACGCGGCCCTCACAGGATTTCTTGAAGGTGTCCTGCTGCTCCAGCAACAGCGTGTTCAGCGCCTGCAGTCGCGCGTCCTTCACCTCGTCCGCGATGTGCTTGCGCGCCGCCGCGGCGGGCGTGCCGGGGCGCGGGCTGTATTTGAAGGAGAAGGCGCTGGCAAAGCCGATATCGCGCACCAGATCGAGCGTCGCCGCGAAATCCTTGTCGCTCTCGCTCGGGAAGCCGACGATGAAATCCGATGACAGCGCAATATCGGGCCGGGCGCGACGGATGCGCGCGACCAGCTCGCGATAATCGTCGGCCGTGTGCTGGCGGTTCATTGCGTCCAACACCTTGTCCGATCCCGACTGCACCGGCAGGTGCAGATAGGGCATCAGCGCTTCGATATCGCCATGCGCGGCGATCAGGTCCTCGCCCATGTCGCGCGGATGGCTGGTGGTGTAGCGCAGCCGCGCCAGCCCTTCGATGCGCGACAGACGGTCGAGCAACTTGGCCAGCGACCATGCTTTGCAGTCCGGCCCCTCGCCGGAAAAGGCGTTGACGTTCTGGCCGAGCAGCGTGATCTCGCGCACGCCGGCGCCGGCCAGCCGGCGCGCTTCGTCCTCGATCTGCGCCACGGACCGCGAATACTCGCTGCCGCGCGTATAGGGCACGACGCAGAAAGTGCAGAACTTGTCGCAACCTTCCTGCACGGTGAGGAAGGCCGAAACGCCGGTCGCGCCGGCGTCCTTCGGCAGCGCGTCGAATTTCTCGAGCGCAGGGAAGTCCGTCTCCAGCGCATGCCCGCCGGCACGCGCGATCTTCGCGATCATCTCGGGGAGGCGGTGATAGGCCTGCGGCCCGACCACGATATCGACCTGCGGCGCCCGCGCGACGATCTCGGCGCCTTCGGCCTGTGCGACGCAGCCCGCGACCGCGATGGTCAACCCGCGTTCGTCCTTGATCTTCTTCAGCCGTCCCAGCTCGGAATAGACCTTCTCCGCCGCCTTCTCGCGGATATGGCAGGTGTTGAGGATCACCATGTCGGCATCCTCCGCGCCGTCCGCCGGGCCATAGCCGATCGGCGCCAGCAACGCCGCCATCTTGGCGGAGTCGTAGACGTTCATCTGGCAGCCATAGGTCTTGACGAAGAGCTTCTTCATGGGGGCGCGGTTATACGGTCACGCCACGGCCGGCGCCAGCGCCGGTGCCGCGGTGGGCTCGGGCGCCGCCTCGGCCGGCGTGGGTCCGCTCAGCCCCGCCAAAGCGCGGGTCTGGCCGCGCCGTATGATCGCTTCTGCCTTTGCAGCCAAGGCCTTACGCCCGCCGGCCTCGTCCACATCCATCGGCGGATGGAACTCGACGATGACGTCGATCGGCCCGGTCAGCAGCGCCTCCCACAGATGCGGCACCAGTTCCATGTCGCCATACCAGGCGAACAGAGCGCGGTTCTCGCGCCCCATGGGAATGCCGTGCAACCCGACATAGGCGGTGGAGATCGGCTGCACCCGGACCGCCCGGTTGCCGCCCTTGCCGTCCGACACCCGCGCCTCGACCGCGCCCATCAGCGCGCTCTTGAAGGGCAGCACCTGGTTGCCGTCGTTCGAGGTGCCTTCGGGGAACAGCACGAGGGAGTCGCCGGCGAGCAGGCGCTCGCGGATCTGGTCGCGCGCCGCGCCGGTCGCCTGGCGCCGGGTCCGCTCGACGAACACGGTGCGCTGGAGCTTGGCCAGGGTGGAGAACAGCGGCCAGGTCGCGACTTCCGATTTGGCGACGAACGAGACTTTCCCGATGGCCGAGAAGATGAGGATGTCGAGCCAGGAGGTGTGATTGGCCACGACCAGCACGCCTTCGTCGAGCACCGATTTGCCGATGGTGTGGATGCGGATGCCGAACAGGCTCGACATGAAGCGGTGATAGCGCCACGGAAAGGTCTTCGCCGCCTTGGGGCGGAAGCGCAGATTGAAGCTCTGATACGGGATCAGAAGCAGCGTCACGGTCAGAAAGACGATGACAATGGCGTAGGCGCGTAGCGTCGACATCAGCGCGGCTTCTTGGCGCCCTTCGGCACGCCATAGAGCTCAAGGCGGTGATCGACCAGCTCGAAGCCGAGCTCCTCGGCGACGCGGCGCTGGAGCTTTTCGATGTCCTCGTTGCGGAATTCGATGACGCTGCCGGTCTGCACGTCGATCAGGTGATCGTGGTGAGACTCGGGCGCCTCCTCATAGCGCGAGCGGCCGTCGCGGAAATCGTGGCGCTCCAGGATGCCGGCGTCCTCGAACAGCTTGACGGTGCGATAGACCGTGGCGATGGAGATGTGCGGATCGAGCGCCGAGGCGCGGCGGTACATCTCTTCCGCATCGGGATGGTCGGCCGCCTCCGACAGCACGCGCGCAATGATGCGGCGCTGCTCGGTCATGCGAAGACCTTTTTCGGCGCAGAGTTTTTCGATGCGCGTCACGCACGGACCCGGTTGCGGAGCTTCCGGCGGAGTTTACCCAGTAGGCGGGCTTTTCCCAAGGGGCGAAAGCGGAAGATTGCTGCGCAAAACGAGGGCATCCTCGGGCGTCTCGCGGCCCTGGGCGTAATACCCCTTGCGCAGACCGGCCTCGGTGAAGCCAAGGCGGCGATAGAGCGTGCGCGCGGCAAGATTGCCGGCCGCGACCTCCAGGAACAGGGCCTGCGCCCCCAGCCGAAAGGCATGATCGGCGGCCGCCAGGATCAATCGCGTTCCGGTGCCGAAACGGCGCGAGCGTGGCGATACCGCAAGCGTCAGGATCTCGGCCTCGCCGCCGGCGGCTCGTGTCAGGACAAATCCGTCGTCGCCGGCAAAGGCGAAGGTCCCCGGCATGGCCAACAACCCATCGATGGCGCGGGTACTCCAGGGATCGGGAAAGCACTCCGCATGGATTGCCGCCAGCGGTCCTAGGTCGAGACCGCGATGATGGAGCGCGACGCTCATCGCGCGGCCGGCAGCTTCGCGTCCGGCGCCCGAAGATAAAGGGGGCGCGGCGGGACATCGCTGTCCGGCATCGCCTGCGCCAGGCGTGCGACCCACAAGGCGTCGGGCTGGCGGACGGCCGACAGGACGCCGTTCAACAGATGTGTCGCGGCCTTCGGCGCGGCCGTTCCGGCAAGCGCAAAATGGCCGTCGAGACGCAAGATCGCCTGCAGCGCCTCTTCGAAGCTCAGCACCGCGGGATCGTCCATTCCCGACATCTGCAGATAGACCTCGTCGCGCCGGGCATCGTGCAGGGCGGCGTAGGTGGCGAGCCCCGTCTCGGCCATGGCCCGCTGTCCCATCGTGGCCAGCGTGGTGACGCCGATCAGCGGTTTGTGCAGCGCGACGCGCAATCCGCGCATGAAGGCAAGGCCGACGCGCTGGCCGGTGAAGGTGCCGGGCCCGGTCGTCACCGCGAGCCGGTCGAGTTCGGCGAACGCGATGCCGGCGTCGCGCATCGCGTTCTCGACCATCGGCGCCAGCGCCTCGGCATGGCCGCGCTCCATCGGCTCGAAGATATGCGCCAGCACGTCCTCGCCGTCCTGGATGGCGACCGAGCAGGCGCCGAGCGCGGTGTCGACGGCGAGCAGCTTCACGTCACAGGATCTTGCAGGCGTCGTCGAATTCAAGCCGCGGGCTGCGCGCGAAGAGTCCGGCCGGATCGCCATAGCCGACGCCGCAGATGAAGTTCGATTTCACACGCGTGCCGGCGAAGAATTCCGCGTCGACCTTCGCATTGTCGAATCCGGACATCGGTCCGCAATCCAGCCCCAGCGACCGCGCCGCGACGATGAAATAGGCGCCTTGCAGCGTCGCATTGCGGAACGCCGTCACCTGCTCGACCGCAGGATCGGCGAACCAGTTTTTCGCATCCGGCGCATGGGGAAAGAGTTCGGGCAGCCTCTGCGCGAAATCCAGGTCATAGCCGATGATCGCAGTGGCCGGAGCGGAGCGTATCTTCGGCTGGTTGGCATGCGAAGCGTGCTGGGCCAGCCGCTCCTTCGCCTCGGGCGTCGTCAGGAACAGGAATCGCGCCGGCGAGCAATTGGCGCTGGTCGGCCCCATCCGCATCAGGTCATAGACCGCCATCAGCAGCGCGGTGCTGACCGGCTTGTCGGTCCATTTGTTCTGGCTGCGCGCGGACCGGAAGATCGTGTCCAGCGCTTCGTCGTTGATGGCGTGATGGTCCATGGCGTTGCCCGGCAAGAATCGCGGGCGAGCTTACACCGCTTCGACGGCGTTCACTTCCGGCACGTAGTGGCGAAGCATGTTCTCGATGCCGTTTTTCAGCGTCAGCGTCGAGGACGGGCAGCCGGCGCAGGAGCCCTGCAGATGCAGGAACACGATGCCCGCGCCGCCGTCGAAGCCCTTATAGATGATGTCGCCGCCGTCCTGCGCCACCGCCGGGCGGACGCGGGTGTCGATCAGTTCCTTGATCTGGGCCACGACCTCGGGATCGCCCTCTTCGCCGAAGGAGACGGTCTCGGCCTCCTCCGCGGAGCCGGTCATCAGCGGCAAGCCGCGGGTGAAATGCTCCATGATCGCGCCCAGTATGGCGGGCTTCAGGTGCTTCCAGTCGCCATCGCGCTTGGTGACCGAGATGAAATCGGCGCCGAAGAACACGCGGCTCACATTGGGGATCGCGAACAAGGCGGCGGCCAGCGGCGAGCGGGCGCCGGACTCGGCGGTCGGGAAGTCGGCGACTTCGCTGGCGCCCATGACGTCGCGGCCGGGCAGGAATTTCAGCGTCGCCGGATTGGGCGTGGATTCGGTCTGGATGAACATGGGTCTGGCTCCGTGAGGCTTATGTGGACCCTCGGGCGGGCGCGATCAAGGTGCGCCGCAATACCCCTAAAAATCCGAGATGATTCCCTTCTTCTCCCAATCGCCATAGCGCGTCGGTTCCGGCCCGTCCCGGCCGCCCAGTTCGACCGGCCGTTCTTCCGGCTTTTGCGCCTTGCGGCGGGCTTCGGCCTCGGCGTTGGCGCGCTCGCCGGCCTCCCTTATGCGCCGGGCGATCTCGGCCTTGCTGGGTTTGGATTTGGACGGCATGGCCGCCTCCGCTTGACGCTGCACCCGCGCAGCTTACATCAAGGCCGCCATGAATATCCTGCGCACCGGCCTTTTGATGGCGGCATTGACCGCCCTGTTCCTCGTCGTCGGTTTCCTGATCGGCGGCCAGGCCGGCATGGGCATCGCCTTCCTGTTCGCGGCGGGAACCAATCTTTTCGCCTATTGGAACTCGGACAAGGTCCTGCTGTCGATGTATGGGGCGCGGCCGGTCGATGAGACGACGGCGCCCGAGCTGGTTCATCTCGTGCAGCAGCTTTCCGTCCAGGCCGGCCTGCCGATGCCGAAGGTCTATATCGTGCAGAACGATCAGCCGAACGCCTTCGCCACCGGGCGCAATCCCGAACATGCCGCAGTGTGCGTGACGAGCGGGCTGCTTCGGAATGTGGACCGGGAAGAACTGGCCGGCGTGCTGGCGCATGAGCTCAGCCATGTGAAGCATCGCGACACGCTGATCATGACGATCGTCGCGACCATCGCCGGCGCGGTCTCGATGCTCGCGAATTTCGCGCTGTTCTTCGGCGACAACCGGCGCAACCCGTTCGGCTTCGTCGGGCTCCTGCTCGTGACGCTGCTGGCGCCAATCGCCGCCATGCTGGTGCAGATGGCGATCAGCCGCAGCCGCGAGTTCGATGCCGACCGCGAAGGCGCGGAGATTTCCGGCCGGCCGCTCTGGCTCGCCTCGGCGCTGCAGAAGATCGAACGCGCGGCCGAGGTGATCCCGAACGAAGAGGCCCAGACCCATCCCGCGACGGCGCATATGTTCATCATCAACCCGCTGCATGGCGGCGGGTTGGCGGGGCTGTTTTCCAGCCATCCGTCGACCGAAGAACGCATTGCGCGGCTGCGCGCCATGGCCGGCCAGCCGGCGATCGCCGCCGGTCCCTGGGCGTGACCGACGGGCTTCCGGCACGCGCCGCCGCACTCACGGTTCTCTCGGAGGTCCTGCGCAAGCGCCGGCCGCTCGATCTCGCGCTCGAGAACCTGCCGCATCTCGAGCCACGCGATGCCGGCTTCACGCGCGTCATCGCGTCGGAGACGCTGCGGCGTCTCGGCCAGATCGAAACGCTGATCCGGCACTTCGTTCCGAAATCGCCGCCGCCGCACAAGGCGGGCCCGACGCTGGAGATTTTGTATGCCGGCGCCTGCGAGCTTCTCTTCCTCGACGTGCCGGCGCATGCCGCGGTCGATGCCGCGAACCGTCTGGCGCAGGCCGATGCCAAGGCGGTGCATTTCAAATCGCTGATCAACGCGGTGCTCCGGCGTGTGTCGCGCGAGGGCAAGGCACTCGTCGCGGCACAGGACGCGGCGCGGCTCAACACGCCGGACTGGCTGTGGAACCGGTGGTGCGATGCCTATGGCGAAGAGACGGCGCGTGCCATCGCCGAGGCGCAGATGCGGCAGCCGCCGGT
>Ga0265338_10008716_pt1 | contig 12260 bp, 8 predicted proteins | sample 42126metaG_FD_193579 | JGI IMG/M metagenome (GOLD analysis project Ga0265338, IMG submission 193579) | Rhizosphere microbial communities from Carex aquatilis grown in University of Washington, Seatle, WA, United States - 4-21-26 metaG | ecosystem: Host-associated > Plants > Roots > Rhizosphere >... | reverse complement strand
TCAGTTTGAACGCTTCGAGGGCAAAATGCGTGTCACACGCCAAGGGCTTTCGACGGCTGAGGCGGAGCGTCCCGAGGTGGCCGCCAAGTGAGGAAGTCGCCGGTTGTTCATTGCAACCCCGACTGCACTCCGATACTTACAACTGACGACGGGCAACTCGCAACCGACCAATGACTGTCAAAATCGACAAAGGGCGCGCGCTCGACGGCATCAACCTGACGCCGATGATCGACTGCGTCTTCTTGCTGTTGATCTTTTTCCTGGTCGCCACGCGCTTCGAGGAAATCGAACGGGAAATGAGCATCACGCTGCCGCAGGCCAGTGAGGCGATGCCGCTGACGGCCAAGCCGAAGGAACTATTCGTCAACGTGAGCCAGGAAGGGCGTTTCATCGTTAGCGGCCAGGAACTTGGTCGAACAGAGCTTTACACGATCATCGAGCAGGCCGCCGCCAACAACCCCGGCACCCAAACGGTCATCATCAGGGCCGACAAACGCTGTCCCTTCGAGCATGTCGTCGTCGTGATGGACCTTTGTAACAAAGCGCACATTCGGAACTACATGGTCACGACGTCTGAACCGGAAAGGGGGAGGGCGAACGAGTGAGTTACCGTAACCGCATTCGAACTAAGCAATACCCACTCCAAGCGCGGAACCCGGAACGCGGAACGCGGAGCATACGTCGGCGCACCGCTCATACTTGGGTCGTCGACTTCTCCCTCCCCGCTCCCCGTTCCGCGCTCCCCGCTCCGCGCTCCGTGCGGTCCCATCGTCACCCTGTTCATTAACTCCTTTCCCCCATGCACCAACCTCCGCCACGCTCGAAACAAGTCATCCGACGCGTCCCTTCGACGCGGCTGGCCGACTTCGACGAGCAACTCTGGCCGGTCAACGTGCTCTTGTTGATCCTGGCCGGGTTCGTGGGGGGCATCATCGCCGCCCAGAGCGATTTCGATACGCCGCTTTTGCTCTATAATGGCTGGTGCCGTCTTGGAATCTTGGGGCTGATCGTCGCTGTGCTGGCCTGGAGTATCCTCCGGCTCGACGGCTGGATGCAACGCCGTCTGCAATTCGGCGTGTTTCTCAGCCTGCTGGTACACCTTTGGCTTTCATTGATCACCTACCACGTCTACCTGGGGCTCTTCGAGCCACCCGAGACCGACGCGGCCGAGCAATTCGAAGAACCTCGGCTCGTCAAGCTGCCCGACTACCATTGGCAGGAAGACTCGCAAGAGATTGCAGTCGACCAGACTTTGGAAAAGCCTGTCGAAACCGTAACTCCCGACCAGGAGACGGAAGAAATCGTGCGGACTGAAGTCGAGCGCGTGCCCGCTGAACGCCCCTCTGAAGAAGAGCCGCAGGCCGAACAGCAGCAGCCTAGTCCGGCCGAAATGGAGCGGGCGGAGCTCTCGGCCCCGCACCGAAGTGTCGAGCCGGCGGGCGAGCAGATCAGCCGTCGCGAAGTTGAGATGCCGTCGCCCGCGGAGCAGGTCGACGCGCCTCAAATCAATGGACGACCGCAACAGTCGCCGGCGCTCGACGCGCAAGTCAGGCCGCACGAGCGGCAGGCCGCTTCGGCCGAAATCGAGCGCCGCGACGCAGCGCAGCCACAGAACACAGCGCAGCCACAGAACGAGGCGGCCACTCAGGCGGCCCCGGCGCGGCGGCAATCCAGCGAGTCCACCTCGCTCGACAGTCCGCGTGAAGTGCCGGCGCCCGTGCGCCGGGAGACGCCTACCGCTGAGGTGCGCCCTGCGACGGTGGATAGCGTCCCAACATCGCAGCTCGCCGAAACGGCGAAGCCCACACGACTGGCACCATCCATGACCGACATCGCGCGGCGCGAGACTACGCCAACCGCCGCGCGGCCTGACGCCTCGTCGGTGCCCGATTCGCCCACGATTGTGCCCGTGGACGTCGCTGAATCGCCGCGGCGAACCGATCGCACGGAACAGGCTCGCACAGAACAGACTCGCACTGGGCCTCAAGTCGCCGCGGCCCGTTCACGCGTGGCCGCCGAGTCTGTGAGCCCCAATGAGGTGCCGAATCTACCGGCTACTGAAAACCCGGCCGCCCCGACGACCGTGGACCTGGAAGCGGCCACGGGTGAAGTTGCTCGCAGTATCGACGGTCGCCCAACGCCCGAGCGTCGTACCGTAGAGGGGGCGGAAACGGCTACCACTTCTGAAGTTGCGCCGGCAACTCCGCTCCAGCCGCAACGCACTCAGACAGCCAGCACAAGCGGGGCGCCGTCGGAAATCGCCGCTCCCAACATGGTTCGCTCGCAGAATAGTTCGCCGGCCGAAGTGGGTGAAGCCTCGGCCGATGGAGCGATGGTCGTCGATGCTCGGCCTTCCGACGAACCATCCAGCGAGCCATCGGCCGCGCCGGCCGAGACCAGTCTGACCAAAGCCGCCGGCGGAGCCCCAGGGGTCTCGCGACAGCGCAACTTCGACAGCGAATTACCGGGAACGAACGACAGCGCCGAGGTGGCCACGGCCGCCGCGCGTCGCGCTCAGGCGACTCAGCAGGCTGAATGGGGCTCGGACAGCAGTCCCAGCGAGCCAGCCCGGATCGCCAAAGCCCGCGCAGGCGCTGATGCGCCGTCGGCCACGTTGCCTGCCGAACAAGTCACCGTTGCCGACGCGGCCGGCGCACGCCGGGCCAGCGAGGTGGAGGCCAGCGCGAGCGCCGCCGCGACGCGAGCTGCGGCCAAGGCTCCGCGCGGTCGGGTCACGGCGGCCGCCGGCCACGCGCCGGTCGACCTCGGACCACCGCGCGTCGTTTCACGGCAAGGACGCGGCGCGACCTCGGGCGGCGGGGAACCGACGCGATCCGAAAGCGCAAAGCCAGGGCGAATCGGCAAGGCCGCCGCCTCTGGAGATACCGGCTCGAGCCGTGTCGCCGACGCCGAATCCGTCCCCACGGCCGGCTCGTCAGGGCAGGCGGGTGCGACGCCGGCTCCGGCGATCGAGGGTCCGGCTCGCGGCGCGCCCGCCGTTACTGCGATCGCACGCACTCCCAGGCCTACCCAAGCGGCCTCGCCCACCGGCGGCGCCTCGAAATTGACCGCGGCATCGCCGGGCGTGACGCGGCGCGCGAATCAGGCGTCCGAGTCTCAGGGCGGTGCGGAGGCGCCAGGTCAAGTCGCTACGGCAGCTCCCGTTGGAAGGCAAGCCCGTGGTGAGCCGGCAGTTGGCGACGAAAAAGCGGAGAGTGTTGAATTGGGCAGCGTCGAATTGGGGAGTTCGGCGACTGCGTCATCGAATGCCGGTACGCCGGCAAGGGGCGATCTGGGAGAACCAGCGATTGGCAGCGAATCACGGCGCGTGGCCGATTTGCCAGCCAGGGCAGGCGCGCCTTCGACGCTCGACCATGCCGACACGACCACCGGCGGCGGCGCGGGCCCAACGCTCCCATCCGGTTCCAAGGCCACACAGCGTCGGACAGATGCCACGGCGGAAGTCGGATCGGCGATGGATAGCACACCCGCTCGCGCGTCGCCCGGCAAGACCAGAGGGCTCGAGGCCGTCGGTGGCGACGACGTGGTCAGCGAGTTGGAGATTGACGTCAGCCCTTCCGACGCGCCGGCGGGCGGCGAAGATCAACTCGCCGCCCGGATTGACCGTGAAACCGCTCGCAAGTCGTCGCAAGGACTGCCCGTGCGGATCGCCGCACCGGAGGGCTCCGGTGGTTTGAGTGCCACACCGGCGCTCGACGTCGGACTTCCCAGCCGGCGCGCGCGTGCTGAAAGCGAGGTCGTCCACAGCGGTGTCGGTCGGATGATTCTCGAACGCAGTGGCGGCAAGCTGGCTGACGTACGGGTGCAAGACACCTCGGTGCCCGGTTTCCGACAACGCGATCGCGAAATGCGCCGCGAACTGGCAAACCAACGCGGCGGCAGCGAGGCATCGGAACGCGCCGTCGAGGCGGGACTCGATTTCCTCGCGCGGCACCAGAATCCCGACGGCAGTTGGAGTCTGCACGACTTCTGGCAAGGGCGGCCAGGCTACGAAAACGCCGGGGCGGGACAGATGCACTCCGATACCGCGGCAACCGGCTTGTCGCTCTTGGCTTTTCTCGGCGCCGGCTACACGCACACCGACGGCAAGTACCGGCCCGTAATTGCCCGCGGGCTGGCGTACCTGGTAGGCAACCAGGTTAGCGACGGCGACCTGTTCGTGCCGCAAGACGAAAAATCGAACATCAATGTCTGGCTTTACAGCCACGGCATTGCTTCCATCGCGCTTTGCGAGGCCTATGGCATGACCCGCGATGCAACACTTCGAGAGCCGGCGCAGCGAGCGCTTTCGTTTATTGTCTCGGCACAAAACCCAACGGAAGGCGGCTGGCGCTACGCCCCGCGCCAGGGCAGCGACACTTCGGTTTCCGGTTGGCAGTTGATGGCGCTCAAAAGCGGCGAGTTGGCCGGCTTGCAAGTGCCACCCGAGTGTTACCAGCGCGTTACGGCCTGGCTCGACGGCGCGCAGGCCCAGGCCAACCCGGCAGTTTACGTTTACCGCCCGAAGGCCAAGCAGCCCCACCAGCGCACACCAAGCCGGGTGATGACCGCCGAAGCGCTACTGATGCGGCAGTACCTCGGATGGCGGCGCGACAACCCGTACATGCAAGCCGGGGCTGACTACCTGCGGACAAACCTTCCCGTGTGGGACAGCGCCGAAGGCCCGCAGCGCGATTCCTACTATTGGTACTACGCCACACAGGTCATGTTTCAGGTCGGCGGATCACACTGGGAAGAATGGAACGGACGGCTGCGCGCTTTGCTGGTCGACAGCCAAGTACACGAGGGTCAGCTCGGCGGCAGTTGGGAACCGCTGGGCACTACGCCCGACCGATGGGGCCGCGAGGGCGGACGAATCTACGTTACCGCCATGCATCTATTGATGCTGGAAGTGTATTACCGGCACCTGCCGCTATACCAGAACCTGGAGGAATAAGGGCTCCGCGTGGGTTCACCAGCCCATGACCATATTCGACTCAATTACTTTGCGGGCGCGTTCCAGGTCGGAACCGGTTTCGTGCATGTAGAGGCGGATGGCATGGACCTTGTCGCCGGCAGCCTTCGACAGGCAATCGCGGGCGGTGTGGCAGATGTCGAGCTGGCCGGAGATGCCCAGCGCGCTCTTGGAGATTACCCAGGTGTCGCGAGGCCGCTTGGTGAGCCGCATGACGCGCTCCTCCGGATAGGCATCGTTGACGACCGCGGCGGCGGCGTCCTGGTCCTCGGCCCAGGTAATGATGATATGCGACTCCGTTTCTATTTCGAACAATGGCATGGAGACATTCCCTTTCCGTGGTTGGAGTGGATGTGTGGACCGTGCAGGCCCTCGACGGCAGGGCGACGAAAAACCGGCAGTGACAGGGGTCTCTCAATCGAGATGTTAAGACTCAATGAGTCGTTAGTCAACTGCTTCGGCCAGCACCGGGTTCGTCAGCACACCGAGGCCCTCGATTTCGACCTCGGCTACGTCGCCTGCTTGGAGAAAAATCGGAGGTTTACGGGCAAAGCCTACGCCCGGCGGAGTACCTGTGAATATAAGGTCGCCTGATGCAAGCGTGCAAACCTGCGAAATGTAGGCCACCAGCTCGTCGATCGGAAAGATCAATTGGTCGGTATTCGAATCTTGCAATGTGCGGCCGTTGAGACGGAACTGAATTTGCAGCTTTCCCGGGTGCGGTACTTCGTCGCGTGTGACCAACGCCGGACCGCAAGGGGCGAAGGTGTCGAATGTCTTGCCCATCAGCCATTGCTTGCCTGGCTTGTGGAGTTGCCAGTCGCGGGCTGAAACATCGTGGCCAGGACAATAACCAGCCACGTGCTCGAAAGCGCGCTCGCGAGCAATGTGCCGGCCGCCGCGGCCGATGACCACGACCAATTCCGCTTCATAGTCGACTTCGCGGCTGACGCGCGGCAGAACGATCGAGTCGCCGTGGGCCACGAGCGCCGTGGGAAACTTGTTGAACAGCACCGGTTCTTCAGGCGGAGCCACACCGCTCTCGCGGGCATGGTCGGCGTAGTTCAGCCCCACGCAAATGACTTTTCCGGGATCGGGTATCGGGGCCAACAGGCGGACGCCTGTCAGTAGACGCGGCGTGCCCTTCGCCATGGCTTCCGCAGCCCGTTCGAGGCCGGCCGGTCCAAGTTCCAGTAATGATTTCAGGGAGGCGGGCAGATCGGGATCGGCGTCGTTGAGATCGACGAACTGCCCGCCGCGCAGTCCGGCGGCGCGCGGTCCGTTCAGCCCCTGGTAGGTAATAAACCGCATGGGAAATGGCTCGCAAGGTTGATTCTGCGTATCTTCGTGGTTGAACCATCACAACGGTTGCATTGTAGGGGCTTTTCCGTCATTGCACGAGCCAGCAACTGTAGCGGAATTCGCCAGAATTCCAATCGTTGCCCGGCAATGGTTTGCCCTTGGGGCCATTGTGACCTAGGGTTTCCAGAGCCGTTTCCTTGGTGAATGCAGGCTGTCATTCTACGACGGCTCCCAACTATGCCCAGTGCACCGCAAAGTGACACCCAGCCTGATCCAGTGCCGACGACCGACACAGCCGAATCGCGAGTCGCCCAACTGAGCGACTTGTTGTCGCAATTGGACGAGGCCCCCCCCGCCAGTCGTTCCAGTCGGGTGCCGGAGTTGGAACGACCACTGGAGAACCAACTGGTCGAGGTCCGTTTGGGAATCGCGAGCAGCCTCTACCGGGCGCTGCGATGCAAGCACGAGCCGACGGCGAAGCACTCGCTTCGCGTGACGCTGGCATGTTCCAGCTGGTCGTCGCGATTGGGGCTATCGGAGGCGGAACACGACCAGCTCGAGCTGGCGGCGCTGTTGCACGACGTTGGCAAACTCGGCATTCCCGACGACATACTCACCAAGCCCGGCGCATTGACGCCGCAAGAGGCCTCGGTGATGAATAGTCATTGGCCGATGGGCCTGGAGATCCTGCGCTGCTCGTGCGCCTCGCAAGGCGTATTGGAGATCATCGCCGCAACCCCAACCTGGTACGATGGTAGCCGGGCCGCGGTGGAACGCGCCGGCAAGCCACTGCCCGTGGGGTCGCGGATGCTGGCGATCGCCGACGCCTACGACGCGATGCTGGCGGACCACGTTTATCGTCGGGCATTCACGCGCGAGCGGGCATTCAATGAATTGTACCGCTGCGCCGGTACGCAATTCGATCCGGAACTGGTCAAGCGGTTCATCGAGGGCCAGGAGTTCGACCAGAACAAGCTGCGCGAGTCAGTCGCCCGGCGTTGGCTGTGCGATTTGGAGCCGGATGCGACGAGTGTCGCATGGGGATTGGTTGACGTTGCTCACGTCGCCGATGAAGGCGGTGTCGAGTCGCTTTTTCAGCGCAGACTGCTGGCCAACATGTTCGACGCCGTGTTGTTTGTCGATAGCAGCCTGCGTATCGTCCAGTGGAACCGCGGCGCGGAGCGCCTGACAGGTATCTCGGAGGCCAGCGTCCACCAACGCCGCTGGCTTCCCAGCCTGCTCGAGCTGCGCGACGAGCGCGGTGAAGTGATTCGAGATGAGGATTGCCCCGTGAGCTATGCCATTCGGACGGGAGTACAGTGGCTGCGGCGTTTGTCGGTCAGCAGCCGCTCCGGCCGGCAAGTGGCCGTCGACGCTCATGCCGTCCCGGTGGTTGGAGCCGACGGTGTGATACGGGGCCTGGCGTTGGTATTGCATGATGCATCGTCGGAAATCTCGCTCGAAGCCCGTTGCGAGAACCTGAACGAAAAAGCCAGCAAGGATCCGCTCACGCAGTTGGCCAACCGGGCGGAATTCAACCGCGCGCACTCGCAATTCGTGACGACATACCTCGAGAACGAGGTGCCGTGCAGCCTGATCATCTGCGACATCGACCGTTTCAAGCACGTGAATGACACGTACGGCCACCAGGCGGGTGATGAAGTGATCATGAGCGTCGCGCGGCTGCTCAAAAGCGCCTGCCAACCAGGCGATCTGGCGGCCCGTTATGGTGGAGAGGAATTTGTGCTGCTCTTCGCCGACTCGAATTGCGCCAGGGCCGTACGCCGTGCCGAAGAGCTGCGTCTGGCCTTTGCAAGTATCTCCCAGCCAGCGCTGGGCGGCAAGTCGGTCACTATCAGCTTCGGCGTCACTGAAATCCAGCCAGGCGACACGCCCGAGACCATGCTCCGCCGCGCCGACCGGGCCTTGATGAACGCCAAGGAAGCAGGCCGCAATCGCGTCGTACAACTTGGCAGCGGCGGCGACCTTGCCGGCTCGGCCAGCGTGGTGGACCGCACTGGGCGACGCGCTTCGCGCGACGTGCTTTTCGAATGTCACCTGGTGAGCGAAGCGCCGTTGTCCGTGTGTATCGAAAAACTGAGGGGCTTCGTCGGCGACCACCATGCCGAAGTCGAGTCGGTCGAAGGCGACCGGATTCGGCTGAGGTTCGGCGACGCGGGCGGATGGTCGCTGCGACGCATGACCGACCGGCCGTTGCGGCTGTTGATGGATTTGGAATTCGAAGAGTTCGCGCGCGAACAACGACCTCGCGACGGCGTCAACAGGTCGGGCTCCGCGCGAACCAAGATTCACATGGTCATCACGCCGCAGAAACGACGCGACCGTCGGCGCGAGCAACTCGACGAACGTGCCCGGCACCTGGTCAGCAGTTTTCGCTCGTATCTGATGGCTACTGAAGCCGAGTCCGATCGCGACAGTGGTGTGCTCCACAAAGCCAAGGACTTGCTGAACAATTGGTTCCGAAAGCAATAGTGCCTGGCGCGTCGGCAGCCATCAAGTGAACGCGGAAAAAGCCGACAAAGACGTGTTCTTCATCCGACGTCGCGTTCAACCCCGGTGGCTTCGGCAACACGCTCTCCGATGGATAGCCCCGCGCGGTCGGGGCACGGCCTGGCGGCCGAGACCGCTGGCTTGTCGATAAAGAGCACATTTTTGTCGGCTTTTTCTTTAGCCTTCTTGTTGCTGCGCAACAAGAAGGCCAATCCGATCCAGCGGCGCCGCGACTTGGCCTTTTCAGCCCCTTGCGTCATCGTATCGACGGCACTACGATGACCAGCATCCGGACCACTACAGGAGACGAAGCCATGGCCTACACCGTTCCCCCGTTGCCGTATGCTTTTGACGCGTTGGAGCCGCACATCGACGCGAAAACGATGGAGATTCACCATGACAAGCACCATCAGGCGTATGTCACGAATGTGAACAATGCGCTCGGTACGTCTGAGCTTGGGAACCAGAGCATCGAAGCCCTGTGCGCCGGCATCGACAAGGTGCCCGAAAACATCCGCGCGGCGGTGCGCAACAACGGAGGTGGGCATGCCAACCATTCGCTGTTCTGGACGATCATGGGACCCAAGTGCGGTGGCGAGCCGACCGGAGCCTTGGCTGCCGCGATCAGTTCCGAGTTGGGCGGCTTTGGGAAGTTCAAGGAAGACTTCATTAAGGCCGCCACCACCCGATTCGGCAGCGGCTGGGCCTGGCTTTCGGTTAATAAGAACAAGAAGCTCGTCGTCGAAAGCACTCCGAACCAGGACAGCCCCCTGATGCACGGCCATACGCCGCTTGTCGGATGTGACGTCTGGGAACACGCCTATTACCTGAAGTACCAGAACCGTAGGCCCGACTACGTCGCGGCCTTTTTCAATGTGATCAACTGGTCCGCGGTGGCCGAGCGATACGCCGCCGCCCTGAAGTAACTTCTCCACTACCATGGACGTTTTCGTCCCGCGGCACCCTGGCCTTCGATGGATCGTACTCGTTGCGCTGGTTGGTTGCCGGCCAGCACCGGCCGCGCTGGCGCCGACGCCGCCCCCGCCAGTGACGATCAGCCGTCCTGTCGAGCGCCCGATCAACAACTACGGTGAGTTCACCGGCTGGACGCAGGCCAAGGAGAGCGTGGACGTCCGGGCGCGGGTTAACGGCTATCTCGACGAGGTCTGCTTCGAGGACGGCAAGGTGGTCAAGAAGCGCCAATGCTTGTTCAAAATCGACCAGCGGCCGTACTTGGCCGAACTACACAAGGCCGAGGCAGACGTGGCGAAGAGCGAGGCCAATCTTGAACGGGCTTCGGCCGATTTCCGACGCGCGGAAAAGCTGATCAAACCAAAAACGATCACCCAAGAGGAGTACGACCGCATCAAGGCCGCGCTCGGCGACGCGACGGCGACCGTCGAGGCCAACAAAGCGGCGCTGGAGCAGGCCCAGTTGAACATGGACTTCACCACGATCGAGGCCCCCATCGAGGGCCGGATCGGTCGCCCGCTCGTCACGCAGGGTAACCTGGTCAATGGCACGGCCAGTGGGGCGACGCTCTTGACCACCATCGTCTCGATCGACCCGATTTACGCCTACTTCGACGTCGACGAACAAACCATGCTCCGCTACATCGAAATGGTTCGCGCAGGAAAGGTCAAGAGCGCCAGGGAGCACGATGACGTGCCCGTCGAGTTGAAATTGGCGAGCGAGTCCGAATTCCTCCACAAGGGAGTTATCAACTTCATCGAAAACAAGCTCGAGGCGGCCACCGGTACGATCAACGTTCGGGGCACGTTCGAAAACAAGGGCGAGCCCCCACCACTCGCGCCGGGCGAGTTCGTGCGTGTGAGGATCATGCTCGACCAGCCGCACAGCGCGATGCTTATTTCGGAGCGTGCCATCACCAGCGAGCAAGGGGTGAAATACGTCTGGGTCGTCGACGGGAACAAGGCCCAGCGCAAACGCGTGGAGATCGGCCCGCTGATCGACGGCATGCGCGTCATCGAGAGCGGCGTCGAGGCTGACGACTGGGTGGTGGTAAACGGCATTCAGCGCCTGCGTCCGGGCATTGAGGTCAAGGCGGAGAAGGAAGTCGAGCAGGAGCAGTAGAACCTGCTCCGTCATCAGGGTTCAGGGGTCAATTCGCGCCGTCGCCGATGGCTTCGGGTTAAACGACGCACTCTCCAATCCATCCCTCAACGTTCATCCGTCATCCCTCATTCTTCCACCTCCCGTGTTCAGCCACTTCTTCATCGACCGTCCGATCTTCGCCACTGTGCTCTCGGTGGTGTTCGTGATTGCCGGCGGACTGGCGGCGTTTACGCTGCCGATCTCGCTTTATCCCGAGGTCGTGCCGCCAACCGTAGTGGTCACGGCAACCTATCCGGGCGCCAATGCGCGGGTGATGGCTGAAACCGTGGCCGCTCCGATCGAGCAGGAGGTGAACGGAGTCGAACACATGCTCTATATGTCGTCGCAAAGCACCAACGACGGCAAGATGACGCTGACCGTGACGTTCGAACTCGGCACCGACCCCAATATGGCTCAGGTGCTGGTGCAGAACCGGGTGGCCATCGCCCAAGCCAAACTGCCCGAAGACGTCAAGCTGCAGGGTGTAGTGACCAAGAAGAAGTCACCCACGATCCTCTTGGCGGTCAATTTGATTTCTCCGGACGGGCGATACGATCAGCTCTACCTGAGTAACTTCGCGACGATTCGCATCCGCGACGCGCTGTCGCGGTTGCCGGGCGTGGGCGACGTGACGCTGCTGGGCGCCCGCGACTACAGCATGCGGCTCTGGCTCGATCCGGAGAAACTGGCTTCGCGGAACATGGCGGCCAGCGACGTGGTGCGGGCGATCGGCGAGCAAAACGTGCAGGTGGCCGCGGGGCGAATCGGCGCCCCGCCCGTACCGTCGGGCCAGGACTTTCAATATACGGTGAACGCCCTTGGCCGGCTCACGGACCCGGCACAGTTCGAAGAAATCATCATCAAGACGACCACCGAGGGAAAACTGGTGCGTGTCCGCGACGTGGGCCGCGTCGAGCTGGGCGCGCAGAACTACGACGTGGGCAGCTATCTCGACGGCAAGTCCGGCGTGACGATGGGCGTGTTCCAACTGTTGGGGGCCAACGCGCTCGAAACGGCGAACCAAATCCAGACCGAAATGAAACGGCTCCGGCCACAGTTTCCCGAGGGGCTCGAGTACGCGATCCACTACGACACGACCGAGTTCATCCGCAAGTCGATGGAGAGCGTGCTGCACACGCTTTTCGAGGCCTTCGCGCTGGTGTTCATTGTCGTGCTCGTCTTCCTGCAAAACTGGCGGTCGACCTTGATTCCGCTGATCGCCGTGCCCGTCTCGCTCGTCGGCACGTTCGCCGTAATGAAGGTGCTCGGCTTCTCGCTGAACAACCTCTCGATGTTCGGGCTGGTGTTGGCCATCGGCGTGGTGGTCGACGACGCGATCGTCGTCGAAAAAACGTCG
>Ga0265338_10008714_pt1 | contig 12261 bp, 8 predicted proteins | sample 42126metaG_FD_193579 | JGI IMG/M metagenome (GOLD analysis project Ga0265338, IMG submission 193579) | Rhizosphere microbial communities from Carex aquatilis grown in University of Washington, Seatle, WA, United States - 4-21-26 metaG | ecosystem: Host-associated > Plants > Roots > Rhizosphere >... | reverse complement strand
ATGCCACCACTGGCCTCATCTTTTCCTCCTTGACAGCTATTGGAATAATGTATAAACTTTTGCACGGACTTCAAAAAGATGGCTTCGTGAGGTCCGATACGAGAAAAAGAAGCCGAATCATTCGGACCTTTCCGTTTCTACCACGAAGGAACATCCGACCGGACAGCGGTATCCATAAAAGATCCTGCCATGTTCTGCTCCTTAACCGGTATGAATCAAAGGGCGATGATGAGAAACACTCCAAGGAGGAGAACTTGAACAAAAAATTGTACGTTGGCGGGCTGTCCTATTCGGTGACAGATGAGCAGCTCTCACAGCTTTTCGCCGGTCATGGGACCGTGGAATCAGCGAAGGTCGTCACGGACAGGGAAACCAGCCGCTCACGTGGTTTCGGATTCGTAGAGATGAGCACGCAGGAAGAAGCCGAGAAGGCCATTGCGGCCCTGAACGGCACGCAGCACGAAGGCAGGAGCCTCACGGTGAACATCTCCAAGCCCCGCGAAGATCGTCCCGCCCGGAGCGGCGGCGGCGGGGGCGGCGGGTACCGCGACCGCTACTAAGAAATACAGAAACAGTAAATTCAGGGGGGGCAGGTCGGCCCCCCTTTTTTTGTCCTTCCCGTTATATATTATTCGAGATGGCTCGTTTTCCCCGCAGTCTCAGGGTTGCTGTTCTCCTGCTCGGTCTTTGCCAGGCCTCGGTTTCCCCGGCGGAGACCCGCCCCGATCCCCGGCTTGCCGCTCCTGCCGGCTCGGATGTCGATTTTCTTGCCGCGTTTTCCCAGGCCTCCGCGGAGTGGGGCACCGGCATCGAGGCGATCATGGAGGACGCGTATCGAAAATGCTTCCGCACCTATATCATCGCCGGGAAAGTCATGACACTCCACCTTCCCTTCGCGGAAAACAACGAGCGCTCGGAGCTGGTCGGAAACGAGCTGGCCGTGCGGGGAGGCGGCAAGGCGGATCCCCTGGCCCTCTGGGACCAGATAGATGAGCTTGTCGCCTCGGCGGACTTTGGCGCGTACGTGGCCGCGCTGACTGACGAGCACGAGAAGATCGTCATGTTCGATCTGGCCGGGCGCACGTGGTCGACCAGCCGTGACTGGTTCGCCCTGTCCCAGATGAAGGCAGGTGCGTACCAGGGGCTCCCCCATCAGCCGTATGTCCTTTCCCGGGGGAAGGGGATCACGCCGCCGGACATCTACAATTACCTCTACGGGGTGGGCCGCCTGGGCATGGACTGCGCCGGTTTCGTATGGTACGAGCTGAAGACCGTCGCACGGACCGGGGGTCTGGACCTGGACAAGGCGCTCAGCCGCTATCTCGGCGCCTCCAGAAATCCGGCCATAGCATCCTTGTACGTCGGCACCTGGTTTTTCGACCCTCGCAATCGGAATCTCGAGGTGGTGAAGGACGAGATGCGCAATCTCAGGCCGTGCGACGTGATCATGTTCAGGGGCGAGGACGGCATCACCAGCCATTCTGCCGTCATTCAGTCCGTCGATCTGGCATCCGGCACGATTCGCTACCTCCAGTCCACGGACGTCGCGGAGCAGAACGACCGGGGCGTGCACGAGTCATTCATCAACTTCGATCCAGGCAGGCCCGAGACGAGCCTGAAGGACCCGACGCTGGTGTGGCACCAGAGGCGTTCCGCTCCATTCGCCGGGGAGACGGGCGTCGAGTTCTGGGACGACGGCCAGCGCTATCGCGCCTACCCCCAGTACGGGGGCGGCGCGGTGGTCCGTCTCAAAGTGATGGAGAAGCTGACCTCGCGCCTGCTCAGTCCAGGTCGGAAGTAGCAGGCCGGGCAGGAGACATGCGCTCGCGGCAGCGCTCGATGTAGAGGGCCGCGGGAACGTCCTCCGGCAGCAGGACGAGAACGCGGGAGAAAAGGCCCTCTGCTTCCTTCCATTCTTTCCGCTCGAAAAGCGCAAGCGCCTCATTGAAGGCTTCGATGGCGTGCAGCGTCACGCTGTCCACGCCGCCCTTTTCTGCAACGAGCTCGAAGGCGCGGAACCTCGAGTCGGTGCCGGCAAAACGAACCCGGTCCAGGCTGCGCACGAGGAAGTCCGCACCCGCCGCGTCCCGCACAGCTTCAGAGATGAGGATCGTCGTGCCGAATCGCGAGTTCAGGGCTTCCAGACGGGCTGCAAGGTCGTTTGCCGGCCCCACGACGGCGTAGCCGGGCATGCCCTGGGAGCCGAGGGCACCGACAAGGCACTCTCCGGTTTCGATGCCCATCCGTGTGATGAACGGCGGCGCCACGGCAGCATTCAATTCCTTTTCGACCGCCTTCATCCTGAGCGCGGCCAGGCACGCCCGGCGCGCGTGGTCAGCGCACGGAAGGGGCGCACCGAAGTACGCGGTGAACGCGTCTCCCCCCACTCTTCCCAGCATGCCCTCCAGGCTGAGGATCCCTTCGCGCATGCCCGCATGGTAGGCATTGAGCAGGCCCAGGATGTCCGAGGGCTTCGAGATCGAGTCAGAGGACCGCCTTTTGACTGCCGCGGACACAACCGTGACGTTTCTCCTCTCCCCCGCGGACGCCGCTTCCCGGGGAGACGTCAGAAGCCTTCGGACGCCTTCCGTGGACAACCTGCCTGCGAATGCAGTACGCACGCCGTGCGCCTCTCGGCGTGCCACGACAACCTCGACAGCGGCAAACCCCGCGCAGGTGAGCAATGCGTCCACCGCAGGGGTGACAGGATTCATGAAAACGCCGAACAGCACGAATACCGCCGAAGGAAGAATAATGACTCCGCATCCCAGGGCAAGCCCGCAGAGAACGCTGGACACGGGACGCATCCGACGGACAAGGACCGCGGCAAGGGCGGACACCAACACAGCAAGGCCGAGGGGGTAGCGGGAGGGGGCCTCGCGCGGAAAACGCCACGAAAGGACCGTGCTTACGAGGGCCGCGGAGGCTCCGGCATCTGAGACGGCGGCACCGAACGGCGTCCGCCCGGTCGCCGGCCCCGGGTTCGAAAGCGATATGATGCAGAACGATCCCTCCAGCGCAGCTTCCAGCCCGGCGCGCGTCTGCTGCAGCTCGGCGAACGTGCGGCGCGCCGCCGTGAATGCGTCCGGGACCCTGTCGCGTTCGACCTGGATTCCGTTTTTCTCCCCTTCAGTGAGGGACTCGGATCGAAGGGCCCTGTCCGCATCCGCGACGATCCTCGCTTCCGCGTCACCCCCCAGGAACTGATCGACCAGGCTGAAAAAACGGGCGCGCGCGCTCCGCCACACATCGGCATTTGCCGGGTCCCCTGCGGCCAGCATTTCTGACTTCAGCCGGGAGCCGTTTTCGTATGCATCGAGCAGGCTGGTCTCACTGCGGAGGTAGGAAAGATAGCCGTGGCTGTCCATATCCTTGAGAGAGGCGATCAGGGCGTCCTCCAGCCGTTGGGAGCGGAAGAGGTCGGCCCACGACAAGTGGCGAAAGCCGTCTCCGGCCGCGGAACGGGGCCAATCGAGCAGCACCTGCCCTTTTTCCGTCAGCGGGATCGACAGTGTGCGCGCGGGAGCCCCGTAGCGCGCTTCAATGTGCAGGACGATGCTTTTTGCGTCCAGATCCACGACGGGATTGCCCAGGAGATCGAGCAGGGCCGCGAACGTGATCTGGGCGAAATGCGCGCCGCCGTATTCGGCAATGAGCGTGGCGTGCCGGTGCACGCCGTCCGGGTCGGGAACAAGATCCGCAAAGCCGCCTCCCTGCGCTCCACGGAGAATCGGAAGCACGGCAGGTCCGACGCCGGCGGCGCGCAGTGAAGGGTCCTTTCCAGGTATGTCAACAGGAAGCGCAATGACCTTCAAGGCTTCTTCGGCCAGATCCTTGTCCGTTGCAGCGAGAGGCGCGGACAGAAGCTCGAGAGGGACGAACGTACGGCCGAAAAACTTTGCCGCCTGGCCGAGAAGCGTGTCGTCGTCCCTTTCGATTCCCGATGCCGCTTCCCGAAGCCGCGTCTTTGCCATGGCCGTCAACCCGATGAGGTCGGAAATGTAGCGGGGCGAATCCTGGGGCCGCACAGAGCCGCGGCGGATCGCATCAAAGAGAGACTGGATGTTCTCCTCCACCTGCCGGAACTCCCGGTCCAGGGCCGCCGGCAGCGCCTCCCGCAGCGCAGAAGGATCCAGTCCCGGCGCGCTCTTCTGACCGAGCGGCAGGTCGAGCACCGCGTACGACGCGTTCATCTCCTTCAGCGCGACCAGGCCGTCTGCAAGCAGGTCCCGGCTCCAGGGCCAGGGTCCGGCGGCCGCCGTTGCCTGCTGGTCAATGTCGATCAGGAGAAGGGCCGGCGCGGCAGGTGGAGATGGCTTTACCCTTGATAATGTGTCGTGGATCCAGCCGCCCGGCTTCGAGAAAAACCCGGCAAGACCAAGAAGGACGCAGACCACTGTTGCGGCCAGGGGCACGAGGAGGGAGTGCAGAATGCGCGTTCTCCGCATGGAGTCAGGATACACGAATCCGGGCCCCTGTATTCAAGCACCGCGCCGCCACAAATGTCACGGCATACCGTGACCGGGGTATTCCGCGGATTTGCGCGCCGCGGCACTCGATTGCGCGCAGACAGCCGTTCGTATATGCTGGCCTTTCGTCATTCCCGGGGGGTACCCATGGCCGCGTCGCGCATCCTGATAATCAGGCTGCCCTGTCACAAGGTCTTTCCTACAGGCCCTGTCTACCTCATGTCCTCCATACATCGCGCCGCCCCGGAAGTTGCGCAGAAGGTGCTCGACCTGGCGCTCGTAGATCGGCGATTCCAGGCCGGAGAAATCAGGCATACGGTCGAAGGCTTCCGCCCTGATGTGATCGCTTTTTCCTGGCGCGACATGCAGATCTTCTCCCCCCAGTACCTCGACGGCGCCCTGCGCGACGCATTCATCTTCTTCTATGATTCGTCCCTGACCCGCAAGCTCCGCGCTGCCTTCCGAGGCCTGCGGGACATTGTCACGTACCGCTCTTCGATCGCTCACAACCTGGCCCTTCTGCGGAAAACCACCGCAGCGCATCCGTCCATCACAATCGCCCTCGGAGGCCCCAGCATACGCATCTTCGGCGACCGGCTGCGCAGAAGGCTTCCCCGGCGCGTGCACACGTTCACCGAAACGTGTCTGGACGGGTTTTTCGACCTGATCGGGATTGCAATGCGGCCCGACCCCATCGAGCCGGAGATCGACCTGAAAGTCGTGGAGTCGTCATTTCCTCAATGGGAAGCCTATCGTGACGAGGTGGTCGGCGTGCAGACAAAGCAGGGGTGCCCTCACGCCTGCCTCTACTGCCTGTACGGATTCCTCGAGGGAAAAACGGTCCGCCGACGGGAGCCGGCGCGCGTGGTGCGCGAGATCGAAGGCTATGCCCGGCGCTGGGGCTCCCGGCGGTTCTGGTTCGCCGATGCCCAGCTGCTGAGCGAGCACCGTGACCGGGAGCACCTTACGGCGATCCTCGAGGGTATCGTCAGGATGGGTCTCCCGATTCAGTGGTCGGGGTACGTCCGGATCCACGAGATCGACGACTCTCTTGCCTCGCTGATGGTGCGCTCGGGGTTGTGCGACCTGGAGGTGTCACTGAACTCCGGCGCCCAGTCCGTGCTGGACGAGCTGAAGCTCGGCTTTTCCGTCGATGAGGTCATGAAAGGCTTCGAGGTGCTGAAAGCCGCGGGCTATGCGGGGAAGGTCCTCGTCAATCTCTCCCTGAACGCGCCGGGGGAAACACGGGACACTCTTCTGGAGACCATGGAGACCATGAGACGCATCAGGAAGATCTTCGGGGAGAATCAGGTGGTCCCCGTTGTGTTCTTCCTTGCAATCCAGCCTCACACAGGGCTGGAGAGGAAAGCTCAGGCAAACGGCCACATCAAGGCGGGATACGATCCGCTTTCCGTCCTGCCCTGGAACGTCATCAGGCTGATCTACAATCCGGCGCCGCTTGGAAAGCTGATCGGCAGATCATGCGCCACGGTCTTCGACCGGGGCGGCGATCATGTCGGAGAAATGATACTCACGGCGATCGAGACGGAACTGAAGGCAGCAGCCGTCCCCTGAAAGGAGGAGCAGATGGAAACCGGGCGTCTTGTGCTCAGCGAAAAGGTCCGTGGGTTTTTCGGACTCTCGCGAATGACCCATTCGATCCTCGACATAGCCCACCCTGCCATCGGCGCGGTCCTGGTTCTGGGCGGTTTCCCCCGGCCCTCCACGGCTGTCATCGGGCTCCTGGCGGCGTTCGCAGGGTTTACCGCTGTGTTCGGCCTGAATGACGTCATGGACTGCGGCGTCGACAGCGAGAAAATGGCGAAGGACAGCACGAGCAAGAAGTACTTCGACATCGACTCGGTCGGCTATCGGCATCCGATTGCCCAGGGGAGCATGACGTTCAAGTCTGCCCTGGCATGGGTGGTGTTCTGGGGACTCTGCGCTTTGTCCCTCGCATTTGTGCTCAATCCGGTCTGCGCGGTCCTCATGGTCGCTGCCGTGGGCCTGGAGATGGGATACTGCCGTCTCCTCCGCGTCACGCACTGGAAGGCCCTGCTGTCCGGTCTCATGGTTGCAGTGGGCGGCCTGGCCGGCGTCTACGCGGTGGCGGGGGCGCCGCCGATGGGCATGGTATTTCTCTTTGTCCTCTGGGCGTTTGCATGGGAGGTGGGATGCCGTAATATTCCCAACGACTGGAGTGATCTTGACGAAGACATCACCCTGAGGATCAGGACCATCCCTGTCCGCTACGGCCGGCGTGTCTCTTCGTGGATATCCTTTGCCCTCCTGTGCCTCACGGTAGCCGGCAGCCTGCTCTTTCCCCTGGTCGTGCCTGTCCGGCACGCGATAGTGTACACGGCAGGCGCGCTGGCCACGGGAGCCGTGCTCCTCGTGATTCCCGCCGTGCTCTGGGTGCGGAGCCAGACTACGGAGTCCGCGATGTATCTTTTCAACAGGGCCTGCTTCTATCCGCTGACTGTTTTTGTCCTCGTGGCTGTCCTTGCGGCATTCTGAGGCCCCGGGCAGAGTGACACCACGCAGGAATCGCGTCGGGACCATTTCGCTCCTGTCGGCGCTGGCAGGCTTTCTTTTCGTCATGTTCCAGCCGTGGCTGCCCCTGGATCGGCTCGTCCTGTACAACGCCCTGTCCCTGAAGAGCCTGCTGGCCGCATTTTTCGATGCGTCACTCGTGGGCGCCCTGGCTGACTGGTTTGCCGTGACGGCGCTTTTCAGGAATCCCCTGGGTGTCAGGCTGCGGCACACCGACATCATCGCAAAGAACAAGGACACCATCGCGGAGGCAGTGCCCCGGTTTCTGACCAGCTTTGTGAGCGAGGAAAGGATCGCCGTCGAGCTTTCGAACGTGGATTTCGGCGGCAAGGTCCAGAAGTTGATCGGTCACGCCGGCTCCCGGGAGGAGATCCACGATTTCGTGCGAACGCGGCTCTCTGCCCTGCTCACCGGCTACACGGAAGGTTCCGGCGCCGAAGGCCTCGCCATACTGGTGAAGGAGTTGTTCGCCTTTGTCGGAAACAGGCTGGACTCGGCAAGCGCATTCGCGTCATTCCTGCGCTGGGTGCACCGTGAGCGCCTTGATGAACGGATCATCGAAAGCGTTGCCGAGGTGCTTCGAAACGCAATTGGAAGGAACATTGCGCGGCTTGCCGCTTCCCTGACCCCCATCATCAAGCGGAACGCTGGCTGGCAGGGAATTTTCGTCGGGCAGGGCACTGTGGAGCGGCTTCTGGCGGGCGTACAGAATGAGCTGGCGCAGATTCGATCCAACCGGAACCACGAGCTGCGCCTGTACCTTTCCACCACGCTGGAATCGTACGCCGACCGGCTTGCCGACGCGGCACCTGATCCCGGCGGCGACCGGGGGCGTTTTCGCGCCTGGGTCCGTGACGTGCTGAGCGATGAAAGGTCTCTGGCGAGCACCGTGCAATTCGCGGCCAATCTCCTTGCGCGGCTCGATGTGGACCTCGCACAGCCGCAAAGCCGCTTCATCGAGGCACTGGAGCGGATCGAGCGCGCCCTGGAGGACAGGCTCGGCACCAACACCGAGTTCAGGCTGGGCTTCAACCGCGGGGTCGCGGGCCTCATCTCGGGTGCCATCACAAAGAGCCGCCTGATCGAGAGCCTGACCGGGTACCTGGCCACCCTGCTCAAGAGCACTGACGAACGGGAGTTCGTGCGACGCATTGAAGAGGCGGTCGGCAACGACCTCCAATACATACGTCTCAACGGTGCCGTGGTCGGCGGGTGCGTGGGGCTGCTCCTTTCGCTTCTCGCCGCCCTGGTGCATGGCTGAAGGGATCGGGGTGCGAAATCCAGGCACGCCCCGGGGCACGCGCCAAATCTCGCCCATAGTAATGATTGGAACACCGAACCATTAATAGGGACGATACAATCGCAAGGGTCGCGGCGTGCCTCGGGGATTCCCGGCTTCAGGTTGCCTGCGTGCTGCCTGCAGCAGCGCCTCCGTTGTTCTGCAGCCAGACACGCATCGGGCCCGGACCTCGATTGGCCCACGCGTAATAGGGAACGGCAGTCACTCCCTCTGCCCGCAGCGTGACTATGCCGCCCAGGAAAGCAGGCTCCCGGCGCGCGGTGAAGCTCGTTTCCGCGCCAAGTGACAGCGCACTGAGTGATCGATCAGCGTCCCGCTCTTCCACGCAGTACACGAGCGGCCCCCGCTGAAGGGCCGCCTTGCCCCGGTTCTCGATGACACGGGGATCGCACAGCACCTTTCGCACGGGCATCGGCAGATCAAGCTCGACAGTATCCCCTTCATCCCACTCCCGGTCGATGACGGCGTAGCCCTTGTCCATCTCCACGTTCACCGTCTCACCGTTCAGGCGCAGGGAGGGCGTTTCCGGATGCGGCCGTTCGAATCGGTACAGGCTGCTTCCCATGACGCGCTCGCGAGCCCACCCGGGGATCCGGATCCGCAGCTCCATGCGCGCGCTCCGTTCAGGGCTGATGCGCAGGCGGACCGCCCCCGACCACGGATAGTCGGTCTCCTGCGCCACGTTGAACCGGACGCCGCCGACGTCGACCGCTGCCCGGCCGGCGATGAACAGATTCACATAGAGCGTCGCGCCCGCCGTTGCATGCACATACCCCGGCAGGGACGGGAAGAAGCGGCACAGGTTCGTCGGGCAGCAGGAGACCTCGAACCAGGACTGCCGCCCGGCTTTGCCGTGATTGAAGCGGAACTTGCCGTCAGACTCGAGGGGATTCACGTAGAAGAACTCGTCTCCGCGGAGGGAGACCCCGCTGAGGACACCGTTGTACAAGGTCTGTTCGAGCACATCGACATACTTCGCCTCACCGGTGAGAAGAAAGAGGCGATGGTTCCACATCACCGAGCCGATGGACGCGCAGGTCTCCGAGTACGCGGTCTGGTTGGGAAGCTCCCACGCGTCCCCGAAGGCCTCGCCGGTGTGCCGCGCGCCGATGCCGCCGGTCAGGTAGATCTTCGATTCCACCACGTCGCGCCAGATTGCCTGTATTGCATCGGCATATGCCGCATCCGGGAGCAGGGCCGCGACATCCGCCATGCCGCAGTACATATAGGCTGCCCGCACGGCGTGACCGACCGCCTCCCTCTGTTCGCGCACGGGCGCGTGGTCCTGGCAGTACTCGGGGTTGTCCGCGTACATGTACAGCGGCCGGGTCTCATGACGGCCCCGCTCCTCCAGGAAGCGGCGCGCGGCTTCCAGGTAACCGCGGTCCATGGTGATGCGGTACAGCCGGGCCAGGCCCATCTCCACGATCTGGTGTCCGCACATGTCGCGCCTGCCGTCAGGACCGAATACGGACCTGATGAGGGCGGCGCTCCGCAGGGCAATGTCCAGAAGGGAGCGCTTGCCGGTGGAGTGGAAGTGCGCGCTGGCAGCCTCGTAGAGATGACCGCAGTTGTACAGCTCATGGCTCATCACAAGGTTCGACCAGCGCGATGGTCCGGCAAAGGGAAGAACGTGCGCCGGGTCAACGGTACGGTTCGTGTAAAGGTAGCCATCCGGCTCCTGCGCGGCCCCAATGAGCTCGATCAACCCGTCCAGGTAGCGATCCAGCTCCGGATCGGCGTGCTGGGCCAGTGAATAGGAAGCCCCCTCGATGGCCTTGTACACTTCAGTGTCCTCGAACGGCATCGTGCCCACGTAGGGTCCCGGCAGGCGTCCCGCAGCCCTGCGGAAGTTGTCCACGCGCCCGGCCTCCTCGCACTTGCGGAAGATCGCCGGTATGGACACGAGGCGGTTTATCTCCAGCCGGGGAAGCCAGAATGTGTCCTCCAGGGACACGGAGCCGGATGGCGTGGGAGTCACGGGGTAGTCACTCACGGTATGCATCCTTTCGGTCACGCTCATGCTTTTAATCCTGAAAGCACAATGCCCTCGATGAAGTATTTCTGCCCGATGAAGTACAGGAGGACCGGAGGCGTGATGGCCATGCATGAAGCGGCCATGATCGATTTCCAATCCGTCCCGAATCCCGAGCGGAAGTTGGCCAGCGCCTGCGAGATGGTGTTCTGCTCATTGCGCGAGATGTAAATGAGTGGTCCGAGAATGTCATTCCAGTAGAGGATGAAGGTGAAAAGACCAATGGCGATCAGGACCGGCCTGATAAGGGGTGCGAGGATCTGGAACAGCACCCGGACGTGGCCGGCGCCGTCGATGATCGCCGCCTCGTCCAGGTCCCGGGGGATGGTCATCAGGAACTGGCGGCAGAGGAAAATATTGACTGCGAACCCGCCCAGGAACGCAGGGACGATGAGCGGGATATAGCCGTTGCTGAGGCCGATGGCGCTCCATGCCACGAAGATCGGGATGATCGTGACCGCGCCGGGCATCAGCATGCTCCCGATGATCAGCGTGAACCAGAGCTTCTTCAGTGGAAAGTCCAGCCGGGCAAACGCGTACGCCGCCAGCGTCGAGGTCAGGAGCACGCCGAGGATGGACGGGAGCGTGATGGTCAGCGTGTTGATCATGTACCTGAATGACGGGAATACCGAAAGGGTATAGGGATAGTTCTCCAGGCGCCAGGTCGTCGGGAGGAGCAGGGGAGGATACTTGTGTATCTCGATATTCGACATGAACGAGGACCGCACCATCCAGAAAAACGGGAACAGCACGGCCAGGCCGAGGACGGCCACGATGAGCGCAACGACAATGGTCGCGCCTTTGTTTGAACGTGTCATGGTGTGCCTCACTCTCCCTCGTAGAACATCCACTTCCGGGACGTTCCGAAAATCACCGCGGTGAGCGCGGCAATGAAGATGAAAAAGATGAGGGACAGCGCGCTGGCGTGCCCGAAACTGTTCTGCATGAATCCCTCCCGGTAGATGAGAAAGACCATGAACAGGGACCTGCCGCTCGGTTCCCCCTTTGTCAGCGCATAGGCCGGAACGAACACCTGCAGGTTGGTGATCATGCTCATCAGGAAATTGTAGAAGATGACCGGGGTCATCATGGGAATGGTGATGTGGCGGAACTTGTGCCAGGTGTTTCCCCCGTCGATGTCCACCGCTTCCAGGTACGTGCGGGGAACATTTTGAAGGCCTGCCAGGAAGATGACGATCATGCTGCCCATGCCCCAGACGGTCATCAGGATCAGGGACGGCACCGCGTATGTGCTGCTCTGCAGCCATTGGATCTTGTTGATCCCCGCGAGGTGCAGGATGTAGTTGAACACACCGAAGTTCGATTCATACATCCATGACCACACGATGCAGGAGCCGATGGACGGCACGATGTAGGGAATGAAAAACACCGAGCGCCAGAAGCCGCGCCCCGGTATCTTGCGGTTCAGCATCAGCGCAATAGTGAAAGCGTAGATGATCCCCGAGATGACCGCCCCGAGCGCAAAATACAGGGTCGCCGCCACGGACCGGGCAAAATAGAAGTCCGTGGTGAAGATTTCCTTGTAATTGTCGAGCCCGGTAAACACGGGCGGCTGCAAACCCGTCCAGTTGGTCAGGCTGATCGCGATGACGCCGATCATCGGGAAGATCGTGATGAAGAACAGCCCCAGGAGCGCGGGGGTGAGGAACAGGTACGCAGTGACAGTTGTCCCGCGGGTTCTTCTCGTTTTCATATTCGCTTCCTTGAATCAAATTGGGGGCGTCCCCGTCCGCAGATGCGGACGGGGGAACCCCTGCGGGAGTCCGCAGGCCTTACTTGGGCCTGTTCTCGTCGAAGAGCTTCTGCACCTGGGGAAGAATTCCGTTCATATAGTCCTTGGCTGTCACATTTCCGTTCCAGACATCGTTGATGCCGGAGTTGAT
>Ga0265338_10008713_pt1 | contig 12261 bp, 9 predicted proteins | sample 42126metaG_FD_193579 | JGI IMG/M metagenome (GOLD analysis project Ga0265338, IMG submission 193579) | Rhizosphere microbial communities from Carex aquatilis grown in University of Washington, Seatle, WA, United States - 4-21-26 metaG | ecosystem: Host-associated > Plants > Roots > Rhizosphere >... | reverse complement strand
ACAAGAGCATGCATCTTCGCACCCTGCAACAGCCCTGACGGTGGCGTAAATTCGATCAAATAGCCAAACGATGAGGCGCTAAATCAATTAGGGAGAAAGAGGAATGAACATCCCAATATCCATGAAATTGGAGACCATGTGAACCGACGACAGTTCGTTTTTGCCTCGGCATCTTCCGCTCTATTAGCAGAAAAGACGTTCGCCATTGATTCAGTTGCGATAGATCCGGCTTTTGAGAATCCATCAGCACGGCAGGAACTCGCCAACGACCCATTGCGACCGCAATATCATCTCCTGCCGCAGGCCGGGTTTGTGGGCGATCCGTGTGCGCCTCGGTTCTTCGGTGGAAAGTTTCATGTGTTTTTTCACGGCAGCTTTGGAGGGCGGGGTTGGCAGCATGCCGTCAGCTCGGACCTCATTCACTGGGACCACATGCCGATTGCACTAATCCCCACGGAGAACGGCTATGACTCTTATGGAACTTTTACGGGTGGCGTCATGCCGGGCGGCGAAGGTGCGAGCGTTGTATACACGGGCGTCACTAAGGTCTCGCGTGATCAGGAAACGATCCGCGCCGAGGGCTTGAGAGAGACCCAGTGCATTGCGACATCGACGGACCCAGATCTTCGCGAATTCAAAAAGCTGCCTGCACCGGTAATAATTGGACCTCCGCCTGGAATGCAGGTGACTGGCTTCCGGGATCCGTTCGGATGGAAGTCCGGAAATACCTGGTACATGGGCGTGGGATCAGGTTTTCCTCAGGTCGGGGGCGCCGTCCTCCTTTACAGATCGAAGGATATGTTTAATTGGGAATACGTCCATCCGCTCGCGCAGGGCGTCTGGAATGGACAGTCGTTCTCAAACCCCGTTCCCAGTGGCGAAATGTGGGAGTGTCCCGATTTCTTCCCGCTCGGAGATAGACATGTTTTGATCTACTCCACCGAGCATGCCACTTTCTGGGAGGTGGGAACGTTCGATGAGTCGGAGCTGCGGTTTCACTCGGATTCCAAGGGCATTCTCGATCACGGCGCCTACTACGCTCCAAGAAGCATGGCTGACGGGAATGGGCGTCGAATATTGTGGGGCTGGCTGCAAGAAACCCGCTCGCGTTCCGAGGCTACCCAGGCAGGTTGGTCCGGCTGCATCTCGCTGCCGCGCGTGCTGACGCTGAGCGATGATCGCAAATTGCAGTTAGAGGTTGCGCCGGAATTAGAGATGCTCCGGCAGAACAGTGTCTCAACGGACAATCCATTGCCCATGGGCTCTGATGCTGCGATCAGTCTCGGGAAGTTCCGCGAACGTTCGGGCGAAATCGTATTCAGGTTTTTTGCTTCCGCGGACCCTTGCAGTTTCGAGCTTCACGCTCAGGGACCATCCGGAACCCAATCTCTGCTCAGAATTGCATTTTCATATGCGAATGGAAAACCGATGGCCGCGATCGGCGATCGCTTGCTGCCGCTCAACCCTGATTCCGATCATGTTTCGATAGTTCATATCTGGCTTGATGGCTCGGTTGTCGAAACCTTTCTTGACAAGCGGCAGGCTATGACCACTCGTTGCTACGAGCCGGCAGACCAGGCTGGGGAAGTGCAGGTTATCTGGAGCGGTTCTCCAGGTCAACTCAAGGACTATGCGGTCTTCCAGTTGCGTCCCATTTCCTCCGATCGTCTGATAACTTGATGAAGCCGAATGGAAGCCATCGTTTGTGCGTCAACCCTTCGTGCACAAACTGAATTCACATTGTTCATTTCCGAACGAATACTCAACAACTCTCTATAAGAAGCGGTAGAAAATGCGACCAAATTCCAGATTGATGAAAGCGACTTTGACCGGAGCATTGGGCGGCCTGCTGTTCGGCTTCGATACTGTCGTCATCTCCGGAGCGCTTGATGCGCTTGTCCGGCTGTATCACCTGAGCGATTATGGCAAAGGATGGACGGTGGCTATCGCGCTCATTGGAACGGTGGTAGGCTCCTTTAGTGCCGGCTTCGTCGGCCAGAAACTCGGCGGCCGCGAGACGTTGCGGATTACCGCTATCCTTTACGTGATTTCTGCGTTGGGTAGTGCGCTCGCATGGAGTTGGCCTTCGCTTATGGTATTTCGTTTCATCGGCGGCTTGGGCATCGGCGCCTCGTCCGTGCTGGGCCCGGTTTATATTGCGGAACTCGCCCCGGCCAAGTGGCGCGGAAGGCTTGTAGGCGCCTTTCAATTCAACGTGGTCTTCGGGATACTGGTCGCCTATACCTCGAATTACTTCATTCGGCTTCTGCATCTGGGAACGGCGGAGTGGCGCTGGCAGGTAGGCATTGCCGCGGTCCCCGCATGTGGTTTTTTGGTCCTGCTGTTTAGCATTCCGCGAAGCCCCCGCTGGTCCGCCTCCAAGAACAGGATCGATGAGGCTCTCGAAGTGCTGCGGCAAATGGGCGAGCCAAATCCAGAAAGTGAACTGGCCGAGATCCGTGCCGCGCTTGATCAGGAGAACACGACGGCGCACGAGCCGGTTTTCCGCTGGAAGTACCGGTATCCGCTGTTCCTCGCTATCACGATTGGAGCATTCAATCAACTTGCCGGTATTAACGCGATTCTCTATTACCTTAACAACATCTTTGCGGCGGCCGGATTCAGTCAGATTTCTGGCGATCAGCAGGCTATCGCGATCGGATTCACGAATCTCATTTTCACCATGGTCGGCATGTCTGTGATCGACAAGCTGGGGCGCAGGACTCTGCTACTGATTGGCGCGGCCGGCACCGCTGTTTGCTTGGCCGGTGTGGCATGGATTTTTACTTCCAACTCACACCAGTCGGGACTCGTATGGCTGCTTGTCGTCTACATTGCCTTCTTCGCGCTTTCGCAAGGTGCGGTCATTTGGGTTTACATTGGGGAGGTCTTTCCCAATCACGTGCGCTCCAAGGGCCAAGGGGTCGGTAATGCCAGCCACTGGATCATGAACACTTGCATCGCGCTGGTCTTTCCCACCGTGGCGGCAACCATGGGCCGTGGTGCACCATTTGTGTTTTTTTCCGTGATGACCATATTGCAGTTCTTCGTCGTGCTGTTTGCCTATCCGGAAACAAAGGGCCAGACTCTCGAACAACTGCAGCTTCGATTGGTGAAGTCCTGAGTGGTATGGTTCACTGTTTAGTTGCTGCAAGCGCAGACTTGCCGGCTGCGGCCTCTGGCGCATTCACATGATGCAACAAGACCTTTCTATTCGGGTCCGATGTCAACGATAGGAGATTAGCGATGAAGCTCGGCGTTAGTGCATTTGCGTGGACAGCGAAGTTCGATCGGTCGCATTTCCGATTGGTGCCGCTGGTAAAAGAGATGGGATTCAGCGGCTTCGAGATCGCCATGTTCGATCCAGCGGATCTTGCCGTCAAAGACATTCGTCGCGCCTTCGAGGCATCTGATCTCGAGTGCACCGTGTGCGCCATTCTTCCCGCCGGCATCAATCCGATCAGTCCCGATTCTGCGGTCAGGAATATTTCTGTGCAGCACCTGGTCAGATGCATTGAGACGACATCGGCTCTCGGTGCCAAGCTTCTTGGCGGTCCACTCTACGCGCCTATTGGCTATCTCCCGGAGCACCGGCCGACGAAAGACGAATGGTCCTGGGTTATTGAAGCATTTCAGTCAGTCTGTGACGTTCTCGACTCCTGCAACGTGACGCTCTCAATCGAGCCTGTCAATCGGTCCGAGACATTCTTCGTGAGAACCGCAAGAGAAGCGAGCTCTCTTTGTGCTGCAATCGGTCATCCTCGCTTCGGCGTCACAATCGATACCTTTCATGCCAATATCGAAGAGCGGGACATCGCGGACGCCGTGACTTCGATAGGGCCGCACCTCAAGCACATTCACGCAAGCGAGAACGACCGCGGTCCTCTAGGCCTTGGCCACGTTGATTTTCGGCGCATCGTGACTGCTCTTAAGAAGATCGGATACAGCGGTTATCTGATGATCGAGGGATTCGGGTATTCCCCACAGGAGCAAAACGGGCCTGGAACACTCTGGGCAGATACCTCCGTATCTCCGGAAACGATTGCCTCGACCGGAGTACGGTTCCTGAATCAGGTTCTCAACGAAGTTGCGTCCTGATGGCGAGTCAACGATATCTGCGCTGTTGACTGCTCCTATGGATCCGACTGCCTTGAAGCTTACCGCTACCGGCGGTCAAGTGACCATCTCCAAAGTGAGGATAAAGCAAATAGCCGCGCACCAAACGGCGTGATGACTGAAAGAACAGTCGACGGCGGATTCACTGCCAAATGGGCAAGGTGGGCAGTCGTCAGTGGGGCGGAGGTCTTGGGTGCAATAAGGGCTGTCTGGAGCTCCCTCAGGGCGGTGATCGGTGCATCTGTTCTCCCCGTATTCAATGGGTTACTCGTTTCCAATTTGCTCTCACGGCAGAGGTCAACATTCCACCTGGACGAATAGTCGGCTTCTCGGACATGTGCCCCAGAAACCTGTTATGAAGGTTGCTGCCCCCAGGTAGTGAACGCCAAGGGAGGTTATCAAATAACTTGGGGGTGCCACTTGGGGTGCCAATAACAAAATGAATCAAAAGGCTGCGCAAGAATTAGAGGACTTAGCAACAATGTCACGGCTGAGCATCGCTGTTAGATGTTGATATTAAACAACTTAGATAACTTTGCAAATTCGGGACCAGGGGGTTTGAGGTTCAAATCCTCTCTCCCCGACCATTCTTCGTTTTTGACCCTCGTACATATCAAATCGAACGGCTTTCTGTATGTAGGATAAAGACATACAGCATCAATCGAACAGTTCAAGAGTACTTTCATGAGCAATTCGCCTGTTCGGTTGGTTTTTGCGTAACATACAGAGAATGAGCATTTTGCGTGAGCTCAAAATCCTGCGCATGTTAAGGAGCCGTTCATCGCTCTTTTCCTCATTTGGTCCCGCAAACAGAGAGTTGATCTGGAGTTCTTCCATCTCCCAAACGACCTGCATACGCTGCCAGTATGCTTCTGAAAGCTTCCCGGCAAGTTTGTCGATGCATGCAGAATCTATTCTCGTGCAACGCATTTAACTCGCGCCCCAGGCGGGCCAGTTCCCGCACGATCAGGTGCTGGCGAGAAAGGTTTGCAGAATGAAGATAAAATTGTTTGGCGCGGCCATGGTCGCAACTCTAATTCCTTTCGGGCCGGCAGCTTATTCGCAGAGGACGGCACACCCAATCCCGCGCATCGTTCAGCAGAATGGCCGCAATGCCTTAATGGTCGATGGCGCGCCATTTCTGATGCTTGGTGCGCAGGCCAACAACTCCAGCGACTGGGCGGTGACGCTTCCGAAAGTGTGGCCCGCGATCGAGTATCTGCATGCCAACACACTCGAAATTCCCATCTATTGGGAACAGTTCGAGCCCAGGCAGGGTCAGTTCGACTACTCGCAGATCGACAGTATTCTCGCGCAGGCCCGCGCGCACCGCGTTCATCTTGTTTTGCTTTGGTTTGGTACGTGGAAAAACGGCAGCCAGCACTACATGCCTGAGTGGATGAAGCTGGATCCGGAGCGCTACTCCCACGTAGTCAACAAAAACGGGGAACGGGTCGACTCGCCCTCGCCGTTTGCACAGGCCTCGCTGGACGCCGACACACGCGCATTCACTGCTTTCATGCGGCATCTTAAAGCGGCAGATGCTGAGCGAACGGTCTTGATGGTGCAGGTCGAAAACGAAACGGGCACTTGGGGAACGCTGCGGGATTATTCCGCGGAAGCTAACAAGCTTTTTGAAGCGCCGGTTCCAGACGATGTATTGAAGGCCATGAACAAGACGGACGCAAAGGGGGCGGGCTGGGCCGAAGTGTTTGGGCCGGATGCCGAGGTCTATTTTCATGCCTGGGCCATCGCCCAGTATGTGGGACAGATCGCGAGCGCAGGAAAGGCTGTGTACCCGCTCCCGCTATACGTGAATGCGGCACTGCGCGATCCGTTCAAAGGCGCGTCCGGAACCTACGAGAGCGGTGGCCCGACCGACAACGTGCTTTCCATCTGGAAGGCAGAGGCGCCGGCGATCGACGTTCTGGCGCCGGATATCTACCTGTTGGATACGCAGTCCTATTTGAAGGTCATGGAGCTTTACCACCGGACGGATAACGCGTTGTTCATTCCTGAGACGGCGGGAACGCCGCAGGCGGCGCGTTTTCTTTTTGCTGCCTTGGGAATGCAGACGATCGGCTATTCTCCGTTCGGACTCGACTACACTCGTACCAATCATCCGGAGAGAATGGTGCCCAATGAGCCGAATGCTTTTCTTGACCCCACGGCGCAGAACTACAAGCTTCTCGGTCCGATGATGCGCGACGTTGCCCGTCTGAACTTCGAAGGAAAACTACAGGCTGTGGCAGAAGTGGAGGACCAGCCCAGGCAGATACTTCACTTCGGGAGTTGGGACGCCGTGGTCTCATTCGGCGTTGGCCGGGGAGGCTCTGCCACAGGGAATGCAGAGCCGATCGGGCGCGCCCTCGTGGCTCAATTGAGCGACAATCAGTTTCTTGTGACAGGACTCTATTGCCGCGTCGACTTCCGTCCTGCAGGCACCGCACAGCAAGTGAAAACGCAGAAGGTCGTCGTCGGGACCGGTCAGACGCCCTCGGCCCTTATCGATGGGAATTGGCAGCACCGTCAGTTCCTGCGTGTAGAAGAAGGCGCGTATGAGAACGGCGTCTTCCAATCGCACCGCATTCTGAATGGCGATCAAACCGACTGGGGGCTGGACTTCGGGTCGGACTACGAGGTCCTGCGAGTATCGCTCGCCAGGTATTGAAGCTGGGAGCGCGAAGAAAGGTAATGTAAAACGCCGCAGGCAACGGCGATCCGACCAAAGAGAGGTCACCTGATTACTGTCGCAAAGGCGGCCTCCGAGTACTTAACTCCGACTGATGAAGTCGCGGGGCTTCATTTCGATTTGCCCTGGCGGGTTGACAACCTTCCCGGGTCCGACTGCCAGTGAGCGAAGGTTATGATTCCAACATGGTAGGCGCTGAGCAGAATCGGCTCTTGCAGTGGATGATCGTGTATGGTCTGAAGCCGTGCGCCATCGCGGGCAGCTTTGTGGTCGTGGCGCTGTTATGGACGTTTCCGTTGCAGCACGTCATCGCATATCCGTTTGTCTTTCTTTTCTTCGGCGCGATCATGGGGAGTGCCTGGTTCGGTGGAATCATTGCAGGCTTCATAGCGGTTGCCCTTTCGTCCGTCATCGTCACCTATTTCTTCGTTCCTCCGTTGTATTCGATGTACGTTGCAAAGGAATCACAAAGCTTCTTCGCCGCGTTCATTCTGTGCTCCATCGCCATCACCGTCGTAAGCTCTTCAAGGAAACGCGCTGAGAATGCAATCAGGACTGCCCGCGATGAGCTAGAAACGAAGGTGCAGGAACGAACGGCAGAGTTGCAGCGATCCACCCTTGAGATCAAAGAGAGCGAACGTCAACAGCGCATGCTGACCGAAGCTATTCCCCAGCAGATATGGCGCACCGACGCCGGGGGCTCCATCGAGTACTGCAATCACCATTTGTGTATCTATCTAGGCCAGCGCAGCGAGGAGTTACAGGGAGAAGCATTCTTCAATGTGATCCATCCTGAAGACAATCCGCTCTTTCGAAAGGGTTGGCAGGCAGCTCTGAGAAGTGGCGACAGGTTCGAAATCGAGGCACGCGTGCGATCCGCGGACGGTGGTTATCGTTGGTTCCTGGTACGAAGCATTCCGCAGCGCAGGGAAGACGGCCAAATCGCACGCTGGTACGGGATACACATCGACATTGAGCAGCAGCACAGGGCACAGCAAAACCTTGTCCAGGCACAGGACGATCTTGCGCGCATGCAGCGTTCATTTAGCATGGCGGAGATGGCGGCATCCATTGCGCACGAACTCAACCAGCCCCTTACTTCCCTTGTGACGCATGCGTACGCTTGCAGGGAATGGCTACAAGCCAAACCCGCAAATATCGAGAAGGCCTCAGCGACTGCCGAGAAGATCATTCAGGAAAGCACGAGAGCCAGTGTTGTGGTAAGGCGTGTGCGCGCTCTGTTTCAGAAAGAAGAACAGGTGCGCGAACTGACCAGCATGAATCGCCTGATTCAGGAATTAGCGCGCCTGTTGCGGGACGAGGCGATCCGGAAAGATGTTTCTATTCGCCTGTTGCTGGCGCATGATCTTCCCCAATTGGAGTTGGACCCGGTGCAGATCCAACAGGTAATCCTGAATCTGGCCCTGAATGGAATGGATGCCTTGATGCAGGTTGCCAAACCGCGCGAACTCATCATACGCACAGAGAAGCGCGGAGTTGGCGAAATCCTTGTTGCGGTGGAGGACCATGGTCCGGGCATTGCACCGGAGACAGCGGCAAGGATGTTCGAACCATTCTTCAGCACCAAGCCGCAGGGAACCGGGATGGGGCTGGCCATCTGCCGCGGCATTATTGAAGCCCACGATGGGAAGATTTGGGCGGAAAACTCGGTACGTGGCGGCGCCACCTTACAATTCACGATGCGGACGCAATCATGACGGAAAAGCCTGATACTTCGCGGGACGAACGGGAAACAGTCTTCATCGTTGATGACGATGAATCGATTCGCGAGGGAGTCTCCAATCTTCTCGAAGCGGTGGGAATCAACGCGAAGTGCTATGCCACCGCAGAGGGATTTTGCGCTCACTGGTCGGATGCAAAGGCGGGTTGCCTGCTTTTAGATGCGCGGCTTCCCGGAATAAGCGGCGTTGAATTCCAGGAGCGATTGCGGACGTCGGGAGCTAGAATCCCGGTAATATTTATGACCGCGCATGGAGACATTCCGATGGTACGGAAGGTGATGAAGGCGGGCGCGGTGGAATTCCTCACCAAGCCTTTTCAAAGGGAGGAACTGCTTCATGCGGTCGAGCAGGCATTCGCATCCGACCGCGCGCGCCGCACGGAGAAAGCAATCCTCGATTCAATCCGAGCGCGCATCGATTCGCTTTCGCCCCGCGAGCAAGAGGTAATGGCTATGGTGATTGCTGGATTCACGAACAAGGACATCGCTGAACGGCTTCACTTAAGCATCGTGACGATAAAGTTGCACCGCGGACAAGTAATGAGAAAGATGCAGGCCGATAGTCTCGCAGATTTGGTGAAGATGTCGGAGCGAATCAGCCCGGCTCGCAGCGCCGGAAACGGCGTTCTTTAAGCCGCGCTCCTCATTAATGCATAAGGAACCGATAAAGATATCGAAGAACTATACCTTGGGATAGTTGTTTTGGCTTGTGAACGCCTCTAGTCTCGTAAACATGACGGTCGGTGCATGAGTTACAGGACAATTTTATTGTTCGAGTAAGTCGATGCGTAGTCGTTGAGTTCGTTCATGGCTCTGATTTAAGAAAACTCAGATACAAAATGTAATTCGGATTTACAACGGAGGATGGCGTCCCCGCGCCAGTCAGTTCCAGCTCCAACTGCATAACGAATACAAATTTTGAATGGAGGAACTACGCAATGAAATCCATTGTGCAGCGAGGGAGATCCCTGTCTTTTAGAGAGAAGATCTCGCGGTTGGCATCTCGTCTTCATGAGCCGAAGTGGCAGCGTTATGGCGCTACCATGCTGGCGGGCAAATTGTCAGGTGTGGGTTTAACGCTGCTGGTGATGGCGGCTGCCACTAGCCTGTTCTTCGCAAAAGTCTATGCTGCCGACAGCATAGTGAAAGCCGCTGATGTTGTAAACCCGGTGAATACGGCGTGGACACTGATTGCCGCCTTCCTGGTATTCGGCATGCAGGTGGGTTTCACAATGTTGGAAGCTGGTTTTTGCCGGTCGCGAGAAACAGTGAACGTGCTGATGGAATGCATCGTAGACACTTGCCTGTGCGGCATTCTGTTTTACGCCATAGGTTTCGCATTCATGTTCAGCCATGGCAATGGATTCATCGGCTACCACTGGTTCTTTTTGCAGAACGCGCCTGAAACTTATGAGTCAACCGGCGTCGCCTTTCTTGCTGTTTGGATTTTCCAATTCGCGTTCGCCGATACCTGCTCAACTATTACTTCCGGTGCGATGATCGGACGCACAGGGTTCGTTGGCGACTTGCTCTATTCACTCGGTGTATCCGGTTTCATTTATCCGATCATTGGCCACTGGGCGTGGGGACCGGACGGGTTTCTTGCGACGATGGGCTCTTCGGGCTACTTCCTTCCAAATCTCGGTCAGAGCTTCCACGACTTCGCCGGTTCCACAGTGGTACACACGATTGGCGGATTCATTGCCTTGGCAGGTTCCATCGTTCTTGGTCCGCGTCTTGGCCGGAAGTTTAAACGCGACGGTGGAGCGCCAATGTTGCCGCACGATTTGACCATTGCAGCCTCCGGTGGACTGATCCTCTGGTTCGGATGGTATGGTTTCAATCCAGGCTCGACGCTCTCAGCTATGGACTTTGTCGGCATTGGACGTGTCTCGGCAAATACTACGCTGGCCGCGTGCGCAGCAGGCCTGACCGCGATGATCTACGCCTACTTCATCAGCAAGAAGTGGGACGTAGGATTCACGGTGAACGGCTTTCTTGCCGGCCTGGTTGCGATCACCTGTCCGTGCTATTGGGTAAGCCCAACCGGCGCCATTATTCTTGGCGGCGTTGCTGGCGTGCTCGTGTGCATGGGCGTTGAGCTACTGGAGTGGCTGCGCATTGATGACCCCATAGGCGCTGTTCCCGTGCACGGCTTTTGCGGTATATGGGGAACGTTGTCGCTTGGACTCTTCGCATGCGGAAAGTATGGCGCCAGCGGACCTACGGGCCCCGACAACTCCGCAGCGTTAAACGGCCTGTTCTATCATGGCGGATTCACTCTGCTGAAGGCTCAGTTCATTGGCAGCGCCATTATTACCACCTCTACATTCGTCGTGGCGTTGGCGCTGATGTACCTTGTGAATCTTACAGGCACTCTGCGTGTCTCTGAAGAAGGCGAACTGTATGGCCTCGATCTTCATGAACACGGCATTTCTGCTTATCCGGAATACGTCATCTCTTCACTGGCTGCCCCAGCCGGCATGCCGAAAGATCTGACGGGGCCGAAAGATTGAATTCGGTCCGGCGTTAAAGCGCCAGCCCCTTAACCGGCGATTAATACCTATCCAGGAATCGAGGAGAGTATGACCAAAATCGAAGCAATCATTCGGCCAAATAAGTTTGAGGCCGTCAAAGCTGCTCTTATCCAGTTAGGAGTTGAAGGCATGACCGTGTCAGAAGTGCGCGGGCACGGCCGTCAGAAAGGCCACACTGAAGTTTTCAGAGGAAGAGAATATGACGTCGATCTTCTGCCCAAGATCAAACTGGAGTTGATTTTGAAGGACGAAGGGGTTGAACCGGCGATTGCGGCGATTATGGATGCCGCCTTCACCGGCAAGATCGGAGACGGCAAGATCTTCCACTACAAAATTGATAACGCCATTCGCATCCGCAGCAAGGAGCGGGGCGAAAGCGCCATCTAACAGCCTCCACACTCCCCTTATTGCAGGAGGTTTTTCATGCCGTTTGCTTCTGACATCTTCCTCTCCAACACGTTCAGCGAGAACTGGACGCTGGAGAGGAAGGGTGGTCTGGCAAAGCAGCTTTACAAGGTGAGCCAATTTCTCCAGGGCCTTCGTTTTCAAATGCGATTCGGCGAACTGAGCCGAGCGCCGATCAGACTTCTTCGTTTTCAAATGGTAGACAATGTTGTGGAGTGCGAGTGGCTGGCCCGTTCGCTGGACCCCTGGGATGCAGACTTGTCTCGGAATGTTCAGCAACGGCATGCGTCGCTCCAATCACTGCGGGATGCGATCGATGTGCGAGCCATGCTATTCGATCTCATGCCGCAGATGGAGACCGCGTATTTGCGGGCCTATCGGGAATCACAGAATTATGAACGCGAATTGATCATCGAGGGTTTTGCGCAGCGTAACGACCACGCTGCCCGCAATGTCCACTCGCTCGTGATGCGGGCGAAAATACTTGGTTTTCGCTTTGATATCAAAGGTGACGAGTTACGCACGATCTCTGCATCCGGTTTAACAATTCATGCTGGCGTTGGTAGGCATACGGGCAGAGCGGCGGGTGATTGTGTCTGACATTCTCCTGGTGCAGTAAGGCAACATCTGCCAAGCCTTGCTGCCCCCTTTTTTTTGAAGACTTAGTCCGCATTTCTCACCGCGCATGAGTTTTTCAGTTTGACGGCCTTTGAAGCGGCATGCCGGAGGTTTTTTGAGCCAGTGCGGGTGTGAGGAGAGGCGTTTATAGC
>Ga0265338_10008711_pt1 | contig 12262 bp, 13 predicted proteins | sample 42126metaG_FD_193579 | JGI IMG/M metagenome (GOLD analysis project Ga0265338, IMG submission 193579) | Rhizosphere microbial communities from Carex aquatilis grown in University of Washington, Seatle, WA, United States - 4-21-26 metaG | ecosystem: Host-associated > Plants > Roots > Rhizosphere... | reverse complement strand
TTGGAGGAGATGGAAGGCCTGTGGACCGCAATCAAACGTGAGGAAAAGAAGGCTAGCTAAAAGAAGTCGCGCGCGAAAGCTATGACGGCGATAAGAAGCGAAAACAGCCCACCCAGAAAAAGATAATCCGCCGCGCGCTCGTAGCGCACTGTATTGCGCTTCGTCCGCATCGAAACATAGGACAAAACGCAGCTGCCGACGAAAGCAAGCGCCGCGAGTATACTGATCTCGTCGGCCAGAGTTCCTTCGCTCGCGCCCGTCAGTTTTAGCCCCGTAATCAGCACGAAACAGATGCCGACGAGGTTCGAGGAAGCGTTGAGGATATGCGGCTGTTTGCCGGTGATCATGAGCTTAGCCCCAGCATGATGTCCATGTTCTGCACGGCGGCGCCGGACGCCCCCTTCCCCAGATTATCGAGGCAGGCGCTCAGGACGACAACGCCTTTTTCCTCGTTCCAGAACGAATGAATTTGCAGATTGTTGGTCTCGTTCTGCGCCAGCGGCGAAAGTACATAAGTCTTGTCGAGTTTCGTCTGCAGCGGCTCGACGATGGTATATTTCTTTCCGGCATAATGTTTGGCCAAGGCTTTATGGACGGTGACGCCGTCGAGATTGCGCAACGCGATTTCGACCAGCATGCCGCGATAGAAAGCGGCGCTATAGGCGGGTAGGAAGATTGGATCGGCCTCAAGCCCGCCATGCATTTTCATTTCGGGAATATGCTTGTGGCGCTGGTCGAGGCCATAGGCGACGTAAGGGCCGCCGCGGATATTGCCTTCCGGCTTTTCGCAAATGGCGATCAGCTCCTTGCCGCCGCCGGAATAGCCTGACATGGCCGTGACCGTGATTTCCGCCTTGCGCGGCAGGATACCGGCATCGACGAGCGGCCGGATCAGCGCGATCGCGCCAGTCGCATAGCAGCCGGGATTGCTGACGCGCTTGGCCGCACGGATACGCCCCTCCTGCCCCGCTGTCATTTCTGGAAAACCGTAGATCCAGCCCTCGGCAGTTCTGTGCGCGGTGCTGGCATCCAGAATCTTGGCGTGCGGACTATCGATCAGCGCCACAGACTCGCGGGCGGCATCGTCAGGCAGGCAAAGGATTGAGAGATCGGCTGCGTTCAATATCCGTTTGCGCTCGGCCGCGTCTTTGCGCTTTTCAAGCTCAATTCGGATAAGCTCGATATCCGCCCGGCCATCCAGCCGTTTGCGAATTTCTAGGCCCGTGGTTCCGGCCTCGCCATCTATGAATACGGTCGGTTTCGTCATCCCTGCACCAATCCTTGCGCTTTCTTTTTTTTACAAGAAGTTAGGCGGTTTTGTTCATCTAAAACGCGGCACCAAGTCACAACGCCAATATCATGATTTCATTCTGTGAATGTAACAAGTCCTGAGGATATAGTTTTTTCACGGAACAAAAGACGATTCCAAGGGTTGATTCGCTAAAATGGTATCCCAACTCGGAAAAACCACCCTCAGAATCCCTGTTTTTATCCCCGATTCCCATCAAAGGTACCCTTGAAACCGATTCGAACAATCAGTTTCAAGCCCTTCGCGGCCCGATTACCAGTCCCAAACGGCGTTTTTGACGACGTGGCGCATCAGAGGCCGGAAGAGATAGTGTAAACGAACCCATTCGTCCCGATCGGCGGCGTAGAGCAGTCCACCATGGGGTTCCGTCATGTCATAGGGTTTGCCGTCCCAATTGGCGCTATAGCCGCCGCCCTCGCGATGCAAGAACAAGCCCGGCACGTGATCCCAGGGGTTGGTGTGGCGATAGAACAAAAAATCCGCACGGGCAGTCTTGGCATCGGCAAAGGTGGCCTCGCCCGCGAAGAGTCGGGGGTAATCAAAGCCTGCGCAGGAGCCGATTTCGATCTTCGGAATCTCGGCATCCGTAGGCATCACCGAAGGATCAGAAATAAGCTTTTTTACCCGCGTGCCGACAAGCCCCACGGTTGATATTCCTGAACCCGGCTTGACCAACGAAAGGCGCTTGCCGCGGAGCCAGACGCCGCCGCCCTGCTCTGCCATGATCGTATCGCCTGAATTTGGATCGTGGATCCAGGAAGCCACCGGCTGCTTGCCGCGTACGAGCGCCACCATCACGGCGAATTCCGGCTTGCCAGCGACAAAATTGCGGGTGCCATCGATGGGATCGATGATCCAGAACGGCGCCTCGCCCGCGAGATGTGCCAAGACGGCTGGGTCTTTTGCCACGGCCTCTTCACCGACCGCGACCGAGCCCGGCAGATAATCCATAAAGCGCGCCGAAAGCTGCCGCTCGGATTCCTGGTCGGCGATGGTAACAGGATCGTCCTTGGCCTTCATCATCACGTCGCCTTCCGCCAATTTGCGGAAGCGCGGCATAATTTCGGTGAGAGCAACGTCACGGATGATTTGATCCACGGCGGCAATATCAACGCTTGGCATGCGATCCTTTAACGGGACGGCCGAAACGGCTCTGAAAGCGGCCATAATCGGCGGGGTCGAGTTCGACTTTTATATGCATTCCGGTCTTGGTGTCACGTTTTTTAACAATCTTGCCGTGGCCATAGAGCCAGGCAAGTGCCGCTCCATCTGAAAGCGGCAAAGCGATGTCGTAGGTTTCCCGGTTCGCAGCGAGCTTGCTTGCGAGCAGCGCAAGCAGTTCATCAATCCCCTCGCCTGTCACAGCTGAAACAGCGACCGTGCCGCCAGAGGCTTCCGTCCGTACGTCCTTGAGGTTTTTCGGCACATGCGCCGCATCCCACGAAGCACGCGCCGCAAAATCGCGCAAATTCCGGCGTTCGGTGCTTGGCGCGAGATCGATCTTGTTGAGCACCTCGATAAGCCGCTCGTCGTCGGCGTCGATGCCGAGCTCGGATAGCACCGCCATCACAGCGGCTTTCTGTACGCGGGTTTCGGGATGCGTGATGTCGCGCACATGCAGGATCAAATCGGCAAGCTGGACTTCTTCGAGCGTGGCGCGGAATGCCTCGATCAGATGCGTCGGCAGATCGGAGATAAAACCGACCGTATCCGAGAGAATAGCCTCGCGCCCGCCCGGCAGCTTAATGCCGCGCATGGATGGATCGAGCGTCGCAAACAGCATGTTTTTTGCAAGAACGTCGGCACCGGTGAGACGATTGAACAGGCTCGATTTGCCGGCGTTGGTGTAGCCGACGAGGGCCACGGTTGGATGCTCGGCGCGCTGGCGCGCCTCGCGTTGCAGGCTACGGGTGCGACGAACTTTTTTGAGCTCATCCTTCAACTTCACCATCCGCTCATCTATTAGGCGGCGATCCATTTCGAGTTGGGATTCGCCTGGGCCGCCGAGAAAGCCAAAGCCGCCACGCTGACGCTCCAAGTGCGTCCAAGACCGCACGAGGCGGGATTTCTGGTAATCGAGCGCTGCGAGCTCAACTTGAAGTTGGCCTTCGCGGGTTCTGGCGCGCTCGCCAAAAATTTCGAGGATCAAGCCGGTGCGGTCGATGACCTTGCACTTCCATGCCTGTTCGAGATTGCGCTGCTGTACCGGGGAAAGCGCATGATCCACCACTGCAAGCGCGATTTTCTCGGCCGTGATGCGATTGGCCCATTCCTCCACCTGCCCCTTACCGAACAGGGTCGCGGGAACGGGCTTGGCGATGTTGAGGATCGCAGCGGCGACGGTTTTGAGATCGATAGCTTGGGCGAGGCCGACGGCTTCGGCGAGCGCGGCCTCCGGATTCCCAGAGGGCACGAATTTAAAGGCAGGCTTGAGGACGAGCGCGCGTTCGCCGCGGCTCATCCCTTCTCTATCGATGAAAGCTGTCACGCGGCGACGTCGGATGATCCGTTTTCGTTATCTTCGAATAATTGCACAGGCACGTTCGGCATGACAGTCGAAATCGCATGCTTGTAGACAAGCTGTGAATGCGCCTCGCGCCGCAGCAGCATCGAGAAGTTGTCGAACCAGGTGATGACTCCCTGTAACTTGACCCCATTGACGAGAAAAACGGTGGTCGGCGTCTTGTTCTTGCGCAAGTAGTTCAGGAATACGTCCTGCAAGTTTTGCTTGTTGGCTTCGGTCATTGTTCTGTCCCCTTCTTTTTATCGACCTTGAGTTTGATTATAAAGATACGCCCGCAGGTCATGGCAATTGGTAAAAGCCCGCGCGACATAAAGCCGCGCCGCTTCTTCGGTGGCGCCTAGAAAGACCGGAGTGCATCCGGAATTTTGCGCGCACTGCATATCGAGCGCACCGTCACCGACGAACCAGATATCGGCATCGGGCGACATTTTTTTGGCCTTGAGCGCGAATTCAACCGATTCCCGCGCTGGCTTATCGCGCGGCGCATCTTGCGATCCAACCGTGGCAGAAAAAAGGCCATCCCATCCAAGCGTTGTGACTTGCTTACGCAGGTAATCACCACGCTTGCTGCTAATCACGAACACCGGAACGTTTTGTTCCTGAAGCCAGCGCAACAAAGTATCCGCGCCAGGCAAGGCATGAAGGCCATCGGCATGAATTTCGCCAAAACGATTATAAAAAAACTCGTAGGCCGAACGCCAGTCGCCGCCGAACCATTCGGGAAATACTTCAAGCGACGGCCGCGCGCAGCGTTTCCTGATCTCGTCAATCGTCCAGGCCTCATGCCCGAATTTGTCGAACGTATCGTTGAGCGCAGCCGCAATCGACACCCAATTATCGATTAGGGTGTTGTCCCAATCAAAAATAATCGCGCGAGGAAAGGCATCTTTCATTGCGCCCCGCTTCCCGCGGGCGTCGGGGAATTATGATCCATCTTACTAAATATAGAACTCACCAAACCCATTACAAGATCCACCGCACCACCAAACAACCACGCTACCAATCGACCTAGAATTATTCAATTTACTCCTTAGTTCATTTTCTCCGCGCCCACGGCAGGATCACCGCTATGCCCGTGAACTCCGAGCAATTTGAGTTTCCGGTGCAAGGCCGAACGCTCCATGCCGATAAAATTCGCCGTGCGAGAGATATTGCCGCCGAAGCGTGTGACCTGGGCCAGTAGATATTCACGTTCGAACATCTCGCGCGCGTCGCGCAGCGGCAATCCCATAATCTCGCCGCCCTTCTCCCAGCGCAAAACATTGGGTGTGGCGGAATTCACTTCCGGTGGCAGTTGCTCGGCGCGAATTGGCTCGCTCGCCTCGCCCGGGGCCATGATCAACAGCCATTCCATGGCGTTCCTAAGTTGACGCACGTTGCCGGGCCATGTGTAGGCCTGCAGCGCCGCCATTGCGTCTTCGCCGAGCATCCGTTGCGCCGTGCCGGAAACTTCCGCCGCGCGGGCGAGAAAATGATTGGCAAGCAGAGGAATATCCTCACGCCGCTCAGAGAGCGCCGGAATTTTGATTGGCACCACGCTCAGGCGGTAATAAAGATCCTGCCGAATATTGCCGGCCTGCAATTCGGCCTGTAAATCCTGGCTGCTGCTTGCCACCACACGCACATCTACTTCCACGCGTGTGTTGCCGCCGATGCGGGTGAAGGCTTGCTCTTGCAATACGCGCACGATCTTGCTCTGCGTCTCGACTGGCATGTCGCCGACTTCGTCGAGATAAAGCGTGCCGCCGTGCGCCTGTTCGAACACGCCGACCTTGCGGCTACCGCCGTTGGCGGCCCCTTCGGTGCCAAACAATTCCAGATCGAGCTGGTCGGGGCGCGTCGTGGCGCAGTTGATGACGACAAAAGGCCCCTGCCCGCGCCGCGAATGGGCATGCATAACGCGCGCAACGATTTCCTTGCCGGTGCCGGAAGGGCCAGTGATCATGACGCGGCTGCCGGTGGGCGCGACACGCTCAATGGTCTGGCGCACCTGATTGATCGAGGTTGACTTGCCGATCAGTTCGTAATCCGCGCCGGCGCGGAATTTCAGTTCTATATTCTCGCGCTTAAGCCGCGCGGCATCAAGTGCGTGCTGAACCTGGAGAATAAGGCGGTCGGCCTTAAAGGGCTTTTCGATGAAATCGTAGGCGCCGATCCGGATCGCGGCAACGGCAGTCTCGATATTACCGTGGCCGCTAATCATGATGACGGGAAGATCGGGATATTCTTTCCGTAGATATGCGAGGATTTGCATACCGTCCATCGCGCTGCCCTGCAGCCAGATGTCGAGAATGACAAGATTAGGCTTGCGCGCCGCGATTTTCTGGATGGTTTCATCAGAACTGCCGGCTTCGCGCACGGCAAGGCCTTCGTCGTTTAAAATGCCCTTGATCAAAAGGCGGATGTCGGCCTCGTCATCGACAACCAAAATATCGCCGGTCAGACCCTTGTCTTTCGTGGCTGAAGCCATGGCATTCTCCTGTTTTTCTCGTCTTCAATTTACGAGGCTGGTCTTATCGGAACGTCAAGCCCGTCGCACAGCGTCCGGGGGAATCGAAGTGAATGACTCATCATTATCAGATTTTTCCGGCGGAGACAAAGCATCTTGCGGCTGGCGGCGTGGCCAGATCAGGCTGACCATGGCTCCGCCGCGCGGACGGTCGGCGAGAATCAACTCGCCGTGATGGTCTTCCATAATCTTCTTGACGATGGCGAGGCCGAGCCCGGTGCCCTTGCTGCGAGTGGTGACATAGGGCTCGGTGAGCTTGTGGCGCTCCTCGATCGGCAGTCCCCTGCCATTATCCTCGACCGATAGATCGACTTCGCCGTTCTCGGCCCTGAGATGCAGCCGGACTTCGCCGATCGGCAGTTGGCCTTCGAGCGGCGCCGGGCGCGCATCGATCGCTTCCGCCGCGTTCTTGAGCAGATTGGCGATCGCCTGCGCCAACTGCCGCCCGTCGCACTCTGCGAAGCATGGTTCGAGCGGCAGATCCTGGATATATTTGATGTCGGAGCGCCCGGTGCTTTGCAGGAATATCGCCTGGCGGCAAAGCTCCTTGAGTTCGTGCTCTTTCATCGAGGGCGCCGGCATACGGGCGAAGGCCGAGAATTCGTCGACCATGCGGCCGATATCATCGACATGGCGCACGATCGTGTCGGTGCAGGCCAGAAAGACTTCGGGATCGGAGACGATCTCCCGCGCATATTTGCGGCGCAGGCGTTCGGCAGAAAGCTGAATGGGCGTAAGTGGATTCTTGATTTCGTGGGCGATGCGGCGGGCGACGTCGGCCCATGCGGCCTTGCGCTGCGCCGACAGCAATTCGGTAACATCGTCGAACGTCACGACGTAGCCCTTGATTTCGGTGCCCGCGAGTTCCGAGGAGACGCGCACTAAGAGCGTCCGCTCCGGCTGGCCTGGACGGCGGATTTCGATCTGGCCGTCGCCGAAGCGTGAACCGCGCGGCATGGCTTCAAGAATGGTTTGGAATTCCGGTGCGAGCACGGACACCGGTTGACCGCTCATCGCATCAAGAGTTGGAATGCCAAAAAATTCGGCCGCCGAGGCGTTCATCAGATTAATGCAGCATTGCGGATCGAGGCCGACGATACCCGCTGAAACGCCGGATAAAACCGCCTCCGTAAAGCGACGGCGGAAATCGAGCTGTCGGTTGGCTTCAATCAAATCGCCGCGCTGGGTTTCAAGCTGGCCCGTCATGCGGTTAAAGGCGCGGCCGAGCTGATCAAGTTCGTCGTCGCCTTCCTTGCTGGCTTCGGCCACACGCGCGGAAAGATCGCCACCACGGACGCGGTCGGCGGCGTTGATGAGCTCGCTGATCGGCTTGACCAGGCGATTGGCAAAATTCAGGCCGAACCAGACGGCAGCGAGGAGCAACAGCAGGGCCGCAACCACAAAAATCAGCGAAATCACGAGCTGCAAGCCGAAGCGGCGGCCTTCGAGCTGACGATATTCCTTGACCGCGTTTTGCGTGATCTCCATATGCGCCAGCACTTTAGGTTCGACCGGGCGACCGACAAAAAGATAGGTGTCGACGAACTGATCGAGCCGTGTCAGCGCGCGGACGCGATCATCGTTGTCGCTGACGATCAACACCACGTCGCCCTTGTCGGCGCGGGCGCGCATTTCGTCCGTGACTGGCTCGAAGGAGAGCGCGAAAGTAAGGCCGGAGCGCGCGAGAATTTTACCGGAACCGTCGAAGACAATGACCTCGGTCAGGTTGCGCAGATAAGCCTGCGCCGAAACCACCTGCGCGAAGCGCACCGGATCCTCGGAGAAAAGCGCCGCCTGACGGTTGAGGTCATTTGCCATCGCGAGCGCATCGGCGCGCAGAACCTGCTTGTGTTCTTCGAGATAGGCCTGCGCTACGGCAAGCGATTCATTGAGCGAGGTTTTGACATGACCCGAAAACCAGGCCTCGACGCCGAAGTAGAAGAAAGCGGCGGCAAAAGTGGCGACCAACAAGGCTGGCGCCACGGCCAGCAGCGTGAAAACGCCGACCATGCGCACATGCAGGCGCGATCCCGCCTGCTTGCGGCGGCGCTTAAGCCAGATGACGGCGATGCGTTGCGCTACCAGTGTGCCGAGCAGAACGAGGAAGACGAGGTCCAGCGTAAGTAGGATCGTGACCGTGGTCGGATCGGTACCGAAGAACGGAGTTTGCGTCAGCGCCGCATAAGTCGCGATGCCGGAGGCCACCGACAGTGAAATCAGGCCTACGGCGAGCTTGTTGCGCAGCCCCGTGCGCGCGGCCCAGATGGAAAAGCGCCGCCAGATCATGAGGCCACTCCATCCTGTTTGCGACGCCCGGCCTCGAGGCCGAGCTCACGGATTTTTTTGCGTAAAGTATTGCGGTTGAGGCCAAGCAAGGCCGCAGCGCGCAACTGGTTGCCGCGGCATTCCGCGAGCGTGAGTGTCAGTAGTGGCCGCTCGATTTCCTGGATCACGCGGTCATAGAGGCCGGAAGCCGGCAGCGTGCTTTCATGCGCGTCGAAGTAATCGCGCAAATGGCGCTCGACGGTGGCAGCAAGGCCGTCCGGTTGCTTGGCGAGGTTGTTCATACCGCTTGCTCCACGAGCGGACGGAAAAATTCGTCGATGAGGCCACGGACCGCGGTGGCGTCGCCTTCTATCTTATTCACCGCAGCACGGAACTCGGCCGATTGCGGTAGCCCTTTCGAATACCAGGCGATATGCTTGCGGGCGATCTTGAGGCCGGTCGCCACGCCATAATGCGAAAGCATGCCTTCGAGATGTTCAATGACGATGTCGAGTTGCGCCCGCAAGCTCGGCCTAGGCGGAATTTTGCCGGTGCGCAGATAATCGATTACCTGCCTGATGAACCACGGACGGCCATAAGCCCCTCGCCCGATCATGACGCCGTCGGCACCGGAAAGCTCGAGCGCACGGATCACGTCGGGGAAGTCATTAATATCCCCATTGGCGATGACGGGGATCATCACAGCTTCTTTCACATTGCGGATGAATCCCCAATCCGCCTGACCTTCATAAAACTGGCAGCGCGTACGACCGTGGATCGTCACCATCTTGATTCCGCACTCTTCGGCGATTTTAGCAAGACGCGGTGCATTGAGATGTTCATGATTCCAGCCCATGCGCATTTTAAGCGTCACCGGAATCTTCACGGCCTTGACGGTCGCCTCTAGAATTCTGGCGGCATGCGCCTCGTCGCGCATCAAGGACGATCCAGCATGGCCGTTGACGACCTTCTTCACCGGGCAGCCGAAATTAATATCGATGAGATGCGCGCCGCGATCTTCATTGAGCTTGGCGGCTTCCGCCATCACTTCGGGCTCACAGCCTGCCAGCTGCACTGCGCTCGGAAACTCGCCCTCGGAACGCGCGATCATCTGCATGGTCTTGCGGCATTCGCGGATCATCGCCTGCGAGGCGATCATCTCGGAAACCACGAGTCCCGCCCCGAGCTTCTTGGCAAGTCGGCGAAACGGCATATCCGTGACGCCCGACATCGGCGCAAGGATCACCGGCGCCTCAAGCTCGATTGGTCCGATGTGGATCGGATTGAGCTTCGGGATCGCATCGGGATTCAGCGGGGCGCTGACAAAATCGAGCATGCGCAGATGGAGTATGGGTTGCCTAAAATTTAGGCAAATCTAGTCGCTCGGTGCTATAACTGCAAGCCAAGTAAATGCTTGGTCTTGTTAATCTTAAGTATTAGCTTTCGCGGCTTAGCCTAGGGAAGCCCTTTATGAGTGTATGCGCAGCCCTTATCGTTGCGGGCGGGTCCGGCGACCGTTTCGGCGGGCCGATCCCCAAACAATATCTCGATCTCGGCGGGGTTCCGATCCTGCGCCGCAGCGTCCTCGCCTTTCTCAATCATCCCCACATCGACCGGGTGCAGGTCGTCATTAACGGTGCGCATCGCGAATGGTACGACAAAGCCGTCGGCGATCTCGGCCTGCCGGAGCCCGCCATCGGCGGCGCGACGCGGCAAGATTCCGTGCGCCTCGGCCTTGAAGCGCTTTCGAAAACACAGAAGCCCGATCTCGTCATGATCCACGATGCCGCGCGTCCCTTGATCGACACCGCCACCATCACCGCCGTGCGCAAGGCGCTCAACAAGGAACCGGGCGCAATTGCGGCCAAGCCCTTGGTCGATACGCTTAAGCGCGGCACGAATGAAATCATCGAAACGACAATCGACCGTCAGAATTTGTGGCAAGCGCATACGCCACAGGCATTCCGGTTCGATGCTATTCTCAAGGCGCATCAGGCCGCCAAGGGCGCACAGTTGACGGACGACGCCGCAGTAGCGGAAAAAGCAGGCATCAAGGTTTCGCTCGTGCCTTCGAACCCGGACAACATGAAAATCACCAACCCCGACGATCTCGACCGCGCCAACCGCCTGCTCGGCCATAATTTCAGCGACGTGCGCACCGGCATGGGCTTCGATGTTCATCGGCTCGTGCCGGGCGACAAGATCTTGCTCTGCGGCGTCGCCATCCCGCATAACCGTAAGCTCGAAGGGCATTCCGACGCCGACGTCGGCCTGCATGCCGTAGTCGATGCGCTTTTAGGCGCGATGGGCGCGGGCGATATCGGCACACATTTCCCGCCTTCTGACCCGCAATGGAAAGGCAAGGACAGTGGCCATTTCGTGCGCCACGCCGTGCGTATGGTGCATGAGCGCGGCGGGTTCATCTCCCATGTCGACGTCACGATTATGTGCGAAAACCCACGCATTGGCCCGCACAGAGATGCAATGGTGAGGCGCCTCGCTGATCTGCTCGAAGCCACGCCGGATCGCGTCAGCGTCAAGGCCACCACCACCGAACGTCTCGGTTTCACTGGCCGCGAGGAAGGCATCGCCGCGCAAGCCGTGGCGACGTTGAGGTTTGCGGGTTGAATTACGAATTTTTCCCGATTTGGTTAACAAGCCGGCGTTAATATTTATACAAAGAATGTTTTGACTACTTCTTCAATGCAGGATTAAGATTTTTCGTTCGCCGGAGCATTTCATGGATATGACTTTTTGCAACGATAATGATTCTGAATCCCGAAGGGCTTTAAAAACTCTCATTGTCGTGGTGGGTGCGTTCTTGGTCGGCTCATCCTTGGCCGTAGCCATTCCCTACGGAATTGGATTAGCTGCTGTGCATTTTGCTGGCTTCTCACCGGCCGCGGGAGCAGGAATTGGGATATTGACGGCACTCGCAGAAAGTTTTGCCCTCGGACTATATGGAATGCACAGATTTTCTTCGTGGCCGAAAATTACTATTGAGCCTTAAAAAGCTTAAGCTGCAAGGAAGACATCACTACAGCTCGAAGATTTACCGCTGGGGTCATTCGCCGAACCCGTGATGGTGTGCTGCACCGCACTCGCTAACAGAAAACGGTAGCTCGATCCGTAACGCCATTAAGACTTACGGGCCGGACTCGGTGGCGGCCTGTATTGTCAATTTGTGCTCGCGCGAATATACTCGGGTTAGAGTTCAAGAATAATTTTAATCAAAAAGATAGGAGAGCCCGATGGCCAAAGCCGCACCCAAAAAAACTTCTGAACCAGCGGTAAAACACAACTGGGCGATGGCCGCTGTATGGGTTGTCGGAGGAGCAATACTAACGCTAGGTGCAAGCGGCAGCTATAACTGCGGCGGGCTCATATATAGGCGCCTATTGGCTCGGGCTATCCGCGGCTAAAGCCGTATTAGGCAGCGTTTTCGTTGCCTGCGTGACGGCAGCAGTTTTAGATTACGATCTTCACCGCCGTTATATCCATCCCAAAGTTCTGCAACACGCACCCAGTTTGCAAAAACGTCTCGGGTGATATGAAAAGGTACGGTTTACCAAGCAGCATGTTAAACTGGCCCGTTCCGAGTCTAGAGCAGGAATGCCGCCTAACATGCATGCCATCCGGCAAAAAACTGTCGTAG
>Ga0265338_10008710_pt1 | contig 12262 bp, 10 predicted proteins | sample 42126metaG_FD_193579 | JGI IMG/M metagenome (GOLD analysis project Ga0265338, IMG submission 193579) | Rhizosphere microbial communities from Carex aquatilis grown in University of Washington, Seatle, WA, United States - 4-21-26 metaG | ecosystem: Host-associated > Plants > Roots > Rhizosphere... | reverse complement strand
GAGCCACGTTGAAACTTTTCGAAGATCCGTTCCTCGTCCCCCAGTTCGATCCCGGGCCCCCGGTCGGAGACCTCCACCCGCAACGAGTCCCCCAGTGATCGCGCCGAAACCCCCAAGGAAGCGTGGGCCGGGGTGTATTTCAAGGCGTTGTCGATCAGGTTGATGAACAATTGCTCCATGAGGACGCTGTCCAGGGGCACCATGGGAAGTTCTTCCGGCAGGTCGATGGACAGGAGCCTATCCCCCAAACGCTTATCCAGCCTGGACAAGGCGGCCCCCAGGATTTCCTCGAGCGGCTGGAGCTCCCTCTTAAGGAGGATTCGGTCCGTGCTGAGGCGGGTCATTTCCAGGAGGTTGCTCAACAGGTGGTTCAAGCGTTCAGATTCATCGTAGATGTTCTGGACGAGTTCGCGGCTGGAGTCGTCGGCCAGTCGGCCGCCCCGCTCCAGTAAGCTGCTCGCGGAACCCGTAATGACCGCGAGGGGCGTGCGAAAGTCATGGGACACCGAGCTCAATAGTCCGTTGCGGAGCTGCTCGGTCTCGACGCGCAACCTGGAGCGCCTGGTTTCCTCGGCGAGGCGCGCGTACTCCATGGAAGCGCCGATTTGGTTGGCGAGGGACTGGAGGAAGTGCCGTTGTTCCGGCGCGGGGACCCGATCGGAGTCCCGGGAAAGGATCCCCAAAACACCCACGGGCCTGCCCGAGACCATGAGCGGAAGGAAATAGGACTCGGCCGCGGGAAAGATACCGGTCCCCCGTCCCGCGACGGAACCGGTCCGGAAGACCCAGTCGGCGGTTTGTTCATCCAGGGAACCCCGTGGAACCGACATCCAGGGCCCGCCCCGGACCTCCAAGCGGCCCTCGGGACCCGGTAGGAGGATGCTCGTGCGGCATCCCATGATCCGGTCGAGGTTCCGGACGGCTGTCCCCAACAACGGCAAGGGATCCTGGTTCGCGGCCAGCTCGCAGCTCAGGGTGTACAAGGCGGTGGCCATGGAACCCCGGACCCTCGCCTCGGTGTTTTGGCGCCGGTTCCTTTCCATCATCGCGCTGAACGCCGATGTGACCGCGGTGAGGACCAGGAGGGTGATGAGGTATTGGGAATCGGTGGCGGCGAAGGTAAACCGGGGCGGGACGATGAAGAAGTCGAAACTGAGGATCCCGAGGACGCAGGTGGTGAGGGAGGGCCCTTGCCCCGAGCGGAACGCCACGAAGAGGATTCCGATAAGGTAGATCATCAGGATGTTCGTCGGCGCCAGGAAACCGATGCAAACCCAGCCCAGGAGGTTGCAGGTCACTAGGACCGCCAAGGCGTGGCCATATGACTTCCAGCGGTGGTCCGCGATCCCCGATTCGAGACGGCCCCCCCAAACCATTCCGGCGCTCAGAGGGCCGTCGGGTCTTTGATCCATCATGTTGTCCTCCAGCCCTTCCCCGTCCAATCACCCATGAACCGGTCAGAAACGGAAACACCGAGTGGGATCTACTCATGTCGGCCATTGGGATTTCATCTTCCAAGAGCAAATCCCGGGCCAAACCATCCGGACGAAGCCTCGGAAACCCCGGGTTCTTCACGGGTTCAAATGACCATGAGGTTCAATTATGTAGACATATCCCATTACGGCATACGCCTACACAAATCAGCGTAAAAAAACAGTAAGGACGCACCATTCCATTCGCCGATTTTTTTCCCAGGGGAGGCCCATCCGCCACCCATCCGTAAAAAATAAGTTAAGGGAAATTCATGCCGTCCTCGGATCGACTCGGCCGGATCACGCCCGGGGCCCCGACGACGTCACTGGATCGCGGCCGCCTGAGCCGAGTGAATCGTTATCACCCTGTCCCGCCCGGAAGGATTCGGCTTGTTCCCGATCGCGGCCGCCGCCCCGCCCATACCGTAAAAAAACAATTAAGGCCCATCCCATGGCACCGGGTTTGCACTTGTGTCCCGCGTGTTTCGTTACAGATTCATTTCAACCAGGAGGTGTTCCATGTTTAAGATTTTCAAGGGGACCCGGCGGGAGGCGCCGGACCAGGAGAGGGGGAACCTGATCGCCAGGTTCCTCAAGAAGATGCGGGACCCGGCGGAACGGAAATATTTCTACACCATCCTCGCCGGGAAAGCCCTCGGTCTCGCGCTCTTTTTCATTATGGCGACGGCTGTGACGACCTACTTCTTTGGGTCGAAGGCACACGCCGACAGCGGCGCCGTGACGGCCACGACGGCGGCCCCGGCCGCCGCCGCGCCGGCTCCGGCGGCCGCGCCCGCCTCGGCGGCGCCGGCCCCGGGTTCACCCCCCGCGGTCCCGGCGGTCATGGACCAGGTCAACGCGATGAATACCCTCTGGACGCTCGTCGCGGCCTTCCTGGTCTTCTTCATGCAGGCCGGGTTCATGATGCTGGAGGCCGGTTTCGCCCGGACGAGGGAGACGGTGAACGTCCTCCTCGAGGGGATCGTCGACACGGCCCTTTGCGGCATCCTGTTCTGGGCCTTCGGCTTCGCCTGGATGTTCGGCGCGGGCAACGGATTCATCGGGAACCAGTACTACTTCCTGATGAACACCCCGGCGACCTACGGGTCCACCGGCGTGGCCATGCTGGCCTACTGGCTCTTCCAGTTCGCCTTCGCGGACACCTGCTCCACGATCACCTCGGGCGCCATGGTGGGGCGGACCGGGTTCGTGGGTGACCTGCTGTACAGCCTGGGAGTGAGCGGGTTCATCTACCCGATCTTCGGCCATTGGGCTTGGGGCCCGGACGGCTGGTTGAACACCATCCACCCCGCCGCTTTCCATGATTTCGCCGGCTCGACGGTGGTGCACACCATCGGCGGGATGGTCGCCTTGACGGGCGCCATCGTTCTGGGACCCCGGATCGGCCGCAAGTTCAAGCGGGACGGCGGCGGCCCAATGCCCGGCCATAACATGACCATCGCCGCGGTGGGCGGCGTGATCCTGTGGTTCGGTTGGTACGGCTTCAACCCCGGCAGCACCTTGTCGGCCCTGGACGCCCAGGGTTGCGCCCGGGTCGCGGCCAACACCACCCTGGCCGCATGCTCGGGCGCCCTGGGGGCCCTCTTCTTCATGTTCCTGCGGACCAAGATCTGGGACGCCGGCATCACGGTGAACGGCTTCCTGGCGGGCCTGGTGGCCATCACCTGTCCCTGCTATTGGGTCTCCCCGTTCGGGGCCATCATGATCGGCCTCATCGCCGCGGTGGTCTGCATCTACGCGATCGACCTGTTGGAGTACCTTCGGATCGATGACCCCGTCGGGGCCTGGCCCGTCCACGGCGCCTGCGGCATCTGGGGCACGATCAGCCTAGGGCTCTTCGCCACCGGCGAGTTCGGGGCCCCGAGCCCCACGGGGGCGGACACCTCGGCGGGAGCCCTGGTGAAGGGCCTTTTTTACGGCGGCGGGACCGACCAATTGGTCGCCCAGATCATCGGCAACGCGGCCATCGGCCTGGCGGCCCTCGCGGCCGGGTTCGTCCTGATGTACCTGGTGAACCTGACTGGCACGCTCCGGGTCTCCAAGGCCGGCGAGTTGGAGGGCCTGGACGTCCATGAACACGGTGGCACGGCGTACCCCGAGCTCGAATAGCGAATACCTGGAGGGGGCGGCTTTGCCCGCCCCCCCTACTTGAACGGAGGACTTAAATGAAAAAGATCGAAGCCATCATCCGGCCCCAGGACCTGGAGCCGCTCCGCATACACCTCGAGAACATCGGGTATCCCGGGTTGATGATCACCGAGATCGTGGGGCACGGCAAGCAGGGCGGCGTGACCCACCAATGGCGGGGCAACCAGTACAAGACGTCCTTCATCCCGAAGGTCAAGGTGGAGATCGTGGTGCAGGACAAGCAGGTGGACAAGTTGACCGAGGGCATCATCGAGGTGTGCAACTCGGGGAAGGTGGGCGACGGCAAGATCTTCATCTATGACGTCGCCGACGCCATCCGGATCCGTACCAAGGAGACGGGCAACAAGGCCATCGAGTAGCGCGCCCACCCGCCCCTCGGGGCCGGGCTGGAGTCCGGGGCTGGGAAGGTCGCGACCCAAGCGCGATCGACCAAGCCCCGGATCTTTTTTGTCAGGCCCAAGCGGGCTTCCCGTCCGAAATCCATTCCAGGTAAAACCCTATGACCCCCGAACCCTCCAAAACCCAGGCCGTCAAGGTCCATCGGCTCGGCTGGATCCTGGTCTTCGCCGTCGTTTACGCCGACATCGGCACCTCGGTCTTCTACGTCCCGGGCATCCTGTACCTGTCCATCGGCAACCTGGCCACCTTGGCCCAAATCATCACCGCGGTGGTTTTCGTGGCCATCGCCCGGAAATATGTCGAGATCTGCGCCCGTTGCCCCGACGGCGGCGGGGTGGTTTCGGTCACCCGCCAGGCCTTTTCGGCCCTGGATATCCTCCCCCTCGTGGGGGGCGCCCTCATCACGGTGGATTACTTCCTCACCTCGGCCATCTCGGGCGTCTCGGGGATGTACTACCTGGCCAACCTGTTCAAGCGGAAGGAGTTCTTCCCACCCGTCTTGACCGACGCCATGGGGGACCCCCGGGAACTGGTCGTGGCCATGACGATCGTACTGTTGGTCGTCCTGATGTTCATCAACATGATGGGGGTCCGGGAATCCGCCTCGGTGACCTCGACCTTCGCGGTCTACGAGATCGGGGCCATCCTGGCCCTGGTGGGGACCGGGGTCCTTTGGGTCACGCGGAGGGGGGATTGGACCCTCCTGGTCCGCGAGGTCTTCCACCCGGACCACAACATGGAGCCCCTGACCCTGGCCGCCGGGTACGCCACCACCTGGCTGGCCTTCTCGGGGCTGGAGTCTGCGGCCCAACTCTCGGGCGCCATGAAGGCGCCGGTCCGGGCCACGGCCTCGAGGGCCATGTGGTGGATCATCGGGGCCGTGGTGCTGTTGTCGCCGCTTTTGACCGCCTTTGCCCTCCATATCCTTCCGGAGGCGGTCAAGCGTGGCGACCCCGAGGCCCTTCTGTCGTCCCTGGCCTTCCAGTTGGGCGGACCGTTCCTGGGCATCGCGGTGGTCGTGGCGGCCGCCGTCCTCCTCTTCATGGCCTGCAACACGGCCATCGTGGGCAACTACCACGTCAATGTGCGCCTCGCGGATTTGGGCTTCCTGCCGACGTTCCTCCGGAAGCTCCATCCCCGGTTGGGCACCCCGTACCTTTCCATCATCGCCTCGGCTTTAGTGCCGATCGTCATCGTCATCGCCGTGAATGGGTCCGTCGAGGTCCTTGGGGACCTCTACGCCTTCGGCCTCTTGGGGACTTTGACGATCTCCTCGGCGGCGGTGGACCGCCTTCGGTGGCGGGACGGCCAACGGGGCCTTTCCTTCTGGCTCGGCCTGCTGACCACCTTCGCCGTGGGGGCGGCTTGGTTCATCAACATGATCCAAAAACCCCTGGCGCTCCTCTTCGGCGGCGTCCTCACGGCGGTCATCGTGACGGTCGGGGTCCTGCACCGGGCCGGGGCCCTCCGGCGGGCGGAGGAGGCCTTCCTGAAGGCCGAAGACCTGGCCGCGGACCTCCCCGAGGCGGAGGACCTCCTGACGCTGGATGAGGCCATTGAGGCGTCGTGGATGGAAAACTCCTCGATCCTGGTGGCGGTGAGGTACCTGAATCCCCGGGTGCTGGACGAGGTGGTCACCCACGCGGTGGGGATGCGCCAGAAGAACGTTTACGTGGTCTTCGTCGACGAGACGCCCGGCCTTTACGTCCCCTTCGAGATGAAGCCCTCGGCGGATTCCATCTCCACCCTCCGGGAATGCTGCGAATACCTCCGGTCCAGGGACATGAACGGCATCCCGGTCTGGCGGCTGGCCGAGGACGCGGGTTATTCCCTGGCGGACGCCGCGAAGTCCCTCAAGGTGAAGGCGGTGTTCGTCGGGTCCACCCAGCGCACCTTCTTTTGGCGCATGGTGAAGGGCCGGATGCTCAAGCGCCTCGCCGAGCTCCTGCCGGAGGAGTGCAACCTGCTCGTCGTCGGATAGGGACCTTGGACCCAGGTACCCGCGAAGCGGCTCCAGGTTCCCATGGGGCGGTTGAAAACGACTGGAACTGGGTTTAGCCCATTCAGAACCGGGAACGATCCAGCCCCTGGAACGGGTTCCCGGAAATCCACGGCACTCGCACAATTCCCCCGCGGTTCGGTTTTCATGGGAGCCATGACGTACATCGGTAACGCGCCAAATTTCATGGTGAAGTCCATCGCCGAGCACGCCAAAATTAATAGGCCAAGCTTTGGTGGGTATCTTCTATGGTCTCTCGCGGTCCTGATTCCCCTCTTGGTCTTGGAAACCCTGCTTTTCCTCCCTCCCGGTTGAACTTGGCCCCGCCCATGGTTCCCGGTTTGAAACGGTAATATCTACACAAATGTAGTTATCGGTACATTTCTTGACGATTTATTTACACATACGATTGTGTCATATCACCGGTTTTACCGCGCTTCCATCCAACCAGCGTCAAGATCCCGTAAATATCAATCCAGGCCGCCTTTTTCGCCGGGTGCCGTTCAAGCGGGTCCCCTTCCGTCGTCCACACCCGGTCGCGAACCCCTGGCACAACCATTGCTCTAGGGGGGGCCGTTGCCGAAAAACTCTTGGGAGGTTTGCAATGGGTAAATCGATTGAGTCCAGCGGGGCGACCACCGTCGCCCGAACATTGGATTGGAAGGGGGCGGCCACCAACGCCATGGCCCTGATCGCCCCCGGGGCCTTCCTGTGGATCACCTACCAGCTTCAGGCCGCCGCCTCGGACCCGAGCGGCGCCTCGGTGGCCAACGACATGTGGGCGGGCATCGTGGCCGCCGTGGTGTTGGCGCTCCTGACGGCCCTGTCCTACGCCGAACTGGCGAAGATCTACCCGGAGGCCGGGTTCGCCAGCTGCGTCTACTTCGCCGAGAAGGCCTTCATCGACGACAGCGGCGACAAGCGCCCGGGGCCTTCATCCTTCGCCCGGGTCGCCAAGCTCGTCACCGGCTGGGCCGCCCACCTGTTCTATTGGGTCTATCCCGGCGTCATGGTGGCCTTCATGGCCATCCTGGTGGGCTATGTCTTCACCGCCACGACCGGCAAGACCATGACCATGATGTGGCAGTTGGTGGTGGCCTGGGTCTTCGCCATCAGCGTGGGCTACATCGCCTTCAAGGGCGTGCAGGGTTCCACCAAGATGAACTTCTGGAGCAACATCGTCCAGTGGACGACCCTCGTGATCTTCAGCGGCCTAGCCATCTGGTACCGGATCGCGAACCCCGAGGGAGCCCAGCATTGGGCCTTCAGCGGCCCGGTCGACATCGTGTCCTTCCACGCGATCAAGGGCGTTTTGGTGCAGTCCACCATCGCGATCCTGATCCTGGTCGGCTTCGAGTCCTCCACGGCCCTGTCCGCCGAGACCAAGGAGCCCGAGAAGAACATCCCCAAGGCCATCATGGTGGCCCTGGTGGTGCAGTGCATCTTCGCGTACTTCCTCGAGTACTTCGCCGCCAACATGATGGTGAGCGAGAAGCTGACGGGTTCCGTGGCCGTCCCGGCCGTCGCGGCCGTCCCGGCCGTGGCCGCCGTGGCCGCCACCGCCACGACGCCGGCTGTGGCCGCCGTAGCCGCCGTGGCCGCTTCCCCCGCCACGACCAAGCTCGTGATGGGTATGGACGCCCTGGTGGCCTCCAGCGCCCCGATCGGCGACATGGCGAAATTGCTCGGTGACCACCTGCTGGGCGGCATCGGCAACATCCTCATGCTGACCATGGCCGCCACCGTGGCCATCGCGGTCATCGGAACGACCCTGGCCTGCATGAACACCGCCGTGCGCGTGACGTTCGGCATGGCGGAGGACCGGGAACTGCCCTCGATGCTGGGCTACATGCACGCGAAGAACGCCTCGCCGCACACGGCCATCTGGGCCCTGGTGGCCGTCTCCTGCGTCATCGCCACCATCGGCGTGCAGTCCGTCGTGGGCCTGACCGGCATCACCCTGGCCTCGAACTTCGGGACCTTCGTGCTCTACGCCGCGGTCTGCGTCTGGACCTTCATCGCCTACCGCAAGCGCAAGGACTACAGCGCCCTAAAGCACCTGGTGATCCCCTTCATGGGCTTCGTGCTGAACATCCTGATGTGCGCGGCCATCATCTACCTCTACACCATCGGCAACGACGACGCGAAGAACGAGGCGAAGATCTGCTTCTACATCGCCGGCGGTTGGGCCATGGTGAGCTTCCTGTACGTGATGTTCACGACGGTGAAGAAGAACTACGGCATGAAGATGATCTCGGCCATCATCCGGCCCGAGAGCCTGGACCCGCTGGTGGATGCCCTCCACGGCGAGGAGCTGATCCAGGGCATGACCGTCACCGATGTCCGCGGGTTCGGCCGGCAGCGCGGCGGCAAGGCCCACGACATGCAGGCCGATAAGATCAAGTTCCTGCCCAAGACGCGGGTGGACATCGTGGTGAACGACTGGGATGTCCCCCACATCATGGACGTCATGCAGACCATCCTGAACACCGGGAAGGCGGGCGACGGCAAGATCTTCGTGCTGGACGCCAAGGAGACCCTCCGGGTCCGTACCGGGGAGGCCGGCATCAAGGCGGTGTAAAAGGATCATGAGGCGAAAGGCCCGGTCCCCATGCGGGGGCCGGGCCTTTTTTATGGCCAAAAACGACCCCAGTCCATCAAGGGAACGCCCCAACGGGGAAGCGCCGGCCTTGCGTTCAACCCGGGACCCCCGATAAGATGCGCTTCTTCAAGCCCAACACCACCCGCCACCGGCCCCCCGGGACGCGGGAGAGCGAGATGAGACCCATGGCCCAGCCAGAGACCTCCAACGTCTTCGTTTACGGCACCTATATGAAGGATTGCGTCCGCCACATCCAGATCCAGCAGGAAGTCACCAGCTGGGGCCGGGCCGAGATCATCGGCAAGCTTTACCAGATCCCGACGGGGGCCCCCCTGGTGGTGGAGGAAACCCCGGTGGCGGCTCCGGTCGCCACCGCGGCGGCGGCCCCAACCGCCACGGCTACGGCTCCCGCCCCCACCGCGCCCCCTCCGGCGCCCAGCAAGGTGTATGGCGAGGTCATGACCTTCCAAAACATGGATTCCGTCCTGGATACGATCGACGCCCACGAGGGCTACCTACCGGGAAACGTCGAGAACAGCCGCATGATCCGCAAGGTCGTGGAAGTGACCCTGACCTCCACCGGCGAGAAGATCAAGGCCTACGCCTGGTTCTTCCCGAAGGAAAAGTTCAACCCGAAGAACATGTTCGCCGTCCATTGCCACGGCGGCGACTGGCGCAAGTTCGTAATGATGCCGCGCTATGACGGCTATCAGCACTGACCTCGGTAGACCGACCCCCCGGTCCTCCGGGGGGTTTTTTTATTTTCCCCCAGGAAACCCAGGCGCGGTCCCCCTATCATTTCCCCGATCCCAACGATAAGGTGAGTGAGTGATCCTCCAAACCGGCGTCCTTTATTTCGGCTATTTGGCCTGGGGCTGTTTTGTCCTGCTCCCCCTGGTAAAACTCCAGGAGGTCGGACAGGGCTTTTACCGCTTCTTCGCGTGGTTCAGCGCCTTCGTGATGTTTTTCGCCCTCGGCGGGATGGTCTTCCTCGGGGATTCCCTGCCGTCCCAATTGCGATCCGCCCAGCCGGCCGCCCTGGCCTTCACCTTTGTCCTGGTGGTCTACGCCCTCGCGCTCCGGGCCCGTTCGATCACGCTCCTGCGGGTCCTCTACGCCGCGGCCTCCCTCACGGGTTTCGCCGCGACCTGCGCCCTCCCGCTTCAGGGGGCCGCCGGGACCCCTTGGCTCCTCCTGCGAGCCATCACGGCCTCCCTGACCCTCGGTTCCGGCGTCCTCGCCATGATGTTGGGCCATTGGTACCTGACGGTCCCCAAACTGTCGATCGATCCCTTGAAGCGCTATTCGGGCCTCTATATCCTGTTCACGGTCCTGACCACGGTGGAATTGGGTGCCGCCTGGATCCATTTCGTGGGGTGGAACCTCTCGGTCCCCGTCTCGGAGGCGGGGGCCCGCCTGGCCCTGGGGGAAATGGTCTTCACGCTCTTCCGGGTGACCTGGGGCGTGATGGCGCCCCTGGGGATGTCCTATTGGATCTGGAACACCGTCAAGATCCGGTCCACCCAATCCGCCACCGGCATCCTGTACGCCGCCATGACCACGACCCTGATCGGTGAACTGCTGGGGGTGTACCTGACCCTGGCCACGGGAGTGCCGTTCTGATGGAAATCAACAGCTTTTGCCCCGAATGCGAGAACGGCCTTTTCCTCTCCGATTTCCCGAAGGCGGGCCTGATCCCCTGCCGCGCCTGCGGGAAGGGCCGAGAGGCCCAGGGCCAAGGGGCCTTCGGGCCCGACGGTTCCGTGTCGAAATGCGGCCTCTGCGGCGGCACTGAGTTCTACCGGCAGAAGGACTTCAACCGAAAGCTTGGGATCATCATCCTGGTGGTGGGCTTCGGCCTGGCCCTGGCGGTCAGCAAGTGGTTTTACCCGATCCTGGTGGCCATGGCGGCCCTGGACCTGGCCCTCTACTTTTTACTGCCCGAAATCCAGATCTGTTACGCCTGCCAAGGCATCTACCGGGGCGTTCCCATCCCGGATTCGTTGAAAACCTTCGACCTGGCCCTGCACGACCAGTACGCGTTCAAGCACAAGAAGACCCAACCCTAACCCAGCAACGGATGAGGAGACTCCCATGGCGGACACATCGAAACCAACCCCCGGACCCGAGGAAGGGGCCAGATACGCCGCCGAGGGGGGCTTTCCGCTTTTCGTGAAGCTCTTCGTGGTGCCGGCCCTCATCGTCCTGGCCGCGGTGGCGGTTTTCCTGCTGGCCATCAGGCTCACCCAGGCCACCCATAGCCCCGACCAATACCTCCAGGACCTGCGCAGCGACAGCACCCAAAAGCGGTGGCAGGCGGCCTACGAGCTTTCCAAACTCATCGCCCAGGACCCCAAGGTCTCGCAGGATCCCGCGCTCCGGACCGCCGCGGTCGCGGCCTTCTCCGAGGGCGGCAAGGACGATCCCCGGCTCCGCTCCTACTTGGCCCTGGTGCTGGGCAACCTCAAGGAAAAGTCCGCGGTGCCGACCCTGGAGGACGGCCTCTTAAGCGCCGACGCCGAGGTGCGGCTCCATTGCCTCTGGGCCCTGGGGGAGATCGGGGACACCTCCGCCGGAGACTCCATCCTGAAGGCCGCGGAGGACCCGGACGCGGGGGTCCGGCTCATGGCCATCGGCGCCCTCTCGGCCCTGCGTTACGCCGGGGCCAAGGACCTCTTCCTCAAGACCCTGGCGGGAACCGAGACCGAACTGCGGTACGACGCGGCGGTGGGATTGGCCCGCCTGAAGGACCCGAAGGCCGAACCCGCCTTGTTGGAGATGCTGTCCCTCTCGGACCCCAAGGCCCCCCTCACCCAGTCGGCCAAGCTGGCCGCGCTGGACGCCTTCAAGGAACTGCCGACCCAGAAACTGCGGCAACAGGTCGTGGTCTTGAGCAAGGAAGACCCGGACCTGAAGGTTCGGGAGGCGGCCCTGACCTCGCTAAAGCCTTAAAACAAACGGCTAACATTCATCCACCACAGAGACACAGGGTCACAGAGAACTTATGTTTAAACCCATCCCCGTAAAGCTGAATCAATTATCCGGTAAGATTGTTCATGGCGCCTACGAAGTCCATGTAGCTATCGGCCCTGGATTGCTCGAAACCGTATATGAACTGTGTCTCCAGCAGGAGTTATTGGCGCTCGGTTTGAAAGTGGGCCGGCAACTTCCGGTCCCCTTTGAATACAAAGGCACCAAGTTTTCAGAAGCCTATCGCTTGGATCTGCTGGTGGATGACCAAATCATCGTTGAGATCAAATCAGTTGAGACACTGCTCCCGATCCATAAAGCCCAAATGATTACTTACCTGAAATTAATGGACAAACGCCTAGGCTTGTTGATTAATTTCAACGTACCGGTGATTAAGCAGGGAATCCAAAGGGTTGTGGTTTAAGCTGTGACCCTGTGTCCCTGTGGTGGAAATGGGTTGTTCCTAAGGGGTTTCCTTTGCTGATAACCGAAACGGCGTTCCAGGGCCACCGGGTGCTGGTGGCGGACCCGGCCATCGCCCAAAGCGGCGCGCCGGTCATCTTGATCCTCCACGGCCTCGGCGCCAACGCCGAGGACCTGGCCCCCCTCGTGAACGAACTGGACCTTCCCCATTGCCGGTTCGTCCTGCCC
>Ga0265338_10008709_pt1 | contig 12263 bp, 9 predicted proteins | sample 42126metaG_FD_193579 | JGI IMG/M metagenome (GOLD analysis project Ga0265338, IMG submission 193579) | Rhizosphere microbial communities from Carex aquatilis grown in University of Washington, Seatle, WA, United States - 4-21-26 metaG | ecosystem: Host-associated > Plants > Roots > Rhizosphere >... | reverse complement strand
GAGACGACCTGGAGCGCACCCGTTGCAGATTCCGGCCCGCCCAAGACCGACCCGCCGTTGAGCGAAGCCGACGCCGCTGCGGCGCGCTCGGCGCCTATCGACCTGGCGCGGGAAGCCGACTTCGCGCTGGGCGCTGCGATCGTGCGTCCATCGCTTTCCGAGGTGGTGATCGGCGATCAGACCATCCGGCTGCAGCCGCGAGTGATGCAGGTGCTGGTGGCGTTGGTGCGCGCGGGTGGCGAGGTGGTGTCGCGCGATGATCTGCTTGCCAGCTGCTGGGGCGGCCTGGCCATCGGCGACGACGCTATCAATCGTTGCATCGGCCGGCTGCGCCGCTTGGCCGAGGAAGAGATCCCCGGCGCGTTTGCCATCGAGACCCTGCCGCGGATCGGCTACCGGTTGTCGCGGGGAGATGAGGGCGCGCCTGCCCGTGCGGTTCCGGTGCGGCGGCGTCACTCGGTCACCACATGGCGCGTCGCGGCGGCGGTCGTGCTGGCGCTCGTACTGGCGGGAAGCGGCTGGTTCCTGCTCGGCCTCCCCGGCTGGCCGGAGTCGGGCGCGGGCGTGGCGGTGATACCCTTCGACACTGAGCCGGGGGACGCCCTGACGCGGGACTTCGCCGACGGGGTCGCCGATGAGGTCGCCAGCACCCTCACCAGTTCGGACCTAAAGGCGGCGCCCGCCGACACCGGCGCCGGATTGACCCGATTGGAACGCGATGCCGTGTCCACCCGGCTGGGCGCCGCCTTCACCCTGGGCGGGCGCGTGCAGCGCGACGGCGCAGCGCTGGCGGTCACTGTGGTGATTGACGACGCCCGGCGCCACGAAGTGCTGTGGTCGTCCAACTTCAGCCGTCCCGCGAACCAGGCGCAGGCGATGCAGGAGCAGGTGGCAGCCAAGGTCGCCAACGTGCTGCACTGCGCCCTCGACGCGCGGAACTTCCAGGGCGGGCGGATCGATCCCGATACCCTGCGCCTCTACCTGCACGCCTGCGATGTACTTGGCAGCGGCGACGTGGCTCGGATTCGTGACGCGTTCCAGCAGGTGCTGACGCGCGAACCCCAGTTCGGCCGCGCCTGGGCGAACTTCGCCATGGCCAACGCGGTCTGGTCCGAGCAGCTGCCGCCAGATCAGGCGGCCACGGCGCGCCAGGAGGCCCGCTCCGACGCCACCCGCGCCATCCAGCTCGATCCGACCAGCGGCATCGCCTATGTCGCCCTCTCGCTGCTAGCGCCGCCGCCCGGGCATCTGATGGAGCGCCAAGCGCTACTGCTGAAAGGCCTGGCGCTTTCGCCGGACACGGCGCCGCTGAACTACCGAGAGTGCGAACTACTGGAGCAAGCGGGTCGATACAACGAGGCGGTCGTATTTGAGCGCCGCGCGGTGGTGTTGGACCCACTCGACTCGGGATTTACGGCCTCCCTTGCCGGGGACTTGGCGATGGGCGGTCGCCTGGCCGAGGCGCGCGCCCTTTTCGAGCGCGACATGCGAATCTGGCCAGACGACAGTGACTTGCGCGGCATGCACATCGGGACCGAGGCCCGGTTCGGCGATCCCTCCGTGGCGTTGGCGCTGCTGAACGACCCAAGAACGGTTCCGAGCGGCTGGGAGGCGCCGTTGATCGATGACTGGCGGCAGTTCGCGATGGTTCGTCGGGCGCAGGATCCGGCCAAGACCGCCGCCTATGCCAAGCAGATTTTCGCCCGGGTCGACGCCGGCGATCTAGACGTCAGTGGCGCGATGCGGCGGCTGGTGGCGCTGAAAGGCGACGTCGACGCGGAGTTCGCGATGGCCGATCGATCATCGCCGAAGGACACCTTGGATACCGAGGTGCTATTCCGCCCGACCGCCAACGCCATGCGGAGCGATCCCAGGTTTATGCCCTTGGCGGCGAGGCTGGGACTGGTGGATTTCTGGGAGCGCAGTGGCCACTGGCCCGACTTCTGTGAGGCGCCGGACAGACCGTACGACTGCCGCGCCCTAGCGGCAGCGCTGGCGCGATAGGCGGCGCGGCCGGAGATCGTACCTACGACTTCACCTTCACGTAGCTGCCCGGGGCGTCTTCCAACGGCTTCAGCGGGCCCTCGGCGGGGTCGCGGGCGGGGACTTGGCCGCCGGAGCGGGCCTTCAGCCACTGCATCCAGTTCGGCCACCAGGAGCCGGGATGTTCGGTGGCGCCCGCCATCCATTCCTCGACCGTCGCCGGCAGCTCCGGATTGGTCCAGTGCTGGTACTTCTTGGCCTCGGGGGCGTTGATCACCCCGGCGATATGGCCGGAGCCGGCCATCATGAAGGTGGTGGGGCCACCGAACAGCTTCGCGCCCTTGTAGACCGAGCGGTAGGGCGCGATGTGGTCCTCCTTGGATGACTGGACGTAGATCGGGGTCTTCACGTCCCCGAGGTTCAGCTTGATCCCGTCCAGCACCAGCTCGCCCTTGGCGAGCGCGTTCGCCCCGTAGAACTGGCGCAGATAGAACAGGTGCAGCGCGCGGGGCATGCGGGTCTGGTCGGCGTTCCAGAACAGCAGGTCGAAGGGACGCGGCTCCTTGCCCATCAGGTAGTTGGAGACGAAGAAGCTCCAGATCAGATCGTTGGATCGGAGCGAGTTGAAGGTGTCGGCCATGGTCTGGCCGGAGAGCACGCCGCCGCCGGCGTCCATCTTCTTTTCCAGCTCCTGCAGCCACTCTTCGTTGGTGAACAGCAGCAGGTCGCCGGCCTCGGAGAAGTCCTGCTGGGCGGCGAAGAAGGTGGCCGAGGCGATGCCCTCGATCCCCTTGGCCTCCATGTGAGCCAGGGCGCAGGAGAGCAGGGTGCCGCCGATGCAGTAGCCGACGGTGTTGACCTGCTTGACGCCGGTCTGCCGCATCACCGCGGCGGCGGCGGCGTAGATTCCCTCCTGCAGGTAGTCCTCGAAGGTACGCTCGGCCAGCGTCGCATCCGGATTGACCCAGGAGGTGACGAAGACGGTGATGCCCTGGCCTGTGAGCCAGCGGATCATCGAGTTCTCGGGCCGCAGGTCCAGGATGTAGAACTTGTTGATCCAGGGCGGGAAGATCAGCAGCGGGATCTCGCACACCGTCTCGGTGGTGGGGCTGAACTGCAGGAGCTGGATCAGCTCGTTCTGGAACACCACCTTGCCCGGCGCGGTGGCGACGTTTTCGCCGACCTTGAACTGGGTGAAGTCGGTCTGGCTGATCGACAGCTGGCCGCCGCCGCGCTGCAGGTCGGAGGCGAAATTCTCCATGCCCTTCAGCAAGCTCTCGCCGTTGGTCGCCATCGCTTCACGTAAGGCGGCGGGGTTGGAGAGCAGGAAGTTGGCCGGCGAGATGGCGTCGGTGAGCATCTTGGTGAAGAACTCGACCCGGCGCTTGGTCATCGGCTCGACGCCCTCGACGCCGCTCACCAGCTCATTCAGCCAGTCGGAGGTGATCAGGTAGGACTGCTTGATCACGTCGAAGACCGGGTTCTCGGTCCAGCTGGGATCGTTGAAGCGCTTGTCGCCCCTGGCCGGCTGCGCGACCTCCTGAGCCGCCTCGCCATGCACCCGGCCGGCGGCGGATTTCCACAGATCGAGGTAGCGCGAGAACAGGTCAGCCTGGGCGCGCATCATGCGGTCCGGCTGGGCGGCGAGACGCCCCATGACCTCGTTGAGCGCCGGGGCAATGTGGAACGGGTCGGGCGAGAGGGCGGCGGGACGATCGGCCTGACGCAACGCCGCCTCGGCGATGGCGCCCTGGGCGGTCATGGCCGCGCGAGCGAGGTTCATCGACAGCTGTTCCATCTGCGCGCGCTGCGTCGCCGACAGGAACTCGATCAGATGGGCGTCGGCGCGCGGCGGCTCCGGTGCGCGAGCGGCTTCGACCTTGGGCGTGGGCTTTGCCGCCGCGGCCGGCTTGGACGCAGACTTCGGCTTGGCGGTGGCCTTGGACGCCGCGCGCTTCTTCGCCGGGGCGCGGGCAGGGGCTTCGCGAGCGTCGGTCATGGAGGGTCTCCTGGGCCGATCCGGCGGTTCGGACGGGGGCGCGGTCGCGTCCCACCCTTCCGCCTGCGCCCATGATGTCATAAGACCCGGCCAAATGAACGCTCGGCCGGCCAATTTTCTCCCGATCGGACGCGGAGCCCTCGCAGCGACAGCCGGGGTGAGTCTCGTGCTGGCCGCCGGTACGGCCTTCGCCGCCTCGCCGCCGGCGATTTCGCCGCCGTCGCCGGTGACCACCCGCGCCATGGCAGGCGCCGAGGCCGAAAGTCCCTATCCGACCTTCGAGGCCATCCCGCCGACCCCGAAGGACGTGCGCAGCTTCGACGCCTGGAAGACGGCGATCGCCGACATCAAGCTGGTGGGCCTGGAGATGCACAGCCAGGCCGCCGCCGAGCCGTGGACGCTATTCAACACCGAGGGTTGGGCCGCCCACGAGCGCGCCGTCGCCACGCCCCCGCCGCCGGTGACCAGCGCCACCGACGCTTCCACCGACGCCATCGTCGCGCAGATGCGCGAGCGAGCTAAGCAGCCTCCGCGGTCGCGCTAGACCCCGGGGGCTTGGAAGACTTTGCCGCAAACTCGCTTGGCGACCCCACGGGCGGGGTTTATCCTTGCGCATTCCCCGCTTCGCCCGTCCGCGCCGATCCTGCGGCGCCCATGGCTGTCATGACCCCCGATTTTCCCCGCATCAAACGTCTGCCGCCCTACGTGTTCGAAGAGGTGAACCGTTTAAAGGCGCGTCTGCGCGCCGACGGCGTCGACATCATCGACTTCGGCATGGGCAATCCCGACATGCCGACGCCCAAGCACATCGTCGACAAGTTGATCGAGACCGCCCGCGACCCGAAGTCCGGCCGCTACTCGGCGTCCAAGGGCATCCCCGGCCTGCGCCGCGCCATGGCCGGCTACTACGGCCGCCGGTTCGGGGTGAAACTCGATCCCGACCGCGAAGTCATCGCGACGCTGGGCTCCAAGGAGGGGTTCGCCAACCTGGCCCAGGCGGTGACCGGACCGGGCGACGTGATCGTCTGCCCTGACCCGGCTTACCCGATCCACGCCTACGGCTTCATCATCGCCGGCGGGGTGATCCTGCAGGTCCCGGCGCTGTCGCCTGAGGAATATCTTTCCGGCGTGTCGCGCGCCGTCGGCGAGTCTACGCCGGCGCCGAAGGTGCTGGTGCTGAGCTATCCGTCCAACCCCACGGCGCAGTGGGTCGATCTGGAGTTCTACAAGGACGCGGTGGCGCTGGCGAAGAAGCACGACATGCTGATCCTCTCCGACATCGCCTATTCGGAGATCTACTTCGACGACAACCCGCCGCCGTCGATCCTGCAGGTGGACGGGGCCAAGGACATCGCCGTCGAGGTCAACTCGCTCTCCAAGACCTACGCCATGGCCGGCTGGCGGGTGGGCATGGTGGTGGGCAACGAGCGGATGTGCGCGGCGTTGGCGCGGGTGAAGTCCTACCTCGACTATGGCGCGTTCACGCCCATCCAGGTGGCGGCGGTGGCGGCGCTGAACGGGCCGCAGGACTGCGTCGATGAGATCCGCGCGATCTACAAATCGCGGCGCGACGTGCTGATCACCGCCATGGCGCGCGCCGGCTGGGACATTCCCAATCCTCCGGCTTCGATGTTCGCCTGGGCCCCGCTGCCCGAGCCGTTCAAGGAAGGCGGCTCAATGCTGTTCTCCAAACTGCTGATGGAGAAGGCGGGGGTGGCGGTGTCGCCCGGCGTGGCGTTCGGCGAGCACGGTGAGGGTTACGTGCGCATCGGCCTGGTGGAGAACGAGCACCGCATTCGCCAGGCGGCGCGGAGCGTGAAGCGCTTCCTCGATCAAGCGGGGCAGCATCTTTCGGCCATGCGGGAGACGGCGTGATGGTGCAGGGCGCTTGCCACTGCGGCGCGGTGCGCTTCGAACTGGAGGCGCCGCCGACCTGGGTGCTGGATTGCACCTGCACGCTCTGCCGTCGCTACGCCGGGCTCTGGGCCTATACGCAGCGCGAGGGCCACGTCACCGTCACCTCGCCGCCGACGCCGGGCGCGACGGAGGTATACCTCTGGCAAGATCGCGCGCTGGGCTTCCATCGCTGCAAGACCTGCGGCTGCGTCACCCACATGGAAGCCCAGGAAGAGCCGCGCTGGATCTACGGCCTCAATATGCGCCTGCTCACCGGCGGCCTCGACCGCAAGAGCGTGGTGATCCGCCAGGTCGACAACGGCCATACCGGCTCGTTCTTCACCGGCAGCGACGAGCCGCCGCTGGTCAGCCGCCATCCGGTCGAGCCGCCGCACGAATGGCGGTAGCGTGAAAACCCGGACCCGACTAAGCGTCCGGCCATGACGACCAAGGATCAGTGGCGGATCGGCATTGCCGGACTGGGCACCGTCGGCGGCGGGCTGCTGGAGCTGCTGACCGCCAGCCCGAACTTCGCGCCGGCGGGCGGCAAGGTGACGATCGCGGGGGTTTCGGCCCGCTCCCGCTCGCGGCCGCGGCCGGTGGATATCTCCAAGATGCCCTGGTTCGACGATCCCGTGGCCCTGGCGGCCTCACCGGACGTCGACGTATTCGTCGAACTGATCGGCGGCTCGGACGGGCCGGCCAAGGTGGCGGTCGAGACGGCGCTGCGAAGCGGCAAACCGGTGGTGACCGGCAACAAGGCGCTGATCGCCGAGCATGGGGCGGAGCTGGCGGCGCTGGCCGAGGCCAACGACGCGCCGCTGCTGTTCGAGGCAGCCGTGATGGGCGGCACGCCGGCGGTGAAGATGCTGCGCGAGGCCATGGTCGGCGACGACGTCGCGGTGGTCGCCGGCATTCTCAACGGCACCTGCAACTACATCCTCACCGAGATGGAGGCGACCGGCCGCAGCTTCGCCGACGTGCTCGCCGAGGCGCAGAACCTGGGTTACGCCGAGCGCTACGACCCCAGCATGGATACCGGCGGCTTCGACGCCGCGCACAAAATCACCATCCTGGCCGCGCTGGCCTTCGGCTGCGCCCCGACGTACGCCGCCGCAGAGATCGAGGGCATCGAGGCGGTGGAGGCGCTGGATATCCGCCTGGCCAAGGACCTCGGCTACCGGATCAAGCTGATCGCCTCGGCGTCGCGCTCGGAGGACGGCGTCTCAGTGCGGGTGCACCCGACCCTGGCGCCGCTGGACCATCCGCTGGCGCGGGCCAACGGTGCGGTGAACGCGCTCTTCATCGAGGGCAAGCGCATCGGCCGCATCTTTATCCAGGGGCCGGGCGCGGGATCGGGGCCGACGGCGGCGGCAGTGGCCGCCGACATCGCCGATGTGATGACCGGTGCCCGGCGTCCAGTGTTCCAGGCGCCGGCCACCACGCTGAAGCCATTCGCGGCGGTGGACGCCAAGCGCCAGGTTGGCCAGGTCTATGTGCGGCTGATGGTGCGCGACCAGCCGGGGGTGATCGCGGCGATTTCGGAGACCCTGGCCGAGGCGGGGGTCTCGATCGAGAGCTTCCTGCAGAAGCCGGTGGAGAACGCCGGCGGGGTGCCGATCGTGCTCACCACCCATGCGGCGCCGGAAGAGGTGATCCTCGCGGCGGTCGAGCGGATGTCGCTGCTGCCAGCCCTGACCGAACCACCGCGCATGATCCGCATCGCCCGGGTGTGAGAATCCGATAGACTCGCGCGAAGGGCCAGAAGCCCCGAGGGCTGGAGACGCTTCGATGAGTTCAGGGGTGCTGGATCGCGGTCTGGTGATGGAGGCGGTCCGGGTCACCGAGGCCGCGGCGATCGCGGCCTGGAAGCTGGCGGGACGCGGCGACGAGAAGGCAGCCGACCAGGCGGCCGTGGACGCCATGCGCACGGCGCTGAACGAGCTGCCCATCGACGGCGTCATCGTCATCGGCGAGGGCGAGCGCGACGAGGCGCCGATGCTGTACATCGGCGAGAAGGTCGGCAGGGGCGGCGCGCGGATCGACATCGCTCTCGATCCCCTGGAAGGCACCACGCTCACCGCCAAGGCCATGGCCAACGCGCTGGCGGTGATGGCCTGGGCGCCGGCGGGCTCCATGCTGCACGCGCCGGACACCTACATGGACAAGATCGCCTGCGGTCCGGGCCTGCCCGAGGGGATTATCGATCTCGACAAGAGCCCGGCGGACAACGCCCGCGCCATCGCTGACGCCAAGGGGGTCGATCCCTCCGAGGTGACGGTCTGCGTGCTGGATCGACCACGCCACTCCGACATCATCGCCTCGCTGCGCGATCTCGGCGCGCGCGTGCATCTGATCACCGACGGCGACGTGGCCGGCGTGATCCACACCGCCGACGCCGAGACCGGTGTCCACCTCTACGTCGGGCAGGGCGGCGCGCCCGAGGGCGTGTTGGCCTGCGCGGCGCTGAAGTGCGTCGGTGGGCAGTTCCAGGGCCGGCTGGTGTTCCGCAACGCCGACGAGCGGGCGCGGGCCGAGCGGATCGGGATCAAGGACCTCGACAAGAAGTACAGCCTGCACGAGCTGGTGCGTTCCGACGCCATCTTCGCCGCCACCGGGGTGACCTCCGGCGCACTGTTGGACGGGGTGAAGGTGGGCGGCGGGTTCGTCACCACCCACAGTCTGGTGATGAATTCCTCGACGCGGACCGTGCGCCAGATCCGCATGCGGCGCGCGCTCTGATGGCGGCGCTGGCCGTGCGCGTTGAGCCGGCGTCGGACGCCGCGGCCTTCCTCGGCGTCGAGCGGTCGATCAGCGGGCGGCGCTGGCGGGCCCGGCCGGCGGACGACGCAGTGGTGCGCGAAATCGGGCTTCGCCACGGCTTGCCGGAGCCGCTGGCGCGGGCGCTGGCGTCACGGGGGGTCACGGCCGACGGCGGTGAGGCCTACCTGCGCCCGACCTTGAAGGCGCTGTTCCCCGACCCTTCCAGCTTCGCCGGCATGGATGAGGCGGCGCAGGTGCTGATCGACGCCATGGAGATCGGCCGCCCCACCGTGGTGTTCGCCGACTACGACGTCGACGGCGCGTCCAGCGCGGCTCTCTTAGTACGCTGGTGGCGGGCGATGGGGCGCGAGCTGCCGATCTACGTGCCCGACCGGATGACCGAGGGCTATGGCCCGAGCCCCACTGCGTTCCGGCATCTGAAGGCCGCCGGCTACGAGCTGGTAGTCACCGTCGACTGCGGCGCGGCGGCCTACGACGCCCTGGCGGCGGCCGCTGAGATCGACCTCGAAGTGGTGGTCATCGACCATCACCTGATGCGCGAGGAAACGCCGGCAACCCGCGCGCTGGTCAACCCAAACCAGCCTGGGTGCGAGTCCGGGCAGGGGGTGCTGGCGGCGGCGGGGGTGAGCTTCGTGCTGCTGGCAGCGCTGAACCGCGAGGCGCGGCGGCGCGGCTGGTTCGACTCCCGCCCCGAGCCGGACCTGCGGCAGTGGCTCGACCTGGCGGCTCTGGGCGCCATCTGCGACGTCACCCAGTTGGTTGGCTTCAACCGTGCGCTCACCGCACAGGGGCTGAAGGTGATGTCCGGCTGGGCCAATCCGGGGCTGAAGGCGCTGATGGACGTCGCCGGCTCCAAGGGGCCGGCCAGCGTGTTCCACGCCGGCTTCGTGCTGGGACCCCGGATCAACGCCGGCGGCCGGATTGGACGGTCGGACCTGGGCGCGCGGCTGCTCTCCACCGACGAACCGCAAGAGGCGCGTGCCCTGGCGGAGGAACTGGACGGGCTCAATGGCGAGCGCAAGGCGGTGGAGGCGCGGATCCAGGAAGAGGCGATCGCGGTCATCGAGTCCGGCGCCAACTTCGACCCGTCCGCGCCGGCCATCGTGGTGGCGGCGGAGGACTGGCATCCAGGCGTGATCGGCATCGTCGCCAGCCGGCTGCGCGAGCGCTATCGGCGGCCGGTGGTGGTGATCGGGCTCGACCGGGTGGCGGACATCGGCAAGGGCTCCGGGCGCTCGCAGCCGGGGGTCAACCTCGGCCGGGCGATCCAGGCGGCCTTCGACGAGGGTCTGCTGTTGGCCGGCGGCGGCCACGCCATGGCCGCCGGCCTGACCATCCGGCCCAACGCCGTACCCGAGTTTCGCGCCTTCCTCTGCGAGCGGCTGGCCGGCGAGATGGTCACGGCGGAGGCCGAGGATGCGTTGGAGATCGACGCCCTCGTTAGCGCCGGACCGGGGACGCGATCGCTACTGGATGCGTTTCAGGCGCTAGAGCCGTTCGGGCCGGGCAATCCGGAGCCCAGGTTTGCGCTGGCCGATGTCCGGGTCGAGCGGCTGACGCCGATGCGTGGCGGGCATACCCGCTGCACGCTGGTCGATGGCCAAGGCCGCAGCCTGCGCGCCATCGCCTGGCGCGCCTCCGATACCGACATCGGCCGGCGGCTGGAGGCCGGTGGTGGGGCGCTGCATGCCGTCGGCAAGCTGAAGCCGGACGACTGGAACGGCCGCGCCGCCGCCGAGCTGGAGATCGAAGACCTCGCCGACCCCCGGATGGGATGACGCAGCGGGCCGGCGCCGACTTGCGCCGCTGGAAGACGGCGGATATATCCGCCGCTCTCTCCTGACGAGGGTCCCTTCGTCTATCGGTTAGGACATCAGATTTTCAATCTGGGAAGAGGGGTTCGACTCCCCTAGGGACTACCAATCGAGGCATCAGCAAGGCCAGACGGCCCGCGCGACCAATCATCGCGCGGCCGAGATTGTCTGACTCGAAATATTGACGACGCCGTTTCCCGAGAACAGTGTTATTATCTGAGCCCCGTCCGGGCTGTGTAGTGGGCGGGGCCAGTCGAGGGGCGGATGTCGGATTCATTTATCGGGGAGGCGCAGCCATTTGACGACCCAGTTCGGATCAGCGGTCGGGTAAAGTGGTTTGACGCCGGCAAGGGCTACGGGTTCGTCGTTCCCGACGATCCCGGCCAGACGGGATCGAGGGACGTGCTGCTGCACGTGACCTCTCTGCGCAACCTGGGGCGCGAGAGCGCGCTGGAAGGCTCAGTCATCGTTTGTGACGTGGTCAAGCGACCGAAGGGCTGGCAGGTGTCCGACATCGTCGAGATCGACGAAACATCGGCTTCGCCGGCGCCGGAGCGACCGCGACGGCCCTTCGATGGCGACGGTGGCGGCTTTCGCCGAGATCGCGGCGGCGGTGACGATCATCGCCGCGGAGGTCCTGGCCCGAGCCGCTTCGAGACCGTGCGCACCCCGCAACGTCGGCCAGCGGCCCCTCGCGGGCCTCTGGAGCACGCCAAGGTCAAGTGGTTCAACCGCACCAAGGGCTACGGCTTCGTGATCCGCGACGGCGAGCCGGGCGACATCTTCGTGCACATCGAGACCCTGCGCCGCAGCGGCCTCGAGGACCTGCAGCCGGGCGCCGACGTGATGGTGCGTTTCGCCGAGGGCCCGAAGGGCTTGGTAGTGGCCGAGATCGAGGTCGATCGGCTATAGCCCGGAGCGTGGTTAGCACCGGAGCGTTCCAGCCTTGATTCAGTCACGTCTCAGCCGGCGGCTCGGCCTCGCCGCGTTCGTTTGCACCTTCCTGGCTGTGCTGCCGGCGGCGGCCCAGGACGACATCACCCACGCCCAGTCGACGTTGCCGACCGAAGAGCTGACCATCGTCACGCATAGCGGCGCGCACCGCTTCCGCGTCGAGATGGCCACCACCCCGGACGAGCGCGACGTCGGGTTGATGTACCGCCCTGCCATGCAACCCGACCACGGCATGTTCTTCGAGATGGGGCCGCCGCAGCAGGCCGCTTTTTGGATGAAGAACTGCCCGGTTCCGCTCGACATGCTGTTCATCCGCGCCAACGGCCGGATTCTCACCGTCGCGGCCAACACCACGCCCTATTCGGAAGCGCCCATCGGGTCCGGCGGGCCGATCACGGGCGTACTGGAGCTGCGCGGCGGCCGCGCCGCCGAGATCGACGCCCAGCCGGGCGACTTGGTGCGTGTTCGCTATTTCCACGATGAGTGAGGCGGGCGAGGGCGAGATCCCGGCGCCGCCTCCGGGGTTCGTCCGGTCGTCCGGGCGGGGCAGCTTCAGCACCCACAACGGGCCCTATTTCCACCGCGAGGATGGCGCGCAGGCGTTCTTCGCGCTGAAGCGGCACTGTAATTCCATCGGCCTGATCCACGGAGGCATGCTGTCGGCGTTTCTGGACGGGGTGCTAGCCGGCGCGGCCAGCCGCGGCGCCGGGGCAGTGGGCGTCACCGTGCACCTCTCCATCGACTTCCTCGACATGGGCCGCGCCGGGGACTGGGTGGTGGGCGAAGCCAGCCTGGACCGGCTGGCCAGCGACATCGCCTTCGTCAACGGCCGC
>Ga0265338_10008708_pt1 | contig 12266 bp, 7 predicted proteins | sample 42126metaG_FD_193579 | JGI IMG/M metagenome (GOLD analysis project Ga0265338, IMG submission 193579) | Rhizosphere microbial communities from Carex aquatilis grown in University of Washington, Seatle, WA, United States - 4-21-26 metaG | ecosystem: Host-associated > Plants > Roots > Rhizosphere >... | reverse complement strand
AACGTTTCGGTTTCTCTTATCTTAGTTTTTAAGTTTTGAAGATTATACATATATATATAATATCACAAAATAAAATTGCGTATTTTTTCGCTTGTGCGCTTCGCTCCGACTTACGCGCTCAAAAATACGCAATTTTATTTTGTTTGCTAGATTTTTTCAGGAATCGAAAGAGCGACGGTTTCAAGGAGAAGTTTGACGGAAGATGAACGATCGAAAAGATAAAACAATGCCTGGTCAATCGCTTCGAGTGCGGCATATTCGTCTCTCGAAAACTCGCTTCGCTCAGACATTCTCGATACGAATATGCCGCACTCTTCGCGTAATGCCAATAGAAAAGCCGCGGCGGCTTTTTTGTCGGCCTTCTTGTTTCCTTCGACGTCTTTATATTCGAGAATCGGCTTAAACATTTCTATCCGTTTTGCCGGAGGGTTTTGAATAAATTTCTTTGGGTCAATAGGCGAAAGTCTCTCTGGCGCGCGCTTTCTATCAGACACGACGACCATTCTCGAACGAAGCGTTGGAAGAAGAATATGGGCGCTCGGAGCGATGATAATGAAAAGGGCTCCGGCGGTCGGTTCTTCGAAAACTTTGAGCAAAGCGTTTTGGGCTTCCTTCGTCATCGAAAACGTTTCGACGACGAATACGCGCCGCTCGCCTGCTATTGGCTTTTGCGATTGCAAATCTTTTATGACGCGCGCGTCATCTATTGTCAGGTTCTCCGTTTCAAGACGCCAAAAATCCGGATTGCCGTGAGGATTGAATTTTATTTTATGAAGCTCGCTCTCGATGTCTTCAAACGTTCCGCCTTCGATGAAATATGCGTGATGAAGAGAATCTTTGTTAAACATAGGAAAAGTATACCGCACTGTTCGGCGCGACTTTATCGTTTCGAAATAATCGTCTTTTTGTAAACGTCGAGATGTTCGAGAGCGATACCCGTGCCTTTGACGACGCAGAAAAGCGGATCTTCGGCGAGAATGGCCTTGACGCCGGTGCGGCGAAAAACGAGTTCGGGGAAATTACGCAGCTGGCTCGAACCTCCGGTCATGACGATGCCGTGGTCGATGATATCGGCGGCGAGTTCCGGCGGAGTTTCTTGGAGGACGTCTTTGATGGCTTTTATCATATCGCGCAATTCGCGCGAGATTGCTTTTACGATTTCGTTCGTTTTGATTTCGGTCGAGCGCGGCAGTCCTGAAATGAAATCGCGGCCTTTGACGATGACGGCGAGCTCTTCTTCGAGCGGCACCGCCGAGCCGATTTGGATTTTGATGTTTTCGGATGTCTTGTCGCCAATCGCCAAGTTGAATGTCTTCTTTATATAGTCGGCGATAGCATAGTCGATTTTGTTGCCGGCGCATTTGACCGACGTCGAGGAAACGATGCCGCCGAGAGAAATCACCGCGACGTCGGTCGTGCCGCCGCCGATATCGACGACCATGTGACCGCGAGCTTCGTGAATCGGAATGCCCGCGCCGATTGCCGCGAGAATCGGCTCTTTGACGACGTAGGCGTTCTTGGCGCCGGCGCGCATTGCCGCTTCGATGACCGCGCGGCGTTCGGTCGACGTGATGGACGCCGGCACGGAAACCAAGACGTCGGGACGCCAAATGTTCCATTTGCCAAGAGCTTTGTCGATGAAATATTTAAGCATCGCTTCGGTCACGCGATAGTCCGCGATGACGCCGTCTTTCATCGGACGGTACGCGATGATGTCGCCCGGCGTTCGGCCGATCATGTTTTTGGCTTCGACGCCGACGGCGAGGATTTTGTTGTCCTGTTCCGAGACGGCGACGACCGACGGTTCGTTTAAAATGATTCCTTTACCCGGCACAAAGACGAGTGTGTTTGCCGTGCCGAGGTCGATGCCGAGTTTTTTTGAGAATAACGCCATACGTTGGCTTACTATACGCTTTTCTGGACTTTAATCAATTCTTTTTATCTTGGCGCCGATAGCGGAAAGACGTTCCGCGATGTTTTCATAGCCACGGTCGACAATATAAGCGTTTTCAATTATCGATTCCCCTTTTGCCACGATTGCGGCGGTGATGAAAGCGATGCCGGCGCGCAAATCGGGAGCTTTAATTTTTTTTCCAACGAGAGCTGTCGGTCCTTTTATGAGTGCTCGGTGGCTATCCTGTATTTTTATATTTGCGCCCATCGAAACCAAATCCGGAATGTAGCCGAGGCGCTCTTCATATATGGTTTCGAAAAGGGCGCTTTCACCTTTGGCTTGAGTGAGGAAAACCGCTATGGGCGCCTGAAGGTCTGTCGGCAATCCTGGATATTCGTGGGTTCTGACGTTGACCGCCTTTAGGTTTTTTTCTCCGTAAACGGTCACTTCGTTTTTACCGGTTTCGACTTTGACTCCGGCCGTGCGCAAAATTTCCGTAACGATTTCAAGATGTTCCGGAACGCAATTTTCTATCGTCAGCTTTTCCGCCGCCAAAGCCCCGATAATCATAAAACTTCCCGCTTCGATTCTGTCAGGCATTGTCTTGTAAATTTTTTTCCCCGAAGAAAGAGTATTACCGCCGACAATCGTAATGGTTGATGTGCCCGCGCCGCTGATTTTTGCTCCGCAGGAATTGAGGTATTCGGCCAAAGATTTCACTTCCGGTTCGAGAGCGCAATTTTTGAGCGTCGTGGTGCCTTTGGCCAGAGTTGCCGCCATCATCAAAGTCTCCGTGCCGGTATGACTTTGTACCTTGAAGAAAAATTCCATCGCAGAAAGTCCATACGGTGCTTCCGCGACGTAATTTTCTCCCTCCGATTTTATTGTCGCGCCCATCTTCTTGAAGCCTTCAAGGAAAAGGTCTATTGGTCGATTTCCGAAATTGCATCCGCCGGGATTCGGAAACGAAACTCTACCTGTCCTCGCGAGGAGTGGCCCGGTGAGTACTATCGACGCTCTCATGGCTTTTGCCGGTTCCGACAAGAGGTCGGTCTTGAATTTTTTCGGAAGGATTATTTTCCTTTTGTTTTTTGATTTCTCGATGTGTGCGCCGAGCCCCGTCAGAAGCTCTTCGAGACGGACCACATCCTCTATCTCCGGAACGTTCTCTATTTCGATCCCGTCTTCGAACAAGACGGAGGCGGCCATCACTTTGAGAGCGGCATTTTTCGCGCCGCCGACCGTTATCGTTCCTTTAAGCCTTCTTTCTCCGTCTTCTCCCGTGATTTTGAAAAAATTTTGAGCCATATGAAGTGAGTCCGATTATATTATACTTATCATATGTATGTCATCTCCGTCATTCCGATTGCCCGAGGTCTCCCGCACGATTTTCTTTCCTATCTTTCGGCGACCGATTTGGAAATCGGTTCCGTCATACGGATAACTTTACGCAATCAAAGCGCTTTCGGCGTCGTCTTGTCTTCGCGCAAAGCCTCGGACGCGCGAAGCGAAATCCGCTCTTCCGATTTCGAATATAAAAAACTCGAACATCCTTCGCCGCGAGAAGTTTTGCCGAAAGCCCTCATCGAGATACTGCCTTCGCTTGCCGATTATTTCGCGACGAACGTGGGAAGCGTCCTCTCGACCTTGGCACCGAAGTTTTTGCTTTCGGGCAGTGGTAATTTCGACGAACAACCGAAAATCTCGAAGCAAGTTTCTCGATGCGAAGTTTTCGCCTTGCAGGAAGACGAAGACGACCGATTTGCCCATTACAAAAGCGCAATCCGGGAACGTTTCGCTCGTGGTGGCTCGGTGCTTCTTGTCGCGCCTTCGGCGGAAGAGGCCGCGCGGATTTCTGTTTTTATGAAAAAAGGCATCGAAGACAGGACGATGCTTTTTGGCGTCAAAAAGACGGCGAAAGAAATATCTTCCGTCTGGAACGCGACGGCCCGTGCGGTTTATCCCGTCCTCATTGTCGCCACGCCGAGTTTTTTCTCCGTGCCGCGCGGCGATATTTCGCTCGTCATCGTCGAGCGAGAAAGTTCCCGAACGTATAAAAATCAGTCGCGGCCGTATATCGACAGCCGAGTCGTTGCCGAACGCTTCGCCAAAGCCTCCGGTGCCGACATTATTTTCGGCGACATCGCTCTTCGGCCGGAACTAACGGAAAGAATCGACCGAGGTTCCGTCATGGAGTACGCGCCGCTTTCCATGCGCTCTCTTTCGACGGCAAAGACTGCTCTCATCGATATGTCGCGGGAAGGAGGAAAAAAATTTTCGATTCTTTCTCCGGAATTCGAAACTCTCATCCGTGTGAACAAAGAAAAAAGCGAGCTTGCCTTTGTTTTTGCCGGTCGCAAGGGGCTTGCGGGCAATACTGTTTGTCAGGACTGCGGCTCGGCGCTTTCCTGTGACAGATGTTCCGCGGCGCTGACACTGTATGGCAAAGACGAGAAACGTTTTTTCTTATGCAACAAATGCGGCAGACGTTTCCCCGCCGAGACCGTTTGCCCTGTCTGTGGAAGCTGGCGTCTTCAACCGCTCGGCATTGGCACCGAGCGCGTCGAGGAAGAATTGAAAGAAAAAGTTCCCGGTCTGAAGATTTTTCGCCTGGACCGCACGATCGCGACATCTACTTCGCGAGCGAAAAAAATCGCCGAGGAATGGCTTGCCACTCCGGGGTCGGTGCTCGTCGGCACGGAATTCGCCCTCCCTTATATATCTAAGAGCGTCGACACGGTCGCGGTGGCGTCACTCGACGCGTTGTTCGCGTTGCCGGACTTTCGCGTCGAAGAACGCGTTTTCAATATTATTTTGTCTTTGCGTTCCCGCGCGGAAAAAAATATTCTTCTTCAGACGCGTTTTCCGAAACGTTCCGTCATCGAATACGGCCTTTCCGGAAATATCGCCGAATATATGCGTGACGAGAAAGTCTCGCGGAAGAAACTGAATTTTCCGCCGTACTCGACGTTCATAAAAGTTTCTTACGTCGGCAAGCGCCCCGAAGCGGAAAGCGCAATCGAGGAAGTCAAAAAAATCGCCACTCCGTACACGGTCGACGTTTTTCCGGCTCTCATTGCCACGGTCAAAAATCAATTCATCATGCACGCTCTCGTCTCGTTGCCTGCCGGAAAATGGGTGGACGAAAAGCTTCTTGCTTCTCTTCGAACTCTTTCTCCTCGATATAGCGTCAACGTCGACCCGGAAAGCATCTTGTAAAACATTCTGGCGGCATCCCGTTTTCCGTGTAATATATTGGTATGGTAAAAATTCTCGATAGGGACGATCCGGTTCTGCGACAAAAAGCCAAGGTCGTCCTCCCGAAGGATATTAAAAGTCCGAAGATTAAAAAAATCATTCGTGACATGAAGACGGCACTCGACAGCCAGGAAGACGGCGTTGCTATCGCCGCGCCGCAAATTGGCTTTGCGCTTCGGATTTTCGTCGTTTCGCCGAAAGTTTTCGATATCATCGGCAAAGAGGAAGCGAAAAAAGGAACCAAAAAAATAACATCGCAGTATATCATTTGCATCAATCCGAAGATCATCAAAACGTCGAGAGAAAAAATGGTTGTCGAAGAAGGGTGTCTTTCGGTGAGGTATCTCTATGGCAACGTCACGCGCGCGGAAAAAGTCAGGATTCGCGCCACCAACATCGCCGGCAAGGAGTTCGAGCTCGGTGGCTCGGGACTTTTCGCTCAGATTTTTCAACACGAAATAGACCATCTCGACGGCGTGCTTTTCACCGACAAAGCCACCGATATCCACGAGATGCCGCCCGCCTCCGCGGACGCTCCGGCGGGCAAGCCGGAAAAAACAAATACTCATGATTAAGTTCGCTTTTTTCGGCACGCCGGAACTCACGACGGTCATTCTGAACTCTTTGAAGAAAGAAAATCTTTTGCCGAGTCTCGTCGTGACGACACCGGACAAACCGAAAGGTCGCAAACTGGTTTTAACCCCGTCACCCGCAAAAGTTTGGGCGACTGAAAACAATATTCCCTGTCTTCAGCCGGAGAAACTGGACGAGGATTTCGTCCTAAAAATGGCGGCGGAGCATTTCGACCTTTTCGTCGTCGTCGCGTACGGCAAAATCCTGCCCGAACGATTGATTTCCGCGGCGAAATACGGCACGGTGAATGTCCACTATTCCCTTCTTCCGAAATATCGCGGAGCCACTCCCGTCGAGGCGGCGATTTTAAACGGCGACACTGAAACGGGAGTCTCAATACAAAAAATGCGATTCAAACTCGACACAGGACCGATTTTGGTTTCGGAAAAAGTCGGCGTCTCGGCGGGTGTCACGGCAAGAGAGCTTCGCGATACGTTAAACGAAAAAGCCGCGGCCATACTTTCCTCCGTCATACGAGATTTCGTTGCGGGAAAAATAATTCCCGCTGCGCAAGACGAAACACAAGCGATGAGTTGCGGAAAAATAAAAAAAGAAGACGGTTTGATAGACCTCTCCGGCGACGCCGTTATGAATTATCGAAAATATCGCGCGTATTTCGATTGGCCGAGGACGTATTTTTTTGAAAACGGAGCGCGAGTGATAATTTCAAAAGCGAAATTCGAGAACGGTGTCTTTGTTATAGAAAAAGTAATTCCAGAGGGTAAAAAAGAAATGCTCTTTAGCGATTTTTTTTCCCGTAAAAACCTTTGACGAAATCCTTGATCGCTCGTCCGCCCTTTCGTATAAAGCGCTCGCGTCTTTTTTTGTTTGAGACGAAAACGGTAACAATCTCGTCCCGTACCGCTTCGATGGCCGAAGGCAGATTTTCGTTCTCCGACTCGGCGTGAAGGGATATTTTTCCGGAAACAAACGTGGCTTCCACGAAATATTTCTTACCGGAAGCTTGGTGAGCGAGATGGCGAATGTCAATGTCGATAATCGCCGATTCGTCCGGCCGCTCGATTTGTTTTTCGAGCGCGGTGGGAATCTTTTCTATCCACGATTCGATATCGGGCGAAGACGTCATGCCGTGCAAAGCTATTTTTCGGCGAATCATATTCTTATGCCCTAAGTATAACAAAGAATAATCTTTTACGGTGTCGTCGAGGTGGCGTCGGTGGATGAAGCCGTGTTCGTGTCATCGGTTGAAGGCGTGGAGGTTGAAGTGTCCGTTGACGGAGTCGAGGTGGAAACGTCTGTCGAAGGTGTGGACGTCGAGGTGTCCGTCTGTGGCGTGGAAGTCGAAGTGTCCGTTCCCCCATTGTCATTTGTCGGATTATTTCCGGAATTATTTTGATTGTTTGAATTGTTGTTCGAAGAAGAGTCAAAGGTGCCGCAGGCGCCGAGAACGTCTTGCATCACGCCGTTGTTGATGAAAATACAATACGGATTACCCGTCGCTCGGTCGATGATAGTGATGCCGGCGGACCCTTGCGTCGAAGTCGAACCGACGGAGAGTGCCGCGACATTTATCGTAGCGGCATTGACCGTCTGCGCGTTGACCGTATTCACCACTTCCGTCGTGGCGGTCAAAGTGTCGGCGATGAGGTTGCCGAAGTGGAATATTCCATTATCTATTGCAACGCCGAAAGATGAAAACCAATCCGTTATGATATTTGTCACGCTTGTCGTCGAAACAGATAGCGAAGATGAGGCTTCCATTGATTCTATGGTGTTTATCCGCAAATCGAGTTCCTGAATTGATTTGACTATCGGAGCGAAGAGTCCGTTGTAGTTGAGGGAGAGCGTACCGTCCGGCGTGAGAGCCGTCGGAGAACTCGTCGAGACCAAGCTCGGCAATATCTTTTGAATATCCTGCGCGAGAAATCCGTACTGTTCGCTTTGGTCATTGCTAAACTGCGGATTCCAATTGAAGGACACGGGATTGAGAGCGTTAATGACCGAGAGTCCGGTGTTGTCGGGAAGCGGAGTGATGTTTGTTTTCACTCTTTCATCGGATGAGCAGGTGCTGATGGAATAGTAACCGGGATTGACAGTGTTGTTGTAACAAAGAGAATTGGATGTACCTGCGGCGGGGTTTGCAATACCCACATCGCCGTTCGCGTCTATCGCAAATCTATTGTTGTTATTTGTACCTATTATGATGGGAGCGGAGTATGTGTTCATAATAACCAGAGCGTTTGCGTAAGGTCCGGCCACGTTTGAATACGAAAGTGTAGCACCGCCCGCAGGACCATCGCCGGTATTAATACTGTGAAAACTAATCTGCGCCGCGCCACTTGTATTTGAATTGAATATGTTGATTCCATTACCACCGGATAGCGAGCTGTCGATTTCCAATGGATTGTTTGGAGCCGTCACGCCGATGCCGACGTTGCCACCGTTTGGATTTAATAGAAGATTGTAATGAGTAGCCAAATTTGTCCTGTCGGTGGCTTGAATCCATCCGGCACCCGTTGAATTAAATGAGCCAATATCCAGAACTGATGAGACACCAGTATTGCCACTCGTGAAACGAGCGGCGCCACTTTCAAGTGTGCCGAAGTTTGCCGGCAATGATGATTGTCCCGCTACTTCAAGCGGCTGAGCCGGCGTCGAGGTGTCTATCCCGACGTTGCCGCCGGACAAAATCGAGAACTCTATTCCCGATGTACTTCCGGCGGGATAAGCATAAATTCCGGTTACACTTGATGCTATCGTGGGAATTCCGGCGCCGAAAGCTCCGCCCCACGTGAGATTGTAACCGCTAGCCAAATTTATATTGCCAGCTACATCAAGAGTCGTCGCCGGATTCACCGTTCCGATACCGACCTCGCCAGTACTATTTACAACCAAATCATTATTTCCCGAACCAGACAAAACAAGAGGAGTGCCTTGAAGTACAAGTTCTGCGGCAGCATTGTTCGCATCATTTATACTTTGTATACCTAGACCCGTGTCACCGGTAACCAAACTGCTGTTAGGAAGAAAACGAATATTATTATTCGTACCCGAATGCACTTCAAATACTGTGCTTGGATTCGTCGTCCCGATGCCGACGTTGCCAGAAGTCGGAAGTATGGTCATACGCACTGTTCCATTTGTAAGAAATTGTGCTGGAGTTCCCACTCCTGAACCAAAAACTGAAGCATAAGCCGTGGTGCCTGTAAATTCTGAACCAGCAACACTACTTTCCAGACCCATATATGTAACACCGCTAGTGTTTGTTACGTTCATATACGCTGGATTTGTTCCAGTGGTGGCTACGAGTCTTAGACGAGGGTTAGCTGACTCTACATCTAGTATTGATAAAGGATTCGTCGTGCCGATGCCGACATTGCCGAAAGCTCCGACGCCGTTGGTATTCAAAGCCAGTGGGCGAATGGCGTTGTTATCTCCGCCACCGATATACCAATAACGATTCGAAGCGGTAGCGGAAGAGTGGATACCTAGACTCGCCGTCAAATAACCGAGCGTTGGGTCACTTGTTCCCGCTGTAAAACGGGACACGACAATAGACGCGTCATTCGTGGTTGGTCCATATACATCGAGGGGCTCTCCAGGATTCGTCGTCCCGATGCCGACGTTGCCGGTAGTGTCCATGTAAAGCCCAGTATTTAGAGCTCCAGAATTATTTCTAGATTGAAGCCATAAATCTTGTCCAACCACAGCCGTAGCATCTCCACTCGCGCTGATTCGAGAACCATCGGTGTTTCCATAAAACCCACCGATTTGGATGGCGGTGCCATTCGTTCCAGGGTTTGCGTATTGTGAACTTGAAAAAATAGCTAGAGTATCAATGAACCCATTGGTGGCGGGGGTATTGCTCGTTACTTGAAGCTTAACACTTGGATTCGTCGTCCCGATGCCGACGTTGCCACCGCTTATTACCATTAAATCAGCCCCGCTAGTTACGTTCCTAATTTCAAATCCGCCATTACTTACCCCCGTAATAAATGGATTTAATGCAATAGCATTGCCACTCCCAAAATTAGTATCCAGAGTCAATTCATTTGTACCACCACTTGTCTGATATAAATGCGCAACCGAACCTGCAGCGCTAACATCCAATTTATAGGCGGGATTCGTCGTCCCGATGCCGACATTGCCGCCGCTTTTAAAATACGTTGAGAAAGCACCTCCTGCATAGAGAGAGATTCCATTGAGAGAATAGAGATTCATATCATCCTGGGAATTGGGATAACTTGCTCCGACAATATCTCCCGCATTACCGATATAGAATTTATCTACACTATTTCTCTGAAACTTAATCATCACTCCGTTATTTACCGCTGATGTTCCATTAAGTGTGAGCGGCGTGCCATTACCACCTCCAGTTCCGCCTGGTCCCAATGTTAGGGCAGAGCTAGCAGCGGGCATCGTAACAACTCCCGAAAAATTAGCAGTCCCGTTTACATCTAGTCCGAATAGCGGATTCGTCGTCCCGATGCCGACGTTGCCTGCATTAGAAATAAACATTCGTGATGTTGGAGTGAAAGCCGTATCTGCTACAGAAGCTGCGTTATCGGCAAAGAAATTGATGCCTGCCAAACTGCCACCGCCATAGCCAAATTCTATTCCTCTGCTACCAAAGCTTGCATGACTATTTTCCCACTTATATGTTGCACTATTACCAGGACCGCCGATGACGTAAGCATTCTGGTAGATTCCTGATGAGCCATCATTGTTAATGCTACTTTCCAAATTCAATGAAAAGGTGCTGCCTGTTCTAAATCCATTCGGAGCACTCGCTCCAGTACCAGTACTCCGTACCATTCCATTCACATCCAAAGTGGTTCCTGGCGCCGTCGTCCCGATGCCGACGTTGCCGGACGAATTTATATATTCACCCACATTGCCGCCGCCATATGCTAGAACTAGACCTCCTTGCGAGCGTATACCAAAATCAGAAATCGCCATCCCGCCAAACAATGTCTGTCCGTATCCTTCAAAACCCCTGACTGCACCGGCGTTTCCATTATCTTTGAACTCATTGTAACCACCATTCGTACCGTCATTTCCAGTAAAGTTGGCGATGTCACTTCCTGAAGATTGATACACGTCGAGTTTCGCCGCAGGCGTCGTCGTGCCGATACCGATGTCGCCGCTCACGGCCAAATTCCCTGCCCCCGGATCAGTTGAGATGATTGAATTGCCGATGGAGACGCCGCCCGATGGTTGAATACGCATTTGTTCTGTCAGAGCCGTTGAGTTATTGGCAGTCGTGAAAAAAGACCAATAGTTTCCTCTGGCCGTGGACGACCACGCTTGAGAGCTGACGTCTCCTATCGCGGACCCTTGCACATAAGAAGTGCCATTGTATCCCCACGTTTGAATGACCCCGAGATTTTCATTAGAAGCGCCTATCGCGGTCGGAGAACCTATCGTGCCGTCAGTTCGTCTAAATGTTAAAACGCCCGTCGCGGCGGACGCGTCCACGAACAATCGCGAGTTGTTTGAGTCCGCGCCGGCAAATTCAGCCACATCCTGACCGTTTGCTCCCGACAATCCGAGAGGAGCAGCCAAATTTTCATTAACGGTCAAAGTTCCCGTCGCCGTCAGATTGCCTCCGACGAATGAAGAGCCCGCGACGGAAAGCGTTGTGAAGGGAGACGTCGTCCCGATGCCGACCTCGCCGGAATTATTTATGTAAAAATCTGAACTTGTTCCGCGCGGAGAAAACCAAACATCCGTTTGGCCGTTAATATCCGCCATTTGAGTCCATGTTATCGGGCCACCGGCAGTCGTAGTGGCTGGCGCCGTAAAGAATTCAAACTCCGCGCCGACCGCGCCGTTTGTGGATTCCAATAATCTGTCTGCCGGTTCGGCGGCGACGAGATAATTGCCGTTGGTGCTTCCACCGCTGGCGTTCCATAGATAGTTGACTCGCCCGCTGCCGTCTTGGAGATTGATATTGAAGTTTGATGTGCTACCAAAACCTATGAGAGCTCCTAATGTGGACGTGGTGCTCGCCGCCGCGGCGGTTCCACTGCCGAAAGTGATGCTTCCGTTCACGCTTAGTTTTTCCGACGGCGTCGTCGTCCCGATGCCGACGTTGCCCGTATTATCTATTCTCATTCTTTCGACCCTGTTCGTAGAGCCGATTGGTGTGGTCGCAAAGGTCATATAGCTTCCCTCGTTTGTGGAAGTAAAATTTTCTGCCGCGTTCATGACTATCCCGGCTACACTACCTCCCCAACCAGCAGAATCAGTGTAACCGCTTCCATAAAGACCCACTAGATAATCATTGGCCAGTGTTTGTGTAGGAGTCGTCAAAGTGCCCTCAGAACTACGCCCAAGAAAAGCCGGGACATTGGCAGCTCTGGTAATGCGAATAGCATTACCCGAAACATCAAGCGAGTAGCCAGGCGTCGTCGTCCCGATACCGAGATCATGAGTCGAACTGTTGTAGAAAAAGTTCGCATTGTCTTGGGACAAGAGTCCTCCGGCTCCGGCAAAGACCACGGAGCCTTGAGTGAAA
>Ga0265338_10008707_pt1 | contig 12267 bp, 9 predicted proteins | sample 42126metaG_FD_193579 | JGI IMG/M metagenome (GOLD analysis project Ga0265338, IMG submission 193579) | Rhizosphere microbial communities from Carex aquatilis grown in University of Washington, Seatle, WA, United States - 4-21-26 metaG | ecosystem: Host-associated > Plants > Roots > Rhizosphere >... | reverse complement strand
GGGGCCCTTATGGAGGATCCCGAGGTACCCACTGAACATTTGCACGAGGAGATGGAGCATCACGCCGCGCACAGCAAGGCCCCGTGGACGATGGGCGTCGCGCTCAGCTCGGCCCTGCTCGCCGGCTTCGCGGCGGTGTGCTCGCTGCTGGCGGGCCACCATTCCAACGAGGCCATGATCGAGCAGATCCGAAGCTCCGACAAGTGGGCCTACTACCAGGCGAAGGGCATCAAGGCCGCGGTCCTGGGATCGAAGCTGGAACTTCTCGAGGCCGAGGGAAAGCCGGTGGCTGCAAAGGACCGGCAAAAGATGGCGGACTACAAGAAGGAGCAGGATGATATCGCAGCCGAGGCCAACGAGAGGGAGCGCGCGGCGGAGGAGCACCTGAGGCGCCACGTGGTCTTCGCGCGCGGGGTCACGCTTTTCCAGATCGCCATCGCCATAGGCGCCATCGCGGCGCTAACGAGCAGGCGTTTCTTCTGGTACGTCAGCCTGGGTTTCGGGCTGGTTGGGGTCGTATTCCTCGCCCAGGGATGGCTGTTGCACTGACCCGCCTGGTCACACGGCGACAAAGTCGATATACCCGCGCTCGACATCCGTGAACACGAGCTGGGCGGTCAGGCGGTCGCCGACCTGCCTGCGCTCGAACCCCTTGACGAGCTTCCCCTCCACCGGGGGTCGGAACAAGCGAATCCACGTCCCCTTGTCCGAAGCCCCCGTGACCGTCGCCGCGAACTTCTCCCCGATCCTCTTCGAGAGCAGGATGGCGGCAGCCGACTTGACCACCTGCCTCTCGACCTTCTTGGCCTCGTCCTCCATCTCCGTGCAGTGCCGCGCAAGGGCCATGAGCTCGTCGTTCCCATAGGGAAGCTTCGCGGATGCGAGCGCGGCCTTGAGCAGGCGCTGGACCAGCAGGTCGGGATAGCGGCGGTTGGGGGCGGTCGAGTGGGCGTAATCCGCGACGGCGAGGCCGAAGTGCCCCGCCACGGTTCCTCCGGGGAACTCGACGACGTATTCGCCGCGGCCCAGAAGCTTTATAACGCAAAGCGACAGGTCCGGGAAGTACGCCGGGTCGGCCTTTCGCGCGGCGACCAGGAACTGCTCGAGCGCCCGCCCGTCCGGCTGGGAGGGAAGGCTGGAGCCGTGCGTCGCCGCGAGCTCGACGATCCGGCCCCACTTCGCCGGGGTGCGCACGACCCGGCGGATTGAAGGGAGGTTGTGCGTGCCGAGGAAGCGGGCCGTCACGCCGTTTGCGGCGACCATCAATTCCTCGATCAGGCTCTTCGCCGAGTTGCTCTGGTCGGGGAGCAGGTCGGTCAGGACGTCCCCGTTGAAGACGGCCCTCGCCTGGAGCGTCTCAAGGGAGAGCGCGCCGCGCATGTGGCGCAGAGCCCGGAGCTGATCGGCGACTCGGTGCTGGAGCGTGATGTTGTCGCCGAGGCCGGGGACCGCCTCCACGGCGGCGGGGATCGGGCCCGTGCCCTCGAGCCACGCGGCCACGGAGTTGTAGGCCAGCTTCGCCTTGTTCGTCACGACCGCCGTGTAGACGTCCGATCCCTTGAGGGCGCCGTCCTTGTCGAACACCATCTCGATGATGCATGCGAGCCGCTCGACTCCGTACCCGAGCGAGGTGAGGTCCGTCGACAGCTTCTCGGGGAGCATCGGGAAAATGCCTCCGGCTGTGTAGACGGATGTGGTGTTGGTGCGGGCGTGCTCGTCGATGGCCGTTCCCTTCCTCACAAGGCTGTCGACGTCGGCGATCGCGACGAGGACCTTCGAGGAACCGTCCGGCAGGGACTGCGCCACCGAGAGCTGGTCCAGGTCGCGCGAGTCATCATTGTCAATGGAGCACCAGAGGAGCCCGCGCAGATCGCGCGCCGACGGGGGCCGCCTCAACGGGGCCGCGCCGATCGCCGCGAGCTCGACCACGGCGGCGGGCGAAAAGTCGGGTGCAAGGCCGCGGTCGAGCATCGCACGGCGGGCGATTTCCTGAAGGACATGGCGCGGCTTTCCCCCATCCTGGTTCGACGTCGGCACACGTCCTAGGTACCCTTTTTCCGCGTGCGGTCAAATTCCACCGTTACCGAGCCGTTCGCAGGCGGGTCTGTGTGAACGCATTGCCGTATTCGCGGCGCCGTCGCGCCCCTCTTGAAATACCGCTTATTAGAAGAGGTGAAACCGTAGCCAGCCTGCATTCCGCACGGGCCCGAACCTTGCGTTGCCTGCACCGCGTAATGCAATCTCGGCGGTCCTCCACGGGACTACTATGAACAAACGCAATCCCGCGACACCTCTTAGCAAGAACGAGCACCTACTCCGCTGGGTCGAAAAGATGTCGGAGCTATGCAAACCGGACTCCCTGCACTGGGTGGACGGCTCGAAGGAGGAATACGACGACCTTTGCAGGCTGATGGTCTCCAACGGGACCTTCATCGAGCTGAACCAGGAAATGTGGCCGGGCTGCTTCTACGCGCGCAGCAATCCGGGTGACGTCGCCCGCGTCGAGGACCGGACCTTCATCTGCTCAAACTCGCGCGACGGCGCGGGCCCGACGAACAACTGGGTCAACCCCTTCGACATGCGGCGCAAGCTCAGGGAGGTCTTCAGCGGCAGCATGCGCGGCCGCACGATGTACGTCCTGGCCTTCAGCATGGGCCCGGTCGGTTCGCCGATGGCTCAGATCGGCGTCCAGCTTACGGACTCGCCCTACGTGGTCGCGAACATGCGCATCATGTCGAGGATCGGCGTCCCCGTGTTCAAGGAGATCGACAAGGCGGAGAAGCGCGTCGTCCCCTGCATGCACTCCGTCGGCGCGCCCCTGAAGAAGGGGGAGAAGGATGTTCCGTGGCCGTGCAACCCGGACAAGTACATCGTCCATTTCCCGGAAAGCCGCGAGATCTGGAGCTACGGCTCGGGCTACGGAGGCAACGCGCTCCTGGGCAAGAAATGCTTCGCGCTTCGGATCGCCTCCAACATTGCCCGCGACGAGGGGTGGATGGCGGAGCACATGCTGATCCTCGCGGTCGAGAACCCGCAGGGGGAGAAGACCTACGTGAGCGCGGCGTTCCCGAGTGCCTGCGGAAAGACCAACTTCGCGATGCTGGTGCCGCCCAAGTCGTTCACCGACCAGGGATGGAAGGTGTGGACGCTCGGTGACGACATTGCGTGGCTCAAGCCCGACGCCGACGGCCGCCTGAGGGCGATCAATCCCGAGGCGGGATTCTTCGGCGTGGCGCCGGGGACATCGGCCAAGACAAACCCCAACGCCATGGCGGCCCTCTCGAGGAACACCATCTTCACGAACGTGGCCCTCACGCCCGAGGGCGGGGTCTGGTGGGAGGGGATGACGGACACGCCCCCGGCGCGCCTCACCGACTGGCAGGGCAAGGAATGGACGCCTGGATGCGGCCGGCCGGCGGCGCACCCGAACGCCCGGTTCACTGCTCCCGCGTCCCAGTGCCCGACGATCGACCCCGACTGGGAGAGGCCCGACGGCGTCCCGATCAGCGCCATCGTCTTCGGAGGGAGGCGTGCCAGCACGATCCCGCTTGTCTACCAGGCCTTCAACTGGAGTTCCGGTGTTTACCTGGGAGCGACAATGGGATCGGAAATGACCGCCGCCGCCGCGGGCACCATCGGCAAGGTCCGCCGGGACCCGATGGCCATGCTGCCGTTCTGCGGCTACCACATGGGGGACTATTTCGGGCACTGGATCCTGATGCAGAAAAGCCTGAGCGAGACGCCCCGGATATTCCACGTGAACTGGTTTCGCAAGGACGAGGACGGGAAGTTCATGTGGCCGGGATTCAGCGAGAACATGAGGATCCTCAAGTGGATCGTGGACCGCGCGAGGGGAAAGAGCCTCGCCAAGGAGACGCCGATTGGGTGGATGCCCCGGTATGAGGACATCGACTGGACCGGAATCACGTTCCCGCGCGAGCGGTTTGACGAGCTCCAGTCGTTCAACCGGGTGTCATGGCGTTCCGAGGTCATGAGCCACGAGGAGCTCTTCCTCGACCTCCACGACCGTCTCCCGAAGGAGATGATCTACGAGCGGGAGCTGCTGATCTGCCGCATGTGAGCGGGCGCGGGCCCGAGGGCCTCCCCCGGCAAATCGGCGGGGGCCTAGGGTGATGCCGGCTTCACCCAGCGGGCGCCTAGGCGGCTGCTCTTAACCACGGCGTCTATGAAGGCCATGCCCTTGATGCCGTCATCGACTGTCGGGTAATCGAGTTTTCGCGGGATCGGGCGCCCCTCCACCTCCGCAATGATGGCGCGGAACGCCTCGCGGTAGATGTTGGCGAACGCCTCGAGGTAGGCCTCCTGGTGGCCAAAGGGCAGCCGCGTGAAACGCTTGGCCTCGTCACCAATGTAGCTGTTGCCCCGGCGCCATATCTGCCGGGGCTTGTCGACGAACTTGACGGCGAGCTCGTTGGGGTGCTCCTGGTGCCACTCCAGGGAGGCCAGCGTCCCGTAGACCCGGATATTGAGGTTGTTCTCGTCGCCGACGCAGATCTGTGAGGCGTGAAGAATCCCCTTCGCGCCGCCCTTGTAGCGCACCAGGACGTTGCCGTCGTCGTCCAGGCGTCGGCCCTTCACGAAGGTCGTCAGGTCGGCGCACAACTCCTCGGTCTCAAGTCCGGTTATGTAGCGCGCAAGGTTGTCCGCGTGCGTGCCGAGGTCGCCCATGCAGCCGGCGACGCCGCAGCGCTTCGGATCGGTGCGCCACGATGCCTGCTTCTGTCCCGTGCGCTCGACGGCGTCGGCAAGCCAGCCCTGCGGGTACTCGACCACGATCTTCCGGATCTTTCCGAGGGTGCCGTCGCGCACGAACTCCCGGGCCTGCTTCACCATCGCGTTACCCGTATAGTTGTGGGTCAGGACAAAGACCTTCTTCGTGCGGTTCACGATTGCCCGCAGCTTCTTGGCCTGGGCCATGTCAAACGTGACCGGCTTGTCGCAGACGACGTTGAAACCCGCCTTCAGGAAGAGGCTTGCCACCTCGAAATGCTGGTGGTTCGGCGTCACGATCGCCACGAAGTCCAGGCGCTTCTCCTTCGGCATCGCCGCCTCGGCCTCGGCCATCTCGCGGTAGGAGCCATAGACCCTGGTGTGGTCCAGGAGAAGGTCCGCGCCCGAGAGCTTCGAGCGGACGGCGTCGCTTGAGAAGGCGCCGGCCACCAGCTCAGCGTGGCCATCCATTATGGCCGCCACCCGGTGCACCGCGCCTATGAAGGCGCCGCGGCCTCCGCCGATCATCCCAAAACGAAGTTTTCTGCGCATGGTGTTTCTAGGGGATTTGTGCCGTGCCTCGTCGGGCCCTGGTCACTGGTTCTTCTTGTCGAACGCTGCGTCGAATGCGAGCGCGCTCGGGGGAAAGTCGACCTTTCGGACGAATGCGGCGGCCTCCGTGGCGCCATGGACTCGGTCCATGCGGATGTCCTCCCACTCGACGGAGAGCGGGCCACGGTAACCGACGTCGTTGAGCGCAACGATGATCTCCTCGAAATTGATGTCCCCATGGCCGAGCGACCGGAAATCCCAGTAGCGGCGGGGGTCGCCGAAATTCGTGTGACCGCCGAAGACGCCTGCGGAGCCGTCGCCGTGGCCCCACCACACGTCCTTCATGTGCACGTGGTAGATGCGCTTTCCGAAGGCGCGGATGAACCCGACGTAGTCGACGCCCTGGTAGCCAAGGTGGGAGGGATCGTAGTTGAACCCGAATCGTCTGTGGCCCTTGACGGCCTCCACGGCGCGGTGCGCGCTTGCCGTGTCGAAGGCGATCTCGGTCGGGTGGACCTCGAGTCCGAAGTTGACGTCGCATGCCTCGAACTCCTCGAGGATGGGTCCAAAGCGGGCCGCGAAATCCTGGAAGCCCTTCTCCCAGTACTCCTGCGAAGTGGGGGGGAAGGCGTAGAGGGAGTGCCAGATCGACGAACCCGTGAATCCGTTGACCACGGCGGGAAACGCCCCAGGCGCCCTGGCGCCCGGGCGGGCGTCGAAGAACTTCCGGGCTGCCTTCGCCGTGGCGATCATCTTCTTCGCCGCACGGCGGCGGACGCCCTCGGGCTTGCCGTCGCCCCAGACGTCCGGAGGGAGGATCGACCGGTGGCGGTCGTCGATGAGGTCGCACACGGCCTGGCCGACCAGGTGGGTCGACACGGCCTGGCACGAGAGGCCGTGCGCCCGAAGGAGGTCCCACTTCTCCTGCACGTAGCGCTTGGTCGAGAGGGCCTTGTCTACCTCGAAGTGGTCCCCCCAGCAGGCGAGCTCGACGCCGTCGTAGCCCATCTTCTTTACGAGGGGCGCAAGCGTCTCAAGGGGCATGTCGGCCCATTGGCCGGTGAAGAGGGTGACGGGGCGGGGCATGGTGGTGATCCTATTCTGTTTAACTTTTGTTCTGGGGCAAATTCAAGCCCGGCCCCATGCCCGCATCTGCTCGAAGCAGAGGCGCACGGACTTCATTGGCGCATGGCTGTACTCCTCCTGCTCCACGATGAACCATTCGGCCGCACCGACCTGGTCGGCCGCGGTGAAGATCTCGGCGAAGCCGACCGGGCCCTGGCCCAGCTCCATCTTGTCCTTCAGGTGGATGAGCGGCACCCGTGCACCTTGGTCGAGGATGAACTTCGCCGGGGAGTACCCGGCGAACTGGGCCCAGTACACGTCGACCTCCGCGAACAGGTTCCGCGGTTCGGCTGCGCCGAGGATCCACTCCATGGCCGGTCGGCCGTCGAAGATCCTGAACTCGCTGTCGTGGTTGTGGAAGCCGAGACGGATCCCGAACGGGCGCAGCGCCCGGCCGACCTCGCCAAGCTGTTCGCCGATTCGCTCGCACGCCGCCGCGGAGACAAAGTGGGCGGGAGGCCACCAAGAGCACGCCACGTTGCGCGCCCCGAGCGCCAGGGCGTCCCCGATCACGGACTGGGTGTCGTTCTTGAGGCTCGCGTAGCTCACATGCATCCCCGCGACCTTGAGCCCCGCCGCGTCCAAGGCCGCCTTCGCCCCCTTTGCGTCGAGGTTGCCGTAGCCGGCGAGCTCCACGCCGCTGTAGCCGATCTCGGCCACCTCGGCGACCGCCGCCGCGAAATCGCGTTTCACGTCCTCGCGGACCGACCATAGCTGCAGGGCGACGGGCGTGCGGGCCTTGGCGGATGAGGGAGCCTTGGCGCTCATTTGATCCGTATCTCCCTTCCGGACGCCGCCGACAGGTAGATGGCGTCTAGGATCTTCTGGACCGCGAGCGACTCCGCGGGTGCGACGAAGGGCTTCGCCTTGCCGAGCAGGCAGTCGATGAAATGGACCATCCTGTTCGTGTTCACCTTGGGGGGCAGCAGGTCCACGGCCTCCGTCATGTAGCCGCCCTTGGTCTGCTTGAAGAGCTGGATCGGCGGCAGGCTGAGGCCAGCCTCGGTGCCGAAGAGCTCGGTCGCGTTGACGTCGGTGTGCGGCCCGTGGGCCGCCCAGGAGGCCTCGAGCAGCACCGTCCTTCCGCTCCTGAGCTTGATGAGCGCGATAGAGAGGTCGTCCACGTCGAAACGGGCCTTGGGGTCGATCTCGCTGCGGCCCCATCCGCCGTTTCCAAGGCCGCGCGGGCCGAATTTGGCGAATGTCTGCCCGCTCACCGCGGCCGCGTCGAACTCGCCCATGAGGTACAGGCAGCGGTCGAGGGCGTGCACGCCGATGTCGTAGGTGCACCCGCCGCCGGCGAACCGCTTCTGCGTGAACCAGGAGCCGATCCTCGGGATCCCGGCCCTGCGCCTCCAGGAGGTCTTTGCATGGTAGACTTCGCCAAGCGTACCCCGCTCGACGATCTGCCGGGCGGTCTGGGTGTCCGAGTTGAACCTGAAATTCTGCCCGACCATGAAAAGGACGCCCCGCTTCTTGGCCTCCTGGACCAACTTTGCCGCGTCGCGGGCGTTGGTCGCCATCGGCTTGTCGAGCATGACGTGCTTGCCCGCCCTGAGCGCATCTAGGGCGACCGATGCGTGGAGGTAGTTCGGCACCGCCACCGATATGACGTCGATGTCATCCCGCGCGAGCAGCTTCCGGTAGTCGGTCACGACCTCGGGGACACCGAAACGCGCCGCCGCCTCGCGACCCCGCTCGGGCGAGACCTCGGCGATCGCCACGACCGTCGCCGCGGGGTGCAGCTTGAAGCTGGCTATGTGGTCGGCGCCGATGGCACCAGTTCCGACGACTGCGACGCGAAAGCGGGTCTTATTTCGATTGGGCTTCATTTCCTGGAATGGCCGGCTGGGCGGTGGGCTTGCAATCCTTGGCGGGCCGGGCCCCCATGGCGATTTTTTTGTGGGCGCTCCCGCGGGGAATTCCGTCCTCCCGGGGACTCAGTAGTAGAGCCAGAACCGGCGGCTCTGCTGCTGGTAGATGGCGTTCCTCGACTGCCAGTCGCGCTCGTACGCTTCCACGTCGGTCTTCGCCCCGTGGGCGACCAGGTCGTTGAAGAGCGAGGTCGAGCCCATGACCTTCATGAACAGGTTGATGTCCTTCTTCTGCGCCGTCGCAAACGGGTTGTGGGCGTCGTACTTGCAGGCGAGCCTCATCATCTGGAGGCTTAGCTCCGTGGGCCTCCACAGGTCCCAATCGGTGATCTCCACGTACAGCCCGAGCCCGGGCTGTCCCGTCTTTGCATTGGGGACGCTGACCCTCCGGTAATCGATTCCCGGGATCCTCAGGGCGCGCAGCTCCTTTTCAAGGGCATCGATACGCACCCCGTGATAGGTGATCCCGCGGAAGGGGTAGGCGCTGCCAATGCCGTTCGTGAAGCCGCCGATCTGGCAGCCGAGTCCCGTCATGGGGTAGCCCTCGACGGCGGGGTAGTCGGGGATGTAGGGCGATGTTTTCACCCACGTGAGCCCCGTGTCGGGCCACCGCATGCTCCGGTGCCATCCGCGCATGGGGACCACCGTGAGCCTGCCGGCGAGGCGCCTGGCCTCTGGGATCTTCATGATGTCGGGGGCCTCCTTGGCCATTTTGGCGAGCTCGCCGATCGTAAGCCCGTGCACGTAGGGAACCCGGAACTCCCCGACGTAGCTCACCCACTGCGGATCGAGCGGAGGACCGTCGACCTTCTGTCCGCCAAGCGGATTGGGCCGATCCAGGACGATCACCTCTACGCCGTTCTCAAAGCAGCCCTCCATGCACATCTTCATTGCGCTCACGAACGTGTAGCTTCGCGCGCCGATGTCCTGGAGGTCTATGACGACGGCGTCGATCCCCTTGAGCTGGGCCTTCGTCGGCCGGTCGATGACCCCGTTGTAGCTTATCCCGTTGTAGAGCGAGTGGACCATGAGCCCGGTCCTGGGATCGAGATGGTCGGGGTAGTTGATTCCGCTGGGGCGGTCGCCGTAGAGGCCGTTCTCCGCGGCGTAGAGCGCCGTCAGGTGAACGCCCGGCGCGCGGCGCAGGACGTCGATCGTGCTGACGCCATGCATGTTCACCCCTGCGGCGTGGGTAAGGAGTCCGATGGACTTGCCCTTTAGGATCGCAAATCCATCCGCCTCAAGAACATCGATTCCGAGCATGACCGGGTGGGCCGGGTCGAAGGGAATCTTGGGAGCCGCCTGCGGGGCGGGCGCGGCCACCTTTGCCACCGCTTCCGGGGCGGGCTTTGGAGGGGTCGTCGTGCACCCGATCAATCCCAGGAGGGGCGCAACGCTTGAGAGGGTGCGCCGGACCGAACGGGGGAGGAAACTGAGCATCGAAAAAATATCATCAGCCGGCGGAGCTTGGTCGAGACGTTTCATCGACGGGAGAGGGCGCGGCGCACGGCGTCGCCGAGAAACTCCGGTGCTCGGGAGAGAGCTATTGCCAGCGCCGTGCCCGGCGGCGTGACGGGATGGGTGTGGAGGCCTGCCACGGATTGGGACAGCGAGACCTCCCCGGCAAAGACATGGACCTGCTTGCCCTGGGAAAGGGCGCGGCGGGCGACGGTGCCGGGTCCCTTCCCGCTCAGGGACGAGTCGTCGAAGCGACCCTCCCCGGTCATGACCACGTCCGCTTCCGCCAGGCGCGCGTCAAGGTCGAGCCAGGAGGAGACAAGGTCGAAGCCGGGCAGAAGGGACGCGCCCGCCGCCGCCATGAGGCCGAAAGCGATTCCGCCCGCAGCCCCGGTGCCGGGAACCGAAACAAGTTCCGCCGGACGACTGAAATGCCCGCACACGAGCGCCGCGATCCTGCCGGTCTCGGCCTCGAGGCCGGCGTAGTCGGCCGGATCCAGGCCCTTCTGTCTTCCGTAGACGGCCAGGGCGCCGCGCGGGCCGAGGAGCGGATTGTCGACGTCGCAGGCGATGAGCAGGGGAGGGAGGCCTGCTGCCACGGTGCCCTCGATCCGCCGCAGCGACTTCCAGTCCGCGGGGACGAGGGGGAAAAGCGCCTTCCCGGAAGACCCCTCGAATCGCACCCCGAGTGCGCCCAGGGCCCCGAGCCCCAGGTCATGGGTCGCGCTGCCGCCGACGCCGAGCAGGATGGCCCGCGCCCCGGCATTGGCCGCGGCCCGGATGAGCTCGCCCGTGCCGACGGAGGACGCCCGCCACGGATCGCGCATGCCGGGCTCCAGCAGGGCGAGCCCGCTAGCTGCGGCCATCTCGACGATGGCGACCGTGCCGCCGGGACCGGCCGCGGCCGGGCCAAGCCGCAGGCGCGCGGCATCGGGTATCCTGTCCATTGATACCATGCCGAAGGACGCGGGGATCGTGCCCCCCCTCGGGCCCGTGGCCGCCTTGGGGACCTCGGCGCCCCCGGCGGCGCGCGTCAGGATGTCCATGAATCCCTCGCCGCCGTCCGTGAGCGGGCACCGGTCGACCTGCCACTGCGGCCGCTCGGCGGCCACGGCCGAGGCCGCGATCTCGCACGCCTTGGCGGCGCCGATCGAGTCCTTGAACTTGTCGAACGCAATCAGGACGCGCATGTGGACCCATTGCTAGACCCGCGACTTGGCGGTTTGCAATTCATCCCCTGCGGGGAAGACTTTAACCGCATGGCCCCCGCGCTCCATCCGACCTCGATCCGTAGGGTGCGGGTCGCCCCGATGGACATCCCGCTCCTCGCACCGTTCGGGATCTCCCGGGGCACCCTCGCGCTCGCGGCCAATGCACTCGTAACGGTGGAGCTGGCCGACGGGACGGTCGGCCGGGGAGAGGCCGCGCCCTTTCCCGCCTTCAACGGGGAGACGCAGGCCGGAACGCTCGACCTCCTGGCCCGGGCCGCGAATTGGCTGGAGGGGCGCGACGCCGAGGACTGGAAGGGAATCGGGACCGAGTTCAGGGCATCGTCGCCGCCGGCCTGCGGGGCGGCGCTATGCGCGTTGGAGACGGCCCTCCTCGACGCCGCCTCGCGCAGCCGGGGCGTCTCGCTCTGGCGCCACTTTGGCGGGGCCGGCACCGAGCTCGAGACCGACATGACAATAACGACGGGGACCCCCGGGGAGGCCGCGCAGGCCGCGAAGGCCATCGTCGGGAGGGGGATAAGGATCATCAAGGCCAAGGTGGGAGGGGCAGGGGGTGTTGCAGCCGACCTCGCCCGCATGGCTGCAATCCTCGAGGCGGCCCCGGGATCCCCCCTCATCCTGGACGGGAACGCGGGTCTGGGGCGTGAGGGTGCCTCCGAGCTGGCGGCGGGCCTTCGGACGCTGGGGATCCGGCCGCTCCTCCTGGAGCAGTGGCTTTCGAAGGACGACCTTGACGGCATGCGGGCCCTTGGGGCCGAGACGGGCTGGACCATCGCCGCCGACGAGAGCGTCGCCACCGCCGCCGATGTTCGCAAGGTGGCACGCCGCGGCGCCGCGCAGGTCGTCAACATCAAGCTGATGAAGGACGGAGTCTCGGGGGCGCTCGATGTTGTGGGAGCGGCGCGGGAAGAGGGGCTGGGTCTGATGATCGGGGGAAATGTCGAATCCGTCCTGGCGATGTCCACTTCGGCCTGCTTCGCCGCAGGCCTCGGGGGATTCGGCTACGCCGACCTCGATACCCCCCTCTTCCTAGCCGAGAACCCCTTCCAGGGGGGATATTCGCTGGAGGGAAGCCGGATCTCGGTGGCGCATATCATGCAGGGCCACGGCGTGCTTCCGGCGGACCTTTTGCTTTGAACGGGATCCTCTCCTCGGATTAGCTCCGCCGACATGCCATCCACCGGGGCCCTCGTGGTCTGCCAATCAGGGTACGAGGGACTCCTTGCGCGCGAAGTCGCGGGCCTCGGGCTTGCAGCCGGCGAGAGCGGCCCGGGCTGGGTGAACGCCGGGCAGGGCAC
>Ga0265338_10008706_pt1 | contig 12268 bp, 9 predicted proteins | sample 42126metaG_FD_193579 | JGI IMG/M metagenome (GOLD analysis project Ga0265338, IMG submission 193579) | Rhizosphere microbial communities from Carex aquatilis grown in University of Washington, Seatle, WA, United States - 4-21-26 metaG | ecosystem: Host-associated > Plants > Roots > Rhizosphere >... | reverse complement strand
GTCAGCTGAACCGATCGTCGGAGAAGGAGAACCGCGCGCCGCGTTTGTCGGACTTGCGCGAGTCCGGCTCCATCGAGCAGGATGCCGACGTCGTGCTCATGCTTGCCCCCCCGAAAGACCCCGAGGAGAAGTTCCAGGCCGCGGCCTATGACTTAGTTGTTGCCAAACAGCGAAACGGCCCGGTAGGAGAATTGAAACTCACGTTCCTCAAGGACATCACCCGTTTTGAAAACTTCGCCTGATTACCAGGGCTGCGGCTGGCTGCGTCTCATTTGCGCCCTCGTGGCGCTGGTCCTCGGCTCCCTGGCCGCGCGGGCGCAGACCACCGAGGGGCCCGCGGCGGCGGCGGCGCCCGGGACGGAGACCGCGCCCGGGACGGAGGCCGCGCCGGCCAAGAAGGTCGGCACGGTGTCGATCAAGTTCATCGGCATCGCCAACGTCGGCGAACAGATCGTGCGCGCCAACATCCAGGTGAAGGAGAGCACCCAGTTCGACGACGCCATGATCGACCGGGACATCCGCACGCTTTACCGCACGGGGTTGTTCGAATTCATCGAGGTCAAGCGCGAGGAGCTGGCCGACAACGTCGTCAATCTCGTGTTCGAGCTCACGCCCAAATACCGCGTGCTGGCGGTGCGCTTCCGCGGCAACCAGCGGGTCAAGACCTCCCGGCTACAGAAGGAGGTCACCACGCGGGCCAACGCCGCCCTCGACGAACGGTCGATCAAGGCGGACTCCGAGAAGCTGCACGAATATTACCAGAAGCAGGGCTACAACCAGGCGCAGGTCACCTACGACATCGAACGGGACCGCAGCGCGGGCTACGGCACGGTGACCTTCAAGATCCGCGAGGGGCAGCGGGTGCGGATCGCCGCCATCCAGTTCGTGGGCAACGCCCACATCAAGGCCAAGCGCCTCCGCAAGGAGATGGAGACGAAGCGGTGGTGGTTCCTGTCGTGGCTGATGGGCTCGGGCAAGTACAAGGACGACCAGTTCGAGGACGATCTCACCAAGCTGCTCGATTACTACCGGCAGCAGGGCTACCTGGACGTGGAGATCCCGCTCGACCTCGTGGCCTACGATTATCCGAAGGCGCGCCGAATGGTCATCACCATCCACGTCAACGAGGGCCGCCAGTACCGGATCGGCGACATCACCATCACCGGCTGCAAACTCTACGCCGAAGCCATGCTCAAGCTGGTGCTCCGGCAGAAGAGCGGCATGGTGTTCCGGCCCGCCAAGCTGGACAAGGATGTCGAGACCCTGGAGAGCTTCTACGGCCGCGCGGGCTACCTGGACACGCGGGTGCGCCTCGTCCGCAAGCCGAACATCACCACCGGCAACATCGACGTCGAGTACCAGGTCGAGGAGAGCGACAAGTTCTACGTCGAGTCGATTAAGCTCGAGGGCAACGTCAAGACCAAGAACATCGTCATCATCCGCGAGCTGGTGCTCAGCCCCGGCGACGTGTTCGACACCGTGCGGATGCAGGCCAGCAAGCTGCGCCTGCAGAACACGGCGTTCTTCGACGACGTCGACCTCACGCCGGAGAGCACGAACATTCCCGCGCGCCGCAACCTCAAGGTCTCCCTGAAGGAGGCGCGCACTGGCAACGTCAGCTTCGGCGCGGGCTACAGCTCGCTGGAGCGGGCCACGTTCTTTGCCGAGCTCAGTCAGTCGAACTTCGACCTGTTCAACACCCGGTCCTTCTTCCAGGGCGCCGGCCAGAAGTTCCGGCTCCGGTTCCAGATCGGTTCGCTGTCGAACGAGGTCGTCCTGTCATTCGAGGAGCCGTGGCTCTTCCAGAAACAGCTCGCGCTCGGCTTCAACGTCTACCGGTCCAGCTCGCAGTACGTCAGCACGCTGTACGAGGAAATCCGCGTCGGCGCCCAGGTTTACCTGCGCAAGCACCTCTTCGAGTACGTGGAAGGCATGCTGTCCTACACCAACGAGCAGATCGAGATCACCAACGTCCAGTCCACCGCCTCGCCCATCATTCAGGCCCTGGCGGGGCGGACGCGCACCTCCAAGATCGGCCTCCAGCTCCTGCGGGACGTCCGCGACAAGATCGTGAACACCACGCGGGGCAACCGGGTCCAGGTGATGACCCAGCTCGCCGGCGGCCCGCTCGGCGCCAACAACAACTACTACAGCTTCGAGGTGCGCGGGTCGGAGTTCTTCCCGATCTTCCGGACGCAGACCCAGGTGCTCAGCCTGGTGGCCCGGGGCGGCGTCATCGAGAACTTCGGCAAGAGCTCCGAGGTGCCGTTCTACGATCGCTTCTTCCTCGGCGGCCCGGACGACCTTCGCGGCTTTGAATACCGCGACGTCGGCCCGAAGGACACGCTGGATGAGGCGTTGGGCGGCAAGAGCTACGGCATGTTTACGGCCGAGTATTCGTTCGACGTGGTCAAGCCGGTCCGCTTTGCGATCTTCTACGACGCCGGCTTCGTCAACAGCGCGGCCTATGACTTCAATCCGGCGAACTACAACGACGACTTTGGCTTCGGTCTTCGCTTGATCGTGGCCGGCGCTCCGCTCAGTCTCGATTTTGGTATTCCCATCACCGGGGATAAACTCAATAAGAAGGGCAATCAGTTCAATTTCTCCTATGGAACCCGGTTCTGACCTCGCCCCAATCCCGCCCGTTCACACCTCATATGAATAGATCGTTGAAATCAGTCATTACCGCAATTGCCTTCGGCGCCTCCGCCCTGGGTCTCTCGGCCCAGCCGACGCTCAAGGTCGCGACCGCCGACATGGGCAAGCTGCTCGAAGGCTATTACAAGACCGACGAGCAGATGGCCAAGATCCGCGCCGAAGAGCAGAAGGCGCAGACCGAGCTCGAGCGCATGTCCAAGGAGCTCAACCAGGTCGTCGAGCAGTACAAGGAGGCGGTCGACCAGTCCAAGAGCACCTTGTTGACGCCCGAAGCCCGCGCCAAGGCGGAGAGCGATGTGGCGGCGAAGATGGAGGACATCCGGCGCCGTCAGTCCGACGGCCAGAATTTCGGCACCAACGCCCAGCGCCAGATCCAGCAGCGGGTCCAAAACGTCCGCAGCCTGCTGCTCGATGAGATCGGCAAGAAGGTGACCGAGATCGCCCGCGCCAAGGGCGCGACCCTCGTGGTGGATCGCTCGGGTCCGACCTTCCTCGGCATCCCCGCGGTGCTGTACGTCGATCCCGCCTTCGACATCACCGACGAGGTCCTGGCGGAGATCAACAAGGACCGCCCGGCCAAGCCCGTGGCGGCGGCCCCCGCCGGCCCCGCGCCGGCCGGTGCCCCGGCCGCCAAGCCGGTCGATACGCCCGCCGTCACCGTCCCCGGCCTTTCGCCGAAGCGTTGAGGCGCCGTTCGGTCCGTCCCGGTTCAACCCCGCCCGTCTCGGGCGGGGTTTTTTCTTTGGACCCGCCGGGAATTCTGCTTAGGTGCTGCGTGATGCTTCCTGCCGGGTCCACCCGCCAACGGTTCGGATTTTCATGCAGCTGACCTTCACCCCTGACGAAGTCGCCGCCATCGTGCAGCCCCGGACCGTGCGGGGCGCCACCCGCGAGGCCATCCGCGGAATCTCCGCCCTCGGCACCGCGCGGCCCGGCGACCTGTCCTTCCTCGGCAATCCGAAGTACAAGGGCGAGGTGGCGGGCACCGCGGCGTCGCTGGTGCTGTTGCCGGCGGATTTCGAGGGCGAGCCCCGGGACGGCCAGCTCTTCCTGCTGGTGGACAATCCCTCCATCGCGCTGGCCCGGGTGTGCGCGCGGATCGAGCACGCGCTGCAGCCGCCGGCGGTCCCCGGCGTGCATCCGTCCGCGGTGGTGGCCGCCGATGCGCAGATCGCCGCCTCGGCCGAGATCGGCCCGCTGTGCGTGATCGAGCCCGGCGTGCAGATCGGCGAGCGCGTGTGCCTGCAGGCCGCCGTCTTCGTCGGCCGCGGCTCCGCGATCGGCGACGATTGCCGGCTGATGCCCGGCGTGCGTCTCTACGCCGGCTGCCGGCTGGGCCGGCGCGTCCGCCTTCACGGCAACGTCGTCGTCGGCTCCGACGGCTTCGGCTACGAATTCACCGCGGGGCGGCACGAGAAGCTGCCGCAGATCGGCCACGTCGTGATCGAGGACGACGTGGAGGTCGGCGCGGGCACCACCATCGACCGGGCGCGCTTCGGCCGCACGCTGGTGGGGGAGGGCACCAAGATCGACAACCTCGTGCAGGTGGGCCACAACGTGGTGATCGGCAAGCACTGCATCCTGTGCGCCCAGGTCGGCATCTCCGGCAGCACCACGCTCGAGGACTACGTCGTCCTGGCGGGGCAGGTGGGACTCGCCGGCCACCTCACCATCGGCAAGGGGGTCAAGGCCGGCGGACAGGCCGGGCTGACCGCCGACGTGGCCGCCGGCAGCTACGTGAACGGCACCCCGGCCATTCCCTTCATGCTGGAGCGCCGCATCGCCGTGCTGCACCGGCGCCTCCCGGAGCTCTTTCACCGCGTGGACGCGCTCGAGGCGCAGATCAAGGCGGGCGCCGTCAAGGCATGAGCGGCCGCGCGCCGACGACGGTCGCCGGCCCGGGCCCAAAATAAACCTTCCGCCGTCAATGCTTCGTGACAACATGGCGGCCACTTTATGAGCGACGCGCGGCTAAAGGTCTTCACCGGTAACTCCAACCGGCCCCTGGCGGAGGAAATCTGCCACCATATCGGCATGCCCCTCGGGGAGGCCTCGGTCACGAGTTTCCCGGACGGCGAGTCGTTCGTGAAGATCAACGAGAACATCCGGGGCGCGGATGTGTTCATCATCCAGTCGACCTGCCCGCCGTCCAACCACCACCTGATGGAGCTGCTCATCATGATCGACGCCGCCCGGCGCGCGTCGGCCCAGCGCATCACCGCGGTCATGCCCTTCTACGGCTATGCCCGCCAGGACCGCAAGGACCAGCCGCGCGTGCCCATCACCGCCAAGCTGGTGGCCAACCTGCTGGTGGCCGCCGGCGCCAACCGGATCCTGACGATGGACCTGCACAGCCAGCAGATTCAGGGGTTCTTCGACATCCCGGTCGACCACCTCTACGCCTCGCCGGTGTTCTTCGACTACCTGAAGAAAAAGATGACCGCCAGCCTCGTGGTGTGCTCCCCGGACGTGGGCGGCATGAAGATGGCGGCCGCCTATGCCGACATGCTCGGAGCCGGCCTGGGCCTGGTGGCCAAGAAGCGCAAGAGCGCGACGACCGTCGAGGCCATCAACGTGGTCGGGGAGGTCAAGGGCTGCGACATCCTCCTGGTGGACGACATCACCGAGACCGCCGGCACCCTCACCGCCGCGGCCAAGATCCTGCGGGACAGCGGCGCCATCAGCGTGCGGGCGGCCGTCAGCCATTGCATTCTCAGCGAGATGGCGTACGAGCGGCTCCGCACCGGCCTGATCGACGAGCTCATCACCACCAATTCGATCCCCATCGACCCGCGGGGCCTGCCGGTCACCGCGCTCAGCATCGCCGATCTGCTCGGTGACGCCATCCTGCGCATCAACAGCAACGAGAGCGTCACGAGTCTTTTCAAGATCAAGGGATTTTGAGGGGGCGGTTGTGCGCCGCCCGCCCGCGGCTATGGTGGACGTGTCCCGCGCCGCACCCGCCCATGAAATCCACGGTTTTGGCCGTACTGTTGTCCCTCGCCCTGGCCCCGCCGGCCCTCGCCGCGGCCAAGGAGATCCTGCCCAAGCCGGTGCTCCGTGTCGACCGTTCGCCGGTCGGCGAGGGCCGCCCCGGCGCCGTCGCCAGCTACGCCGACGTCGTCGGGCCGGTGCAGAAGGCCGTCGTTTCGGTCTACTCGGCCAAGACCCTGCGTCCGCACGGACCGCCGTATATCCGCCAGCTCTTCGGCGGACCGGACCGCGCGCTGCGCGAGGAGGGCCTCGGTTCGGGCGTGATCGTGTCGCCCGACGGCTACATTCTCACCAACAACCATGTCGTCGCCGGAGCCGATGAGCTCAAGGTGGCGCTGCCGGACGACCGGGAGTTCAAGGCGAAGGTCATCGGGACCGACCCGAAGACCGACGTCGCCATCATTAAGATCGACGCGGCCGATCTGCCGACGGTCGTGCTGGCCGATTCCGACAAGCTGCGCGTGGGCGACGTGGTGTTCGCCATCGGCAACCCGCTCAACGTCGGCGAGACCGTGACCATGGGCATTGTTTCCGCCCTGGGGCGGAAGAACCTCGGCCTGCTCGACGATGTCGCCGGCTACGAGAATTTCATCCAGACCGACGCCCCCATCAACCTGGGCAATTCCGGCGGCGCCCTGGTCGACGCCAAGGGCCGGCTCGTCGGCATCAACAGCGCGATCGTCTCCACCAACAGCGGCAGCATGGGCATCGGCTTCGCGATCCCGGTGAACCTGGCCGCGAGCATCATGAACAGCCTGATGGAGACGGGCACGGTCACGCGCGGCTTCCTCGGCGTCGGCGTGCAGGAGCTCACGCCCGACCTCGCCGACGGGCTCAATCTCAAGGAGGCCCGCGGCGTGGTCATCAACAGCCTCTCCGCCGACGGGCCCGCCGCCCGGGCCGGCCTGAAGCTGGAGGACGTGATCGTCGCGATCAACGATCAGCCGGTGGACTCGCTGCAGACACTGCGTCTGATCGTCGCCCAGACTCCCCCCGGCACCAAAGTCCGGGTGAAATCGTACCGCGGCGGCAAGCCGGCGGATGTCGAGGTCACCCTCAGCCAGCTGGCCGACAGCCGGGGGGAGCCGGACGAGTTTCTCACGGGCGTGTCGGTGGCGCGGCCGACCGATGACCTCCGGAACACCTACGATCTGCCGGACGACGTGGACGGCCTGATCGTGACGGAGGTGTCCGAGGAGTCGGCGTTCCGCGACTGGTTCCGCGCCGGCATGGTCATCGTGCAGGTGAACCGGACGCCGGCCGAGGAGGTGGCGGCGGCCCGCGCCTTGCTGCGTCCTGGGCGAAATTTCTGCCTGATCTGGGACCGCGGCGGCTACCGGTTCATCCCCTTCCAGATGCCGTAGCCGGAACTATGCAATTGCAGCACGATATCGGTCGATATCTCGTCAACCGTCTGGTGCGGGGTGTAGGAGCCTGCTTGCAGGCGATCTGACCCCGGGCATTCGCGAGCAAGCTCGCTCCTACAAATGCATGACTCCGGCTTAGGCCTGCGCCGCCTCCTCAATCGTACTCGTTCTCAGCGGGCCGGAGAGAACGAGAAAGCGTACGAGAACGATATCGTTCAGCTGCCCGGCTTCTCCACCGGCAGCCTGGCCAGCGATTCCGGCAGCTGCTCGGGCGGGTAGGTGGGGAAGCTCATTTCCAGCAGCGAGAAAACCGGGACATCAAACTTGGCCGTGCCGGCGCTGCGATCGACCAGCATGGCGATCGCCACGGGCACGGCACCGGCCTGCCGGATGAGGTTCAGGCATTCCTGCACGCGACCTCCGCGCGTCACGACGTCCTCGACGACGAGCACGCGCTCGCCCGCGGCGAAGCGAAAGCCGCGCCGCAAAACCAGCACGTTGTTCTCCTTTTCCGCGAAAATGAAGCGAACCCGCGCCCGCCGCGCCACCTCCTGGCCGATCACCAGCCCGCCCATGGCCGGCGCCAGCACCGTCTGAAACGCGGTGCCCTGCAGCCGGGCCAGCAGGAGCTCCGCGAGGCGTTCCACCTCGGGCATGTGCTGGCAGACCTGCGCGCACTGGAAATAGTGGGCGCTGTGCAGGCCCGAGCGCAGCACGAAATGGCCGTGGAGCAGCGCCTTGGTGCGGGTGAAAATGTCGACCACCTCCTGCTGGATGGCATCCATGGACGCCAACGGTGCGGAATTCCCCGGGGACAAACAACAGGGAAATCGAGCGGTGCGGAACCTGGCTGAGGTTCTGCATTTGTAGGAGCGGTACCGAGCGAAGCGACATCCTCGCTTGCTCGCGATCCGTTCGCCCGGGGCGTGGCGGGGGAGATGCGGCAAATGGGGTCGCCTGCCCATTCGACAAGCTCACCCGTCGACCGGCTCAGGGTGACCCTGCGCGGAGTCGAATGGGTCAGGGCCCCGAGCCTGTCGAGGGGCAAGCAGGCTCCTACTCCGTTCGCCGATTGGGCGAAATTGCCGGTCCCGCCGCCGTCGGAACGCCTGGTCTGGCTGGTCGGCCGGATGCAAGGAGGGTCGCGCGCCGGCTTGCGGCTGGTTTATCCGTGACCATCTGTGTCATCCGTGGTTAAAAACGCCTGTTCCGTCATGCCTGTCATCCCGCTTGAAGACGAACTCGGCGACGTCCTCGACAAGGCCCTCCGTTGCTCCGGCCTGAACGAGGACCAGCTCGCCGCGCGCTCCGGCGTGCCGGTGGAGAAGATCCAGGATGCGGAGGATTATCGTTATGACGCGCTGACGGACGACGACCTGCGCCGGCTGGCGGCAGCGCTCCGGCTCAACGAGATCGGCGTGGGCGCGCTGGCCCGGAACCGGTATCCCCGGCCCCGGATCGCGGGCCTGCCGTTCTGCGTCTATCCGATGCACATGCCGTTCGGAGTCGGGGTCGTGAACGCCTACGCGGTGGTGGACTGCGGCACGGGCGTCGGGGTGCTGTTCGACGGCGGCACGAGTGCGGAGACCCTGCGGCAGGTGTGGCCCAAGGCGGTGCGGCGCATCGAGGCGGTGTTTCTGACGCACCCCGAGGCGGAGCACATCGGCGGCGTGCCCGACGCGGTCGAGCGCTTCGGGCTGGCCGCGTTCTACGGACCGCGCAACGGCCAGTGCCAACCGGAGGGCTGGCCGCTGGGCGAAGGCGAGACCGTCGTGGCCGCGGGCTATCAGGTCACGGCCTTCAGCACGCCCGGGCACTGCGCCGAGCACAACTGCTACCTGGTCCGGCCCAAGAATGTCCCCAAGGCCCGGGCGCTGCTCATCTCGGGCGATCTGATCTTTGCCGGCTCCCTGGGCGGCGGCTATTTCTCCTGCGAGCAGCTGCTGCGGCATGCCCGCCGCATCCTCGGGGCCCTGCCGGGCAACACCGTGATCGCGCCGGGCCATGGGCCCATGACCACCGTGGACAACGAACGGCGGTACAATCCGTTCCTGGTGTAGGGTGGCTGACCGGCCGCGAACTACGGCTCCGCTTGCTGCTGGATGACAGGACGCTGCAATTCGATCTGAAATCGGATTCCCGGCGGCTCGCGATTGACCACCGTCACGGATCCGCCAAAAAGCGACAGGATGCGGTCGGCGACCGGCGGGCCCAGCCCCAGGTCGCCACCCGGCGTAATCGATTCGCCGATGGCGAGGACGTCAAAAAAGCGCGGGAGGGCCTGGGGCGGGATCGTTCGTCCCGTTGCCTCGATCGCGAGTCCGATTCCGGCCGCCGCGGGGATTGCCGACATGCGGACGGCAGCCCCGGCCCGGGAGAACTTCACCGCCGTTTCCAGGAGGGACTGGAAGGCGCGGGTCAACAGGACTTCATGGCCGCTGACCAAACCGGTGCAGCCAGGCGCGACTTCCAGGGAGACCGTGCGCGATTTCGCAAACTCGCCCGCTTTGGCCCGTGCCGTCTCCAGGATGAGCTCGAGCGCGACCGGCCGGGGCGCGAATTTGGTTCCCTCGACCTCGATTTGGCACAGCAGCATCGCATCATCCAGAATGGTCAGAAGTCGTTGCCTCGACTCTTCAAAAGGCGCCTTGAGCTCGATGACCTCGGGTTTGGCCTCGCATTCCATGAACACCAGGTCCGTCAGGCCAAAGAGGCCGTTGAGCGGCGTGCGCAGTTCGTGCGAGATCAGGGTCAGAAAATCGCTTTTGGTTTTGTCGAGAATGGCGAGCCGCTCCTTGGCGTCGGCCAATTCGCGGGTGCGCACGCGGATCATCTCTTCCAGGTGGTCGTTGTGCATTTCCAGCTCCGCCTGCAGCCGGCGCAGCCGCAGGTGGGTGGCCACGCGCGCCTGCACCTCCTCGAACTGAAATGGTTTGGTCACATAATCCACCCCGCCGCACCCGAAGGCCGTTACTTTGTCCAGCCTTTCGTTCAAGGCGCTGATGAAGATGACCGGAATGGAGGCAAGGCGCGGATCCGCTTTGAGCAGTTCGCAGGTTTCGTAGCCGTTCATCTCGGGCATGGTGATGTCCAGCATGATCAGGTCGGGCGGCTCATTCGCCGCCGCTGCCAGCGCCAGCCGCCCGCGGGGAAACGCCCGCACGAAATATCCCCGTTCGCGCAGCAGCTCCTCCAGCAGCTTGAGATTGTCCGGCGTGTCGTCGACGATCATGATGCTGGGCGGTCGGTCGGGCTGGTTCGTCTTCATGATTCCTTGGGGGTTAGCAGGCGGGTGAGCGTATCGAAATCATACCGATCGACGAGGTGCCGCAAGGATTGCGCCAGCGCGGCATCGCGGTCCGCCACTTGCTGCAAAAGCTGTTTCAATCGCGCTGTATCGCCATTCACAGTGGCCTCGCGCAGGGCGGAGAGCAACGTCGCCGGCAAACGCGCCAGCGCGGCATCGTTGACGGTGGTCGGCCGCTCCGGGGGAGGGGCCGATCCCTCAGGTCGCGCCGGGTCGCGATAAACATATTTCACCGACAGATGCTTGCGGATCAGCGCATACAGGGTCGCCTCGCGGAAGGGTTTTTGGAGGAAATCGTCCGCGCCGTCGGCCAGGGCGGCGGCGCGGTCCTCCGCAAAGACGCTTGCGGACACCATGATGATCTTAACGTCGCTTCCACCCGGACTCGCCCGGATCTGCCGCACCGCCTCGCGGCCGTTCATTCCCGGCATCCGCCAGTCGATCAGGAGCAACTGCGGACGCCAGGCCTGAAATTCCCGGACGGCTTGCTCACCGTCGTCCACCGCTCGCGTCGCGAATCCAATCGGGCCAAGCAGCTGGGTCAGCAGCTCGCGGTTCTCGGAATTGTCATCGGCAATCAGCACCCGGCAGGCCGGTTGCTCAGGTTCGAGTCGCAGGACCTGGCGTTCGGCATCCCTCCGTTCGACCGCCTTGGCGGCGCCTTCCGCGAGGTCGATTTCGAGACGGAAGACGGTCCCGGTGCCGGCCTGGCTGCTAACCGTGATATCTCCTCCCATCAGTCGCGCCAGCTGGCGGGAAATGGCGAGACCCAGCCCCGTGCCGACGCCCGACTTGCGTCCGGTGCTGGTTTGTTCGAAGTGCCGGAACAGCCGCTGCAACTCCGCCGGCGCCATGCCCGGCCCCGTGTCTTCGACCTCCGCCACCAGGCGATATCCGGTTGCCTCTCGGCGTAGCATACTCACGCGCAAAACGACGCCGCCCTGCTGCGTGAACTTAACCGCGTTGCCCAGGAGATTGATGAGGATCTGGCGCAGTTTCCCCTCATCGCCCAGGGCGAATTGCGGCACTGCACCCACGCGTTCGATCGTCAGCCGCAATTGCTTCGCGTCCGTCCGGATCCGAAAGAGCCGCTCCAGGTCTTCCAGCATCGCGTGGAGATCAAAATGCGCGGGGTTCAGCGCAACCCGTCCGGCCTCAATCCGCGACATCTCCAGGATGTCGTTGATCAGCGCCAGCAGATGATCGCCGCTCCGGCTGATGGTCTCCAAATGATGCTTCTGGTCAGGCGTCAGAGCCGCATCGCGCTGCATCAGCTGGGAGAATCCCAGGATGGCATTCATGGGCGTCCGGATTTCGTGCGACATGTTGGCCAGGAAGGTGGACTTGGCCTGCGTCGCGGCCTCGGCCGCCTCCTTGGCGCTCTTCAACTCGGTGGCCGCCCGCTTGCGCTCGGTGATGTCCTCCTTCACGGCGACGAAGTGCGTGATCTCGCCCGCCTCGTTCTTGATGGGGGAGATCGACGCCGACTCCCAATAGTTCTCGCCGTTCTTCTTTTTGTTGAAGAACTCGCCATGCCAGTCCCGGCCGGCGAGGATCTCGTCCCAGAGTTGCTTGAAAAATCCCTGCGGATGCACCCCGGAGTTGAGGATCCGTGGATTCTTGCCGAGGACCTCCTCGAGCGAGTAGCCGGTCAGCCGCGAGAAATGAGGGTTCACATATTCGATCCGGCCGGCCCGGTCGGTCACGATCACCGTGGCGTTGCTTTGCTCGATGGCGCGCGAGAGCTTTCGGAGCTGCTCTTCCGTCTGCCGGCGCTCGGTGATGTCCTGCACGGTTCCGAGCAGCCGGACGTTCTCCCCTTTGGCGCCGCGCCCGACCCTGGCTTTGGCGACAAGGTGCCGGATCACCCCGTCGGGACGCACGGTCCGGGCCTCCAACTCGAAGCTGGCGCCGTCGGCGAGGGCGCGCCGGACGCTGC
>Ga0265338_10008705_pt1 | contig 12269 bp, 9 predicted proteins | sample 42126metaG_FD_193579 | JGI IMG/M metagenome (GOLD analysis project Ga0265338, IMG submission 193579) | Rhizosphere microbial communities from Carex aquatilis grown in University of Washington, Seatle, WA, United States - 4-21-26 metaG | ecosystem: Host-associated > Plants > Roots > Rhizosphere >... | reverse complement strand
CACTGCCATAAAACTTGCCGCCGTTTGAAAGGATCAGAAAGTTATACGGGAAGCCATTTCCTAAAATCATTGAATTGACATTGGTGATTGTGCCTCCGATCGCCACGATGCTGTTGGACGGCCCGCAGTTATCCTCAAGGCGAAACGTGCTGCCGCCCAAATCCCAAACAGCGCCGTTATCGACTTCAACCATCGCATTGGCCGTCGCTCCCGAGCTTCCGCCCAGCGCGAATGCATGAGTTCCCTTGTTTATCCAGGCGGAACCCGGTCCCGTCACAATGACTTTGTTGCCAGAAGAACCGGCGTTGCGGTTGACTTCAAAAAGGTCAGAGCCGGTGATGAATAACTTTGCCCCGTTCGTGATAATCGCAAGAGTGTTGAAAGCAGTGCCGGAATTACCGATCACCATGCCGCCAAAATTCGTGGCAACCGTATTGTCGAGAACAATAACATTCGCTTGTCCATTGCCGGTATTAAAACGTTGGTTACCTCCGTTGATCACGGAATTGTAAATGGCGATCGTATTGCTCACCGAACCCGCGTTGTTTCCCACACCGAACTGAGCTCCAAGGAGCAAGTTGGCGTTCGTGATAATCAATAAGTCGTTAGTCACTGCGCCACCCGCCCAATTTTGCACGCTGGCCGTCAGCGCAATCGCCCCACCATCCGCCGTCGTAATGTAATTAATGGTGTTGTTATTGGTGACATTCAGCGTCAACCGGTTCGTCTGAACACTCGCACTGCTGTTGGTGATCCCGCTTCCGTTAAGAAGCGTAAATGAGTTTCCACTCATGGTAAACACACCCGCGGTGTTCTTTACGGTAAGACCGGCGAATGGCGTGTTCGCAACCAGGTTATTGGTTGTCAGCAAATCCACGTTGCCATCGAAAAACAACGAGTCTCCGCCAACCGGGGCAGTGCCGCCCCAGTTTGCATTCGTGTTCCAGTTTCCATCCGGATTATTCCCCCCCGTCCAAATTCTATCCGCCGCTCGTGACGGCACGCTCAATAAAAACAAAAACAGCACTGACAGTATCCAAGTGGCCGGGGACGAGGCGGCATTACGATGCGATGTGGGTATCGGTTGCATGGGGATGTTGGGTGATTAATTAAATTGTCCGCGCTAACTTGATTGATTTTTTGGCAAAGGTTCAAACACGGCGACAATTTCGAGTTGACTTGGATTGACTTAACCATCGGTCAAAAAAACACTCAACAGGTTTCCAACGTTCACTGTTACGCGAACATAAGTTGCCTGCAAAGGTTCCAGCTTGCAGCGAGTCTCAGGGAAGGTTCGAAGAAAATGACCCCTGCGATTCTGCCACCAGCGATTCAGAAAGAGAGTTCCAGCAGATTGCGTAGCGTGGGTGAGAACTCAACGGGCCAGTCGTTCTGCCAGGCGACCGTTGAGAATGGCCGGAGAGTTAGCCCGTGTTTTTTGGTGGTAGCGATTTTCCATCCTGCCACGAGCTCTCCACCAGTATCCGGCAGGGAGCGACCGGTTGTCCGCGTTCGTTCAGATTGATTTGCGAAATAAGCGTCTCAACCGCAATGCGTCCGATCATTTCTGAATTCTGATTGATGCCCGCGTCCAGCGGTAAATCCAAAATGCTATTTCCCGCCACCGCCAAATCCTGCGGCACCCGGATTCCAATTTCCTTCAGCATTTCCGGTATTGCGGCCACCGTCGCCAGCACCGCGTCCGGCCGACGTTTTTGCAACCAGCGCGCCAAAGCCTCTTTCGCCTTCGCAGGCTGATGAACGTACATGGCCATTTCGGTCGCCAACGGAGGCACGAGATGTCCCAGATCAAAAAGCTCGTGGGCGGCAAAAAATCCGCCGACGTAGTTTCCACCCAGGTGTCGGTCAAAATCGCTGGGAACAATCAAGCCAATCCGTTCGTAACCATGCTGCCGAATTTTCTCCATGGCCATTACAACGGCGCGCAGTTGGTCGCTCGTAACCGCGTGAACATCCGGGTTGCGAACCGACATTCCGAAGCGCACCACGGAAAACTTGTTCCAATCGAAGCCCACCCATTCCAATGGAAAATGATGCGGTGGAACCAGAATTCCGCGAACGCCACGGGTCTCGAGAATTTTCTCCAACCGTTTCACCGGCTCAGTCGGGGACCAAATAATCTCTTCCAGGTGATAACCGAACCGTTCGGCTGCTTTCTGTGCTCCAACCCAATAGGCGTAAAGTTCACCAAATCTCCGCCATTGCTTCGGGTCTTCGTAGCGATTGACCCAGGCGAGCGCGCTTTGAATTCGATGCGCTTGACGGGCATAGCGATAAGTGGCAAGTGCCGCGAGGGCGGGATCAGGACGGTAGCCCATTTCCTCGGCAATTTTCGCGACAGCCGCACGCCGCTTTGCCGAAATGGATGGATCATTCCGCAGAACCCGTGAAACCGTGACGTGCGAGACCCCCGCCCTCTCCGCGATGTCACGCAGAGTGACTCGCTGCGCAAGCACCGAGCGTGTATCCGCAACCTTTTTGGTAATGGGTTTCGGCTTCACACCAAATTGTCGTCTGAAGCTTTCCCTTCAAACAAGTTGAAAATCCATCGCTACCACCAGGTTTCCCCATGCCCCAACTCGCGGCTCACCGCCTCCATCAGGTAATAATCTCCCCAAGAGGAAAAGCCTGCCCGATCCCCATATCCGTTTTTCAACACGCCCCGGCTCTCCTGGGTTGCGTCCAGATAATCGTTCTCGCAGATTCGATTCAACAGCGCGGTCTTCGTTTGCGATATCAGCGGGTCCTCGATCCCCAACTTCTCCAACTCTTGAAACGCGCATCCGGCCACGGCCGCCGCCGAAGCATCGCGGACGGGCGTCACGTTTTTCGGCAATCGAAAATCCCACACCGGCACAATTTCGGAATCCAATTGATTGATAAAAGCCCGCGCCAACTGATGCGCCGTGTCCAAATACTGCTTCCCGCCCGTATACCGGTGGCTCAAAGCAAATCCGTAAATCGCCCACGCCGTCCCGCGCGACCAGTACGAATCCTTCGAGTGTCCGCAATAATTATCCGGACCGATCGGCTGCCCGGTTTGCAGATCAAAACGATACGCGTGATTCACCGACCAATCCGGACGTACGAAATATTTCAGGCACATGTCCGCGTGTTGTACGGCGATATCATAATATTTCGCATCACCGGTTTCCTTGGAAGCCCAATAAAGCAGCGGCAGATTCATAAGGCAATCAATGATCGCCATGTTATCCTGCTCGGTTGTGTTCATGTGCCCCCACGCCCGAATGAAACTGCCTTTCTCATTGAATCGTCCGGACAATACGTCCGCCGCGCGCACCCCGACTTAGCGATGCTCCAAATCACCGGTCAGCTTGTAAAGCGCCACCGAGTAGAGGGTATAAAGAAACCCAAGATCGTGGTGAGTGTCGATAAAGCGTTGGAATACTTTCTCACGATAACTTGGCGCCAACCGCAAAACCTCCTTCAAGAAGTACTCATCCTCGGTTCCGCGCCAGGCCAGCAACGCCATGCCCGTAAAAAATGAACTCGTCCAGTTGCCGATGTCGAAAAATTCCTCATTGAATTTTTCGTACCGCCCGGCCACTTCATTTGACCATGTCCTCGGTTCATCGGCGAGATCCCTGATATTGTTCCGGGTCTTGCGAACACAGAGATCAAAGGTCACTTTCAAGTGGTCCCGATCAAGGGATTTATTTGCCTTAGCTGCCAAATCCTTCTCTTTTTTCTGAATTGTTTCTTTAGTCATAATAATGGCCCGTTCTTCCAATTCGCATTTGGAAAAACCCCGGCCTGCGAAATAAAATCCTTTATTTCACCATCCTTTGGATTCTTCTCTCAAACTGCTTTTCTTCAATAAAGATTTGGTGTTCACTGTTACATTCAGCCTTCTTGCGGCAGCTCGCGTGCGCTAGCCCCAACAGTGAACGATAGGTTTCCTGTTTCATGTGTTTTATCCGTTTTTCCCGTTTCTTCTTGGATGTTGGCTGGTTGCGAGCCTGGTCATTTGGGGTTTTGATATAGTCGGTCTTCGAACCAAAGCACGGCAGTTGAATGGGGGGTAACTTTAATGGGGCCATCCAAAATCACCTTTTTGCCAGAAACTAGGTCTTTCACGTTCCGGGTATCTGTTGGAAGCCGCAGCTCAAACGTTTTGTCGGTGGTCATGTTCATGCTGATCAAATAATTTCCATAACGCAGGGTATAAAAATCGCCTCGGCCCACGAAATGGCTCGGCGTGGTGACCTCGGGCGGTGCTTGTGCGATCGGGAGTTCTTCACCCGCCAAGGCCTGATGAATATCGGCAGGATATCTCATCTGCGTGCCGCCGTTTCCGAAACCGAAATTAATCCAATCTGGCCGCCGATAGATTCTTCCACTGGGGGTGAACTGCACTTCCTCGCACACATCGGCGACTTTTTGATAACGCGGGGTGATGAAGTGCGTTCTGGCCAGACAATTGATTCCGAAATTAGCGCGCCAAAAGAGTGAGGCGTACAAAATCTCCTCCCCGTTCTTAATCGCCACCACACCATCCGTTTCGTCCGACCAGACTGAATCCGGCTCATTCCAGGACATGGGCAACTGATGCCCGCTCACCGGCTGCGCTTTCACGACCGCATAGTCATCCGGAAGGCCAAGTAGTCCAGCCGTGACCCGGAAATGGTTGTCAGTGAGATTATCCGCAATATTGGCGAAGAATTGGTTATCGGCAAACATCTGTTGCGACCAGCCGACAAGGTAGGGGTCCAGAGTCGCCGCGACCGGGGCGAGCGGATTATTGGAGCGCTGCACGTAGACCACCCGCCCCGGATAGTGAAAATCACGCCAGCCGACCACGGTTTCCAAACGCATGGCGCGATTTCCTTCACTGTCAGACGCCGGATAACGGAAAACTCCCCTCGCGCGATACATCTTCGCCAATTGCGCTTTGATTTTAACGTCCCCTTCGCCACCTGGCTCGCGGGTGGCATCGTAAATCTCCATGGCCCCTTCAGCGCCACCTTCACCGTAATCGCCGGAAAAGCCCAGTTCTCTCGTGATGCCCTTTTCGGTTACCTGATAAAAGTTCGTGCCAAATATCTTTGTTGAGCCGTTCCCGGTGTCTGCGCCCAACCACGGCAGCAGGCCGACACTTTCGTAAAGATAGTGCAGCGCATTCGCTTCGGAAACCGCGTTGGTCGGATCGATGTCCTCCAATGCTTTGTTCGACCGGTAAATGTTCACGTCCGAAAACATCGCCTGATTCGAAAGCCATTTTCGGTCGTGGCGCAGCCGCTTGAAACTCGCTTTGAACATTTCAGACCAGGCGGCGCGCCGGATTCTGCCGTCGGGAAGCCTTTCATCGAGAACCGGTTTCAACTGCGCAGCCGTAAGCCGGACGGCGTCAGCCGCCGGACCGACCCCCACCCAGCCCGGGTTGTAAGTCGCGCGATCATTCCAGACACTTCGGGGATCATTTTTAAAGCGCTCGTAGTAGCCATCAACGCCTTTGACGATTTGCTCGACTGCACTTTTTTGATGGTAGGCATCCGTCCATTTGACATGATAGGACATCGCCAGAAACTGCAGGCGCATTTGATCCACCGGTTTTGAAGACTTCAAAATATTGGAAAGTTCAAGATTCACACGCTCTTTCACCCGGTCAAGAATTTCAGGCCCCGGACCGGATCGCACTGAAAGGATTGGAATCTCGCCCTGCTTGTCTTCGACAGGCGGCGTAAAGCAGCTGTTCGTGTGCGTATAAATTTTATAAATCGCGCGCGATGGTTTGGTCATCGGTTTCTGGTATTGATCGAACGTCGAGCCATACGCCCAAATTGGCCCACTGGCCCGGATTTCAATTTTTAGTTCAGTCTTGCCCTCGGTTATCCGGCGGGGGAGCGGGGTGGTGCTATAGTAAAACCGCCCTGGATAACGGGGCTCTTCGTCCGCTTTGCCAATCAAGTCAACATCTCCGTTATGGCGATAGCCGAGCTGTTTTCCTTCGCAAAAGACGATGAGCATATCGTCACCACGCTCACCGCCCCAGAAACGCGCCGTGAGATAATTTTGCTCCTTTGGATCTACCTTCATTTTGAAGGCAATCCGTCCGCCATCCCAATTATTTGACGCGTCAGGAGCGGGCGGCAACAAACGTCGGGCGCTTTCACCGAGACCATTCGTCGTTTTTTCACTATACAGGTCATTGAATCCATGAGCTTTCTCCGAGGGAGCATTGCCCAATATTAATGTGTCTATAATGGAAAATGGGGGTTCCGCCTTGGCGGAACTCAGCATCAGGAATACGATCAGAACAAATATTTGGTGTTTCATTTAAATGTTTCCTCAATAGACGTTTCACCATTCTTTCAGTAACAACAATTTCAGTTACACTGGAAACCTCTAATTTACTGAAAGTAACCATGCCACCGGCGAGGAAGGCCACATTCAGCAACCAACCCAGCCGTTTTCTTACATACTCTTCAAGACGCCCACAACCATAGGTGCCCTCGACAATCGGGTTGTTGAAAATCACGCGTGATTTGGCGCCTTCACTTATTGATGAAAAATTCCCGGGTTATGGGCCCGGCAGATTGAATTTTTGGATCGGACGCCCGGCCCCATTGAAAAGCCGAAACCAAAACACGAATTGGAAATTTTGCCTTCTTTGGTATCTTTTCGAACCGGAGAATATTACCGTCGATCGTTGCGGGACCGGATACGACGAAAAATTCCACGGGCAAGCCCGAGCTTGCTTGCGCCTCCAGCTTTACGAACTTATCTCCGTTTTTTTGGTTGGGAATAGCGGCAAAATCGATCGTTTGTGGCTCTCCCCTTTTGTTTACGATATTGACGATCGCGTGAGCCGGATGTTCAGCAGGCCGAAACGTGGCATCACCGGGATGGTATGCAATAATAGTCGGCTCCCACGGATTCCCTTGTGGAACAAGGCCGCCCCCATGAGGACAGATGCGAAACGCGTTGGGACCGACCTGAATCACCGCGCCGCTATTGACGCGAAACAGAATGGGCGTGGCGCTGTGGCCGAGTTTTGTTTCGGGCGGATAATAATTTGTGCGCACATTGTCGAACTTCGCATGGTCGATGCGATCCACGAAGGATGCTTCGAGTTGAAATGTCCCGGCGTCATCAATAAACCTCGGAACAAAGTTAAACATTCGCGCATCGGTGGAAGGCTCTCCGTCTTGAACAAATCCAATTTGCTGAGGTTGCTTTGCAAGCTGTTGGCGAATGTGATTCTGGACAGCAGCAGCCAGTTCGCGATCCAAATACCAGAAACATGTCCGCGGATCGCCTTTAAAATCAACGTAGGGGACTGGTTTTCCCTCGGCCTTGCCCAACGCGGCAGCCGGAATCAGCCAACCCGACTCCACCTTCAAGGGCTTGAGAGTAACGGGCGCATTATTTGGTGCGTTCCCTGGAATACGCGCAGCAACCGCTTTTTTTAGAAACAACCGCATGATGCCGATGGCATCGTCGCTGGCATCGCAATGACCAGAGCCGACATCAACGTAATATCCATACATCGCATTAGTATGATCGGCCCGAAACCGGGGCACCCGCGCGCCGCCGTCAGAAGCAATGAAGGACACATTGTGCATCGGGCTACTGCCATACTCGAACCATTCTGAATTCACGTCGAACACGGGAATATCCTGCAACGGCCCATCGTCCCGGGTGCCAGCCTTGAATGGCATCATCGCGAAAATCCGGGATGGATTCCATTTGTAGAGATGCCACACGAACGGCGCCGCCGACGAATGCCCAATTGGCATCAGCGGCGCGTAACGGATTTCAGGATAACCGGATTCATCGGCCAGAGCGTTCAGCACCTTCTGTAAATCGTCGCCCGCTTTTTGCGGATCCTCTTTTCCCTCGGGGAAATTTGGATTCAGAAAAATATCCAAATAACTCCGCTCGGGATGATTCGGCCCCGGTTCTTCTTTGTGAGTCACATCGTGGCCGGGAAAAATCATAACGATTCCCAAATCATTCTCCGCGCACGCGTCGCGGAATGCGGATCGCTCGAGCAACGGCTTCTCCAGCATGTTTTGACAGGCAACCACCAACCCGCGAACGTGTTTGCAATCGGGAGGAATCCAAAGGAAAACGCGACGTTCGGGAATCGTCGGCGCGGGCACGGACCACTGCCAGACGGCACTGCCACGGACGGCAAGTTGACACGCTAGAAATAAGGAAACCAAAGAAAGTTTTCGGATCATGGCTTTGGCGATTTTGACCGGAGCCAATCCCTGCGCAATGAACGCTTTAGTTTCACTGTAACGTAAAATGCCCGCTCATCCGCCGGGCTTCACAAAAGACCGGCCGCCGAAAAAACAATTCGATTTTCATCGAAATCCCAAATGTGATTTATCGCTCCTGCATCAGCACCACGCTCACAGCTCCGGCAAGGACATTCAGTGATTCGTTTTCCATGGAAAAACATGAGATTGTGAATGCCCGATGGAAATGAAACCATATAACTGATATCCATGCCAGGGATTCACGAAAATAGAAATGTTGTCGCGTTTCGTCTGGAGAAAATCACTCCGTGCCTATGAACTGAGCGCCCCGCGCGCCGATGCTGAAATGGTCGAATGCAAACTCATGCAATGGTTGCAGCCGCCACGAATGGCTTGTTGTGCCCATCTGTGGGAGTTCAATGGACGAAAGGGATGTCCTCCTTATCGAGCGCACATTGTGGGTTTCAGGCTTGGAACCAGATGTTCAGTCCCAGGGAGTAACGGAGCCCCTGAGATAAATGTTAAACGATCGGCTTCATTCTCAGTGTCGACACCCACCGGGGAGCGTGTTGCAACGCGATTGACAAGGATGCAGAAATTGGGACCGGGCAATTATTTGCCCTCGCCATGCAGTGATTCGGCTTTCGCCCATTTGGGCCAGGTCAGCGCGTAAAATGCAACAAACGCAAAACACGCGGCGGGCACGATGAAGGCTCGGCATAGATTGTAGCTGTCGGCCATCGCACCCATCAGTTTTGGCAGCAAGGCGCCGCCCATAATTGCCATGACTATGAAACCGGAAGCTTTTTTGGTCTTGCCGCCCAGCCCAAAAATGCCGAGCGCAAAAATCGTCGGAAACATGATGGACATGAAGAAATAACTAGCAAAGACGCTGAACACGGAAATCCAACCCAGATTGGCGAAAACCAGCAAGCAGCAGACCACGTTCAAAATGCCGTAAAGACCAAGAACTTTGTGCGCGGAAAATTTCTTCAATAAGCCCGCGCCGCTGATTCGTCCCAGCAAAAAACAAACGAACGCCGCGCTTGCAAGCGTGGACGCGCCGGCATCACTCACATGCAATGCACCATCGGCGCCGGTTTCCAAAAGTGATTTGAGGATGCCATTGCTCCAATCCGCGGAAACTGGCGGCATCATCGCGAAACCGGTTTTTTTGTACACCGTCATGGCGTTGATGAAAAAACCGAAAATACCGGCCTGCGCGGCCACATAGAAAAACTGAGCGGCAACGCCGAGCAGAAAATGCGGGAGTTTCAAAAGAGAGTGCGAAACGTTCGGCGTCTTGTCATCAATCTGAAAATCGTCCTCATTTTTAATGTCCGGCACATAGGCGATTTTGAAAACCAGCGCGAGCACGAGCACGACGATGGCCACGGCAACATAGGGCACAAAAATTTTCGGGTCCTTGGAATAAAAGTACTGCGCGCCGATGAGGGGCCCAAAAATCCAGCCGACGCCGTTGCAGCTTTGCGCGAGATTAATGCGCGCGGCTGCGTAACGCGCCGGGCCGAGCACGGTCGTGTAGGGATTGGCGACTGTTTCCAAGAAGGTTAGTCCCGCGGCAATGGCGCATACGCCGGCAAGATAGGCGATGAAGGCGACTGTCTTCGAAACCGTTCCCGCGTCCGCGGCTTCTTGTATATGAGTCGCGGGCAAAAACCAAAATCCGCCCACTGCCACCATGAGCAACCCAGCGATGATACCACCTTTCCAGCCCCATTTCCGCGCGAGCCAACCGGCGGGAAGCGCCATAAGAAAATAGCCGAGGTAATGCGCGAATTGCACATTGGCCGATTGCGACATCGTCAGGCCAAGTTCATTTTGAAAGTGCTTGTCCATCACGTCGATCATGCCGTTGCAAATGCCCCAAAGAAGAAATAACGATGAGACCAGCGCGAAGGTGAAGCCCATGTTTTTGCCGTCGGGCAATTGAAACATGCCTCTTTTTGAGTCGGTGGAGTGATTGGTCATAATTTGAGTGGTTGCGGATTTTAGTGTCGAATCATTGGTTGTTTCAGATCACGCGCCCGGCAAGGGTGTCACCCCTTTTTTCAAAATGATGTTGCCGTATTTCGCCACTTCCCCCGTCATCAACACGGCAAAGGCTTTTTGTGCCCGTTCATAAAAAGCAAAGCGCTCCACGCGTTCAGGGATTTTGGCATCCGGAACATGCTTGCGAATTACCTTTAAGTAGGCGGATTCAACTTTGGGATCGAGTTCATCCCCGGCCACAGCGGCCATCATGACCAATGGGGGCGCGTATGAATCCAATTCCAAAATCGGCAGGATGCCATCCAGCAAAGCCGGGATGCTCACACCATCGGCACGCAATACGCGCGCATTGAGAGCGTGACCCGGAAAGTGGGCATCCGCCAAAACGATCTCATCGCCGTGGCCCATTTCGGCAAGGACTTTCAACAGGTCGGGACTGATACAGGAAGCGATTCCTTTGAGCATATTTTTGCGTGAGTTATGAATTACATTTCAACGTGAATCTTCGTCACCCGGCTGGGATCGGATGCCCATTGTGCCAATGCGGATCCAGCCTCCGCAAACGGCACGCAACGTGTAATGGTTTCTTTTACCGGATAGCGGCCCGATTCCAGCACCTTGATGACATCAATGAAGTTTTGCAGCGTAGCATTGCGGGATCCGTGAATGTCGAGTTCCTTCATCACGAAATATTTTGTTTCGTAACTGACGGCTTCCTTGGCGTAGCCGATATAGATCACCCGGCCCGCGAACGAGACTTCGTCCACAGCCGCGCGAAAAGTCGCGGGCAATCCGACGGCCTCGATGACAACGCCCGGCCCATCGCCATTTGTGAGCGACTGCAATTTTTCATGGAGGTTTTCCGTCTTGGAATTGATTGTCTCCGCCGCGCCCGCTTTTTTTGCCAGAGCGAGCTTGGCATCATCCACATCAATAGCGATCACCCGCGCGCCGCGCAGCAGAGAAGCACCGGAAATGGCGCCCAGGCCAATCATGCCGCAACCGAAAACAAGCACGGTATCCGCCTGGGCCACGCGCCCGCGTTCCACCGCGTGAAAGCCCACGCTCAGCGGTTCAACCAACGCGTGCTCCGCGAGCGACAGTTTTTCCGAGCGCACAAGTTTTTCCCACGGCACGGCGATGAATTCGGTGAATGCTCCGTCGCGTTGCACGCCGAGAGTTTGGTTGCTGCGGCAGGCATTCACGCGCCCGCTGCGGCAGGAGGGGCATTTGCCGCAGGTCGTGTAAGGCAGCACGGTGGTTTCCATGCCGGGTTTGAATTGTGGCGGCACGCCGGCGGCCATCCCGGCGATCACGGCGGCGATTTCGTGGCCGGGAATGCGCGGATATGTCACCAATGGATTCAAGCCACGAAAAGTGTTCAAGTCCGTGCCGCAATAGCCGAGACGTTTGATTTTAAGCAGCACCTCGCCGGGCGCGGGAACGGGTTGCGGACGTTCGATGCAACTGGTTTTGCCAGCTTCAGCAATCACGAGTGCTTTCATAACTTATAGGCTTCAACGGCCGTGCCGCCGAGAATGCGGGCTTGTTCGTCTTTTGATAATTTGGAAATCCAACTCGAAACCAACGCGTGCCACCGAACGTAGCCGCACGCCACCAGGCATACCGGCCAATCCGAACCGAACATCAGCCGTTGGGGACCGAACGCTTCCAGCGCTTCATCGAAGTAGCGCCGCACCTGGGGTTCAGTCCAATTTTTAAAATCCGCTTCTGTGACCAGGCCCGAGGCCTTGCAATAAACATTCGGACGCCTGGCCAGATTACGGAGATGCCTGTTCCACGGTTCAAACTCGCCACTTTCAATGCGCGGCTTGGCAAGGTGGTCGAGGATAAACACCTGCTCAGGATGCGCGTCGACAAATTGGATCGTCGCCGGCAGATGCCGTTCGAAAATCAAAATGTCATAGCCAAGATGGAATTTCCTTAATTCGCGAATGCCTCGATTAAAATCGCTCCGCAGAATAAATTGATCATCCGGCTCACCCT
>Ga0265338_10008704_pt1 | contig 12269 bp, 8 predicted proteins | sample 42126metaG_FD_193579 | JGI IMG/M metagenome (GOLD analysis project Ga0265338, IMG submission 193579) | Rhizosphere microbial communities from Carex aquatilis grown in University of Washington, Seatle, WA, United States - 4-21-26 metaG | ecosystem: Host-associated > Plants > Roots > Rhizosphere >... | reverse complement strand
GCCAGGGTGCCGACGGCTTCGCCGGTGGAGATCTTCGGCAGCCAGGCTTCCTTCTGCGCGTCGGTTCCGCCCAGGATCAGGGCGCTCGACGCGGCCAGCGCGGTGGAGAGCAGGGGCGAGGCGGTGAGGGTGCGGCCGAGCTCTTCCAGCACCAGCCCGAGGCTGAGGTAGCCGAAGTTGGAGCCGCCGTACTCTTCCGGGATGATCACCCCGGTCCAGCCCATCTCCGCCATCTCGGCGAAAGCCGCGGCGTCGTAGCCCAGCGGCGTGCCGCTATCGCGCATCTTGCGGAAGGCGGTGACGGGAGACTTCTCCTGCGTCCACGTCTTCGCCGCGTCGCGCAGCATCGATTGTTCTTCGGTCAATACGGCCATTTGAATGCTTCCTCTCTCAGTTCGATGACGAGCCGAGCGGATCGGGCAGGCCCAGAATCCGCTTGGAAATGATGTTGTTCTGGATCTCGGCGGAGCCGCCGAAAATTGTGGTGGCCTTGCCGCCGAGCCATCCGCGCACGGTGGAGATTTCCTCCGGCTTGAAGGCGTCGCCCTCCCAGCCCAGGCCTTGCGAGCCCATGATCTCGACGATCAGTTCCGCCCGATCCTGGCCGGCCTTGGTGCCGGCGTTCTTCATGATCGAGGTGGCGGCGCTGGGGCCGGAGTTGGACTTCGACTCCGCCATGGCCCGGAAGATGGTCAGCTGGAACGCCTTCATGTCCATCTCGTGCGAGACGATGCGCGAACGCAGGTCCTGATCCGAGATGCGGCCCTTCTCGTCGGTGCCGACGTAGGTCTTGGCGATCGAGGCCGGTGAGCCGCCGACGCCGAACATGCCGCCGCCACCGCCGCCGCCACCCCCGCCGATGCCGCTGCGCTCATGCTGCAGCAGCCGCTTGGCGATGGTCCAGCCGCCGTTCAGCGGTCCCACCAGGTTTTCCTTCGGCACCTTCACGTCGGTGAAGAAGGTCTCGCAGAACGGCGAGGCGCCGGCGATCAGCTGGATCGGCCGCACTTCCACGCCCGGATCGTGCATGTCGATCAACAGGAACGAGATGCCCTCGTGCTTCTTGGAGGTGTCGGTGCGCACCAGGCAGAAGCACATGTCCGCCCACTGGCCGCCCGAGGTCCAGATCTTGGAGCCGTTGACCAGGAAGTGGTCGCCCTTGTCCTCGGCCTTGGTGGAGAGCGAGGCGAGGTCGGAGCCGGCGCCCGGCTCGGAGAATCCCTGGCACCAGCGCACTTCCTGCATGGCGATGGCGCGGATGTGCTTCTGCTTTTGCTCTTCGTTGCCGTACTCGAGCAGGGTGGGGCCGAACATCATCGTGCCCATGCCGCCGATCGGGTTCCAGGCGCCGACGCGGCCCATCTCCTGCTGCAGCACCCGCGCCTCGGCCGGCGACAGCCCGCCACCGCCGTATTGCTTCGGCCACGTCGGCACGCCCCAGCCCTTCTCGCCCATGGCCTTGGTCCAGGCCTTGATGTCGGAATCGTCGGGACTGGCGTCCTCGATGTACATCATGCCGCCCTTGCCCTTCAGCGAGGGCGGGAAGTTCGCTTCCAGCCAGCTCCTGGCTTCGGCGCGGAAGGCCTCGGGATCACCCCCGAAATCAGCCATGAAATTCAGTCTCCGTGAGCGGCCGATCCCTCGGGATCGGCCTAGATGATCGACGTTTAGGTGGAATGGGTGGTGTCGGGAAGTCCCAGGATGCGCTTGGCGATGATGTTGTTCTGCACCTCCTGCGAGCCGCCGGCGATGGTGCCGGACTTCGACCGCAGCATGACGCGGATAGTGTTGGTCTCATGGTCGCTGAAACCGTCGCAGCCCCAGCCGACACCTTGATGCCCCATGATCTCCACCGCCAGCTCGGCGCGCTCCTTGCGCAGCATGGTGCCGGCGTTCTTCATGATCGAGGAGGTGGCGCTGGGGCCGCGGTTGGACTTGGCTTCCAGCGCGATGCGCTCGCCGGTGAGGGCGTGGGCCTTGGAGTCCATCAGGTGCTGGGTGATGCGGGTGCGCAGATCGCCGTCCGCCAGCCGGCCCTGCTCATCGGCGCCGACATAGGCCTTGGCCAGCACGTCCAGCGTCGGACCGCCGAGCTGTCCCGGACCGGCCTGGCCGGCGCGGGCGGGCGAGCCGATGCCCTGGCGCTCGAACTGCAGCAGCCGCTTGGCGATGCTCCAGCCGCCGTTCAGCGGTCCGACCAGGTTCTCCTTCGGCACCTTCACGTCGGTGAAGAAGGTCTCGCAGAACGGCGTGGTGTCGTTGATCAGCCGGATCGGACGGGGCTCGACCCCCGGCGTCTTCATGTCGATCAGCAGGAAGCTGATGCCTTCGTGCTTCTTGGCCTTGGGATCGGTGCGCACCAGGCAGAAGCACCAGTCGGCGAACTGAGCGCCCGAGGTCCAGATCTTCTGGCCGTTGACCAGCCAGTGGTCGCCCTTGTCCTCGGCGCGGGTCTGCAGAGACGCCAGGTCCGAGCCGGCGCCCGGCTCCGAGAAGCCCTGGCACCAGCGCAGTTCGCCCTTCACGATCGGCGGGATGTGACGGCGCAGCTGCTCGTCGTTGCCGTATTCGAGCAGGGTCGGGCCGAACATGCCGACGCCCATGCCGCCGATGGGGTTGGGTGCGCCGATCGCCGCCATCTCGGCCTGCACGATGCGCGCCTCGGCCGGGGTCAGGCCGCCGCCGCCGAATTCGGTCGGCCAGGTGGGTGTGCCCCAGCCCTTCTCGCCCATCCGCCGCTTCCAGAGCTCGGCGTCGGCGCTGGGCGTCTGGGCGGCCTCGGGATCGGCCGGGGTATCGGCGGCGCGGCGCAGCGAGGCCGGGAAGTTCGCCTCCAGCCAGGTCCGCGCGTCGGCGCGGAAGGTGTCCAGGTCGCCGCCGAAGTCGGCCATCAGTTTCTCCCACCGACGCCGGCGTTGAGCTGGGGCGGTTCGGGCAGGCCGAGGATGCGCTTGGAGATGATGTTGTTCTGCACCTCGTAGGAGCCGCCGGCGATCGTGCCGGCCTTGCCGCCCAGCCAGGTGCGCACGATGGCGATTTCGTCGGGAGCGAAATCCTCGCCCGCCCAGCCGACGCCCTGGTGGCCCATGATCTCCAGGGCCAGCTCGGCGGAATCGCAGCGCACTTTCGAGCCGACGTTCTTGAGGATCGAGCTGGAGGCGCTCGGCCCCCGGTTGGAGCGGTCTTCCAGCGCGGCGCGGCGGCCGGTGAGGGCGAAGGCCTTGGCCTCCATCAGGTGCTGAGTCAGCCGCGAGCGCAGATCCGCGTCAGCGAGTCGACCGTCGTCGTCGAGGCCGACGTACTTCGCCGCCATCTCGTTCAGTGGACCGCCCGCCATGCCGGGCCGGGCGCTGGCGCCGCCGGCGCCGGAGATGCCCTGCCGTTCGTGCTGCAGCAGGCGCTTGCCCACCGTCCAGCCGGCGTTGAGCGGGCCGACCAAGTTCTCCTTGGGCGCCTTGGCGTCGGTGAAGAAGGTCTCGCAGAACGGCGAAGAGTCGTTGATCAGCCTGATCGGGCGCGCCTCGACGCCGGGCTGGTGCATCGGGATCATCAGGAAGCTGATGCCCTCGTGCTTGCGCGCCTTCGGGTCGGTGCGCACCAGGCAGAAGCACATGTCGGCGTATTGGGCGCCGGAGGTCCAGATCTTCTGGCCGTTGATCAGCCAGTGGTCGCCCTTGTCCTCGGCCTTGGTCTGCAGGGATGCGAGGTCGGAGCCGGAGCCGGGCTCGGAATAGCCCTGGCACCAGCGCACTTCGCCGCGGGCGATGGACGGAATGTGCTGCTGCAGCTGCTCCTCGGTGCCGTACTCCAGCAGGGTCGGGCCGAACATGATCACGCCCATGCCGCCGATGGGGTTCAGCGCGCCGATGCGGGCCATCTCTTCCTGCAGCACCCGCGCCTCGGCCGGGGTCAGGCCGCCGCCGCCGTACTGCTTGGGCCAGGTCGGGACGCCCCAGCCCTTTTCGCCCATGCGCTTGCGCCAGAGCTCGACATCGCCCTCGGCCTTCGAGCCGCCCCCCAGCCAGGCGCTCAGCGGCGCCGGATCGGCCCTCAGCGACGCCGGATAGTTGGCCTCCAGCCAGTCCCGCGCCACGGTCCGGAAAGCCTCAAGCTCGGTCGCGCCGAAATCCGCCATCTTCCTCTTCCTCCGCCTCATCTCTCCTCACCGCACTCTTCGGTGCGGGTGAGGAGTCTCATCACGCCGATTGCGTCGTGTCCGGCAGGCCCAGGATGCGCTTGGAGATGATGTTGCTCTGAACCTCCTGGGAGCCGCCGAAGATGGTGGTGGCCTTGCCGCCCAGCCAGCCGCGCACCGCTGAGCGCTCGTCCGCCGTGAAGTTGTCGCCGTCCCAGCCCAGGCCCTGGTAGCCCATGATCTCCAGGGTCAGCTCGGAGCGTTCCTGGCCGATCTGGGTGCCGGAGTTCTTCATCACCGAGGTGGTGGCGCTGGGGTTGAGGTTGCCGCGCGCCTCGGCCATCGCCCGCTGGATGGTGAGCGCGTGGGCCTTGGCGTTGATCATGTGGGTGGCGAGCCGCGAGCGCAGATCGCTGTCAGCCAGCCGGCCCTGCTCGTCGACGCCGACGTACTTCTTGGCGATGTCGGAGATGCTGACGGCGCCGCCGCCCATCATCCGCGCGCCGCCCTGGCCCGAGCGTTCATGCTGCAGCAGCCGCTTGCCGACGGTCCAGCCGCCGTTGAACGGGCCGACCATGTCGTTCTTCTCGACGCGGGCGCCGGTGAAGAAGGTTTCGCACTGGCCGGAGGCGCCGGAGATCATCTTGATCGGCCGCGCCTCGACCTTGCCGGGCTGGCGCATGTTGATCAGCACGAACGAAATGCCCTCGTGCTTCTTGGCCTTGGTATCCGAGCGGACCAGGCAGAAGCACCAGTCGGCGAACTGGGCGCCGGAGGTCCAGATCTTCTGGCCGTTGACCTCCCAGTGGTCGCCCTTGTCCTCGAGCTTGGTCTGCAACGAGGCGAGGTCGGAGCCGGCGTTCGGCTCGGAGTAGCCCTGGCACCAGCGCAGCTCGCCTTTGATGATCGCCGGCAGATGGCGCTGCTTCTGGTCGTCGGTGCCGTATTCCAGCAGCGTGGCGCCGAACATGCCGGGGCCCATGCCCTGGATGGGGTTGGTTACGCCGATGCGGGCCATTTCCTGCTGCAGCACGCGCGCTTCGGCCTGGCTGAGGCCGCCGCCGCCGTATTCCTTCGGCCAGGTGGGCGTGCCCCAGCCTTTTTCGCCGATGCGCTTGCGCCAGAGATCCTGGTCGCCGGTGGGGCGCAGGCCGCCTTCCATCTGCTCCATGGTGGGATCGGGCTGCTTGCGCACCGACTTGGGAGCGTTCTCCTCCAGCCAGGTGCGGGCTTCGTTGCGGAAGGCGTCCAGATCGCCGCCAAAATCAGCCATTCAAATGTCTCCTGAAGTTCAAATCGGATCGGACGCTAAATCGCGTCCTCAAGTGGTCTTGGGATCGGGCAATCCTAGCACACGCTTGGACACCACGTTCAGATTGATCTCGGACGAGCCGCCCTCGATGGAGTTGGCCTTGGCGCGCAGCCAGGCGCGGGTGGTGGCGAGTTCGTCCGTCGCGAAGCCGTCGCCGTCCCAGCCCAGCCCCTGGCCGCCCATGGCCTCGACGATCAGCTCGGTGCGCTCCTGGGCGATCTTGGCGCCGGCGTACTTCATGATCGAGCTGGCGGCCGAGGGGCCCTGGTTCGACTTCGCCTCCTCGCCGGCCCGCCGCACGGTGAGCTGGAAGGCGCGGTTCTCCATCTTGTGGTCGATCAGCCGGCGTCGGTAGTCGGCGTCGGCGAGGCGGCCGTCGTCACCGAGCCCGATGTACTTGCGGGCATAGTCCTCGACGCTAAGCGCCTGCGCCGCCGCGCCGATGTTGCCGCCGCCGAGGCCGGCCGAGATCGAGTCCCGCTAGAACTGCAGCAGCCGCTTGCCGACGGTCCAGCCGCCGTTCAGCGGCCCCCACTGGTTCTCCTTCGGTACCTTCACGTCGGTGAAGAAGGTCTCGCAGAATGGGCTGGTGCCGTTGATCAGCAGGATCGGCCGCACTTCCACACCGGGCGAGTGCATGTCGATCATCATGAAGCTGATGCCTTCGTGCTTCTTCGCCTTCGGGTCGGTGCGCACCAGGCAGTAGCACCAGTCGGCGTATTGGGCGCCGGAGGTCCAGATCTTCGAGCCGTTGATCAGCCAGTGATCGCCCTTGTCCTCGGCCCGGGTCTGCAGGCTGGCGAGGTCGGAGCCGGCGTTGGGCTCGGAATAGCCCTGGCACCACCAGACGTCGCCGCGGACGATGCCCGGCATGTGCTTCCGCTTCTGCTCTTCGGTGCCGTACTCCAGCAGCGTCGGGCCGAACATGGAGACGCCCATGCCGCCGATGGGGTTGCGGGCGCCGATCTTGGCCATCTCTTCCTGCAGGACGCGCGCCTCGTTGCGGGAGAGGCCGCCGCCGTAGGGCTTCGGCCAGGTGGGCGTGCCCCAGCCCTTGTCGCCCATGCGCTCGCGCCACAGCCTGGCGTCGGCGCTTTCGGTCGCGCCGCCCATCATCGAGGCCATCTGCGCGGCGAAATTGCCCTTCAGGCTTTTGGGGAAGTTCTCTTCCAGCCACGTGCGGGCTTCCAGCCGAAAGGCCTCGGCGTCACCGCCAAAATCCGCCATTCCAATCACTCCCCGAACAATCGTTCGACTTTTCAAATACCAATAGGCGCGCCGAAATTGCGCGCAAGCCCAGCAACCCAGGCCGGGAGCTACTTTGGCCCGCTACTTGGGGTCTGGCAAACCCAGCACCCGCTTTGAGACCACATTGAGGTTCACTTCCGAGGTGCCGCCTTCGATGGAGTTGGCCTTGGCGCGCAGCCAGCCGTGGGTGGCGGTGAGTTCGCCGGGCGAGAAGGCGTCGCCCTCCCAGCCCAGGCCCTGCGCGCCCATGGCTTCCACCATCAGCTCCGAGCGTTCCTGGGCGAAGGCGGCGGCGGCGTATTTGATGATCGAGGTGGCCGCGCTGGGGCCGTTGCTGCTCCGCGACTCCGCGGCGACGCGGGCGATGGTCAGGTAGAAGGCCTGGAAGTCCATCTTGTTGCGGGTGATGCGGCCGCGCAGGTCGGCGTCGGCCACCGCGCCGGTCTCATCGGCGCCGACGTAGCGCTTGGCAATCTGGCCGAGATCGCCCGCCGCGCCGCCCGCTCCACCGCCGCCGCCGAAGCCGCCGCTGATGTTCTGGCGCTCGTACTGCAGGAGGCGCTTGGCGATGGTCCAGCCGCCGTTCAGCGGGCCGACCATGTTCTCCTTGGGAATCTTCACGTCGGTGAAGAAGGTCTCGCAGAATGGGCTCTCGCCACTGATCAGCTGGATCGGCCGCGTCTCGACGCCGGGCGAGGCCATGTCGATCAGCACGAACGAGATACCGTCGTGCTTCTTGGCGGGGTCGGTGCGCACCAGGCAGAAGCACCAGTCGGCGCGGTCGGCGTAGCTGGTCCAGATCTTCTGGCCGTTGATCAGCCAGTGGTCGCCCTTGTCCTCGCACTTGGTCTGCAGGCCGGCGAGGTCGGAGCCGGCGCCCGGCTCGGAGTAGCCCTGGCACCAGCGGATCTCGCCCTGCACGATCTTGGGCAGATGCTCGGCCTTCTGCGCCTCGTTGCCGAACTCCATCAGCACCGGGCCCAGCATCCAGATGCCGAAGGCGACGACGGCGGGGCGATAGCCGCCGCGGTTCATCTCCTGCTCCAGCACCCGGCCCTGCTCGGGGGTCAGGCCGCCGCCGCCGTACTGCTTGGGCCAGGTGGGCGTGGTCCAGCCGCGCGCGGCCATCCGGTGCATCCAGACGATCTGCGGATCGTCGCTGCCCTTGAAGGCGCGCCCGCCCCACATGGCTTCCGGCCGGCCCGCCGCCGGGTCCTTCAGCTCGGGCGGATAGTTGGTTTCCAGAAACGCACGCGCCTCGGCGCGAAAGGCGTCCAGATCGCCGCCAAAATCGGCCATGCCGCTGCTCCGAAACGTCTGTTTGAGCGCACCTTAGCGCGGCGCTCTGGCCGGGCAAGCCGGATGCGCGGGCTGCTATGGCCGCGAACCGGGCTATATACTTGTGGATAGGCCGCCCCTTCGGAGCCCCATGCGCTGGTTCAGCGAATTCCGACTTGCGGCCCTCGGCGTCGCCCCCTGGGTGCTGGCGCTGCTCACCGCGGCGGCCGGCGTGATGCTGCTGTTCTCCGGCGCGACGCCATCGGATCCGATGCGGTTTCTGTGGCTCGCGACCTACACCCCGATCATCCTGATCGAGGTCAGCCATTTCCTCTCCAGCATCATCGGCCTGGCCCTGGTGCTGGTGGCGTTCGGGCTCAGCCGGCGGCTGGACGCGGCCTGGATCGCCTCCGTGCTGCTGCTGCCGATCGCGGCGGTGCTGGCGCTGACCAAGGGGTTTTATTGGGAAGAGTCGTCCGTCTTGATGACGGTCTGCCTTGCCCTGATCCCTTTTCGCGCCGCCTTTCCCCGCGCCGCTCGCCTCAGCCGCATGGAGGTGACTCCAGGCTGGCTGATCTCGGCGCTGGCGGCCATGCTGGGGGCCGCGATCACCGGCTGGTGGTCGTTCCAGAACGTCGACTACGGCCAGAAGAGCGTGCTGGGCGACATCTTCAGCCCCGACGCCGACGCCGCCCGCGCGGTGCGCTCCTCGGCCGCCGCGGCGGTGCTGCTGCTGGCGTTCGGTATCTGGCGCCTGCTGGCCACGCCGGCGACGCCGAAGGTGGCGGGCGAGGACGATCCGGACTTCCTGCGCGTCCGATCCATCCTCGCCAGCGCCGATGGGGCCGAGCCGGGGGCCAACCTGGCGCTGCTGGGCGACAAGCGGTTCCTGTTCTCGGAGTCGGGGCGCTCGTTCCTGATGTTCGGGGTGCGCGGCCGTTCCTGGATCGCCATGGGGCCGCCGGTGGGCCGCCGCGACGAACGCGAGGAGCTGCTCTGGCGCTTCCGCGAACTGGCCGACGCCCACGCCGCGCGGCCGGGGTTCTATGCGCTGGGGCCTGACGATCTGCCCGATCTCGTCGATCTCGGCTTCTCGATCCAGAAGATCGGCGAGAGCGCGGCGGTGCCGCTGGAGAGCTTCTCGCTGGAGGGCCGCCGGCGCGGCAACCTGCGCCGCAGCTGGCGCAAGACCGGCGAGGAGGGCGCCTCATTCGAGGTGCTCAGTGGCGAGGCGCTGGCGGCCGTGATGAGCGAGCTGAAGGCGGTGTCCGACACCTGGCTCTCGCACCATTCCGGCGACGAGAAGACCTTCAGCCTGGGCCATTTCGACCCGGCCTATGTGGCGGAGTTCCCGGTGGCGATCGTGCGCCAGTCCGGCCGAATCGTGGCCTTCGCCAGCCTCTGGACCACGGCCCGCCGCACCGCCTTCTCCATCGATCTAATGCGCTACGCCGACGAGGCGCCCAAGGACGTGATGGACTTCCTGTTCGTCGAGCTGATCGCCTGGGGCGGCGCCGAGGGCTACCAGGCCTTCGAATTCGGCATGGCGCCCCTGGCCGGGCTCGACGACCGGCCGCTGGCGCCGATCATGTCGCGGGTGGGCCGGCTGCTCTTCGAGCGCGGCGAGGACATCTACAATTTCCGCGGCGTGCGCCGCTACAAGGACAAGTACGACCCGCTGTGGACGCCGCGTTACATCGCCGCGGCGCGCAAATGGGCGATCCCGATCCTGATGGCCGACCTCGGCCTGTTGTCCTCCGGCGGCGTCGCGGGCCTCACCCGCCGCAAACCCGAGGAGCGCGCCCAGGAGTCACGCCGCGCCGCCTGACAACGTAGCTTTCAGCGTTGTCTGGAGATGCCGAGCACCCCGGCGAGATGGGTCAGCAGCACCAGCGCGCCGCCGGCGCAGAGCAACATCAGCAGTCGATAGGGGATCAGCCGAGGTCCCTTGAACGGATTCGGCGGTCGTCCGCCCATCCAGGCACAGAGCGCGCCAAGCCCAACCACGGTGGCCAGCAGGGTGAGCGTGATAATCAAATCCATTCCGAAGTCTTAATCCCGCGCTGGTGACTTAACTTTTGCTTAACCGGGCCAGCACAGAACTCAAAGGCTGACGGACGACAACCGCCGGGTGTCCACAGCTGTGTGCCATTGTCGCAAGATATTGCGTCTTCGGCGCGTTTACACACTAGGAATCGGTGGTTAGCGTCCCAGTTACGTGCTGGGAGAACGATTCGCGATGACCTCCGGGGCCCCCAGGAGCGCCAGGTATCTCGATCCGACGAGCCGGGATGTCGCCGAGGATCTGGCCCGTCGTTCCGGCATGACTCTCAACGAGTGGGTGGCGCGACTGATGGCCGAGGGGCCGGAAGACGCCACCTCCCAGGACTACTTCACGCAAGGACCCGCCACCTACATGGAAGCGCCCCGCGCCCAATCGACGCCGCGCTACGAAACCCTCGGCCATCCGGGCGATGAGGTGGGTCGCGTGGCCCAGGCGATCGAGCGCCTTTCCGACCGCATCGAGAGTGCCGAAAGCCGCCAGGCCCTGGCCATCGCCGGTGTCGAGCGCTCGGTGCGCGAAGTCATCGGTCGCATCGACGCCGCCGAGCGTGAGCAGATGCAGGTCGCCGCCCGCTTCGAGAGCGAGCTGCAGGAATCCAAGGGCGATAGCTCGCGCATCGCCGACCGGATGCGTCGCCTTGAGGAAGAGGCGGTCGGGCCGCGCTCCACCGAGGCCCTGCGCGCGCTGGAAGGCGCCATCGGCAAGGTCGCCGGCCATGTCTACGAAGGCGAGCGCCAGGCGCGCGATGCGCTGGGCGAGATGCGCGCCCGCGTCGAGCGGCTCGACAATGCCGAGCACGCCACGGTCAGCGCCATCCGTGAACTGAAGAGCACCTGCGCCGGCCTGGACGAGCGCCTGGCCATCGCCAGCGAAGAGGGCGCGCAAGGCGTCGAGAAGGTCGCCGACAATCTATCCGAACGAGTGGAAGCCGCGCGCGAGGAACTGGGTCGCCAACTCGCCGCCGTCGCCGACGCCCGGTTCGACCGGGTCGAGCAGGCCCTGGCGCAAATGAGCGAGCACGTGCGCGCCGCCGAGCAGCGCTCCGCCGGGGCGCTGGAGCGGATGGGCCGTGAGGTGCTGGACGTCGCCCAGAGCCTCAACCGCCGTGTGCAGAGCGTCGAGCGCGGCAGCGCCGAGGCCGCCGACCGGATGGGCGCAGACGTCGCCCGCATCGCCGGCGCGGTGGAAGCCCGCCTGGTGCGCGCCGACACCATCCAGGCCGCGGCGCTGGAGAAGCTGGGCGGCGAGATCGCCCGCATCACCGAGCGCCTGGCCGACCGCATCGCCAATGCTGAGCGGCGCTCCGCCCAAGCCATCGACGATGTCGGCGAGCAGGTGGCCCGCGTCACCGAGCGCATCGGCCAGCGCCACGAACGCTCCACCAGCGAGCTGGCCGACCGCATCCGCCAGAGCGAGGAGCGCACCGCCAAGCTGCTGGAAGACGCCCGGCTGAAGCTGGATAGCCTCACCGAGTCCCAACGCCGCGCGGTCGAACCCGCGCCGCATGACGTCGCCTACGAGAGCGACGACGACGACGCGCTCTTCGCTGACGTGCCGTTCCCCGCCTTCCAGACGCCGCCGCCGGCCGAGCGGCCGTTCGCCCGGGCCACGCCGGCTTCGCCCTTCGCGCCGCCGCCCCGCGCCGCGATCGCCGAACCGGAGTTTGACGAAGAGGACTTCGAGGCCGCCGCCGAGTTCGATCTCCCGATCGACGAGCCAGCGGTGGAGGACACGCCGGACCACCAACTGGAAGCGCAAGCCGAGCCAGAGTTCGCGCCCGAACCGACGGCTGAAGCAGAGCGGGACCACGAGGCGGAAGCGGTCGCGCTGGAGCCCAATGTCGGCTTCGACATGGACGATGACTTTGTCGAGCCTTCAGGCCCGCACGAGCCCGCGTCCTCGGGACTCGCCTCCTACGAAGGTTTCGCGCCCGAACCGTTCGCGCCCGAACCAGTCGCGCAGGTCGCCGCGCCCGAGCCCACGGAACACCCTGAGCCCGAGCCGGCGGAGACCCTCGACGCTCACATCGCCGAACTCGCGCCGCCTGAGCCGCTGACCACCCGCGAGATCATCGAACGCGCCCGCGCCGCGGCCCGCGCGGGACAGCCGCCTATGCGTCCGCTCCGCCGTCCCGCGCCGGGCGCCGATGCAAGCGTGCTGGAGGGCCTCACCTTCGGCCGCGCCCGCCGCAAGCCGGGCCCGTCCGGCGCGCTGATGGTGGCCACCCTGAT
>Ga0265338_10008703_pt1 | contig 12269 bp, 8 predicted proteins | sample 42126metaG_FD_193579 | JGI IMG/M metagenome (GOLD analysis project Ga0265338, IMG submission 193579) | Rhizosphere microbial communities from Carex aquatilis grown in University of Washington, Seatle, WA, United States - 4-21-26 metaG | ecosystem: Host-associated > Plants > Roots > Rhizosphere >... | reverse complement strand
CAGGCGTTCCAGCAGAACTTCGACCAGCTCAGCTTCGCCAGGGCCACGGCCGCGCATCTCAGCCGCTACGACGTGCTGATCATCGCCTCGATGATCGAGCGCGAGGCACAGGTGCCCGGGGACCGCGCGCTGGTCTCGGCGGTCATCTACAACCGCCTCAAGGCCGGCGTTCCTCTTGGCATCGACGCGACCCTGCGCTACGCGCTCAGCGACTGGACCCACCAGCTGACCGTGTCGCAGCTTGCCCTGGACACGCCCTACAACACGCGCAACCGTCCAGGCCTTCCTCCGACGCCGATCTCCAACCCCGGCGTCGCCTCGATGATCGCCGCCGCAGAGCCGGCGCACGTCTCCTACATGTACTACGTGACCAAGCCGTATACATGCGGCAAGCTCGAGTTTGCGACGACTCTCGCGCAGCACAACCAGCAAGCGGCCGCCTACGACCAGGCGCTGAACGCAAACGGAGGCCGCGCTCCGACGAAATGCCCGTGACGCCGCCTCTCGCGGCGGGCCGGCTCGGGGTCCTGGGCTGGCCGGTCTCGCACAGCCGCTCCCCGCAGATGCACCGGGCCGCGTTCGCGGAGCTCGGGCTGCGCGGCTGGAGCTATCAGCGCCTTCCGGCGCCGCCAGAGCTGTTCGGTGAGATCGTCCGGCGGCTCGGCGCGGCCGGCTTCGTCGGCGCCAACGTGACGGTTCCGCACAAGCACGCCGCGCTCGCCCTCGCCGACTCTGCGAGTGCGACGGCGCGAGCGATCGGGGCCGCGAACACGCTCAGCTTTCTTCCGGACGGGACGATCGCCGCCGAGAACACCGACGCTCCGGGCCTGCTCGCGGCGATCGCGGTCGCGCCGGCCGGCCGGCGCGCGGTCGTGCTGGGCGCCGGCGGAACGGCTCGCGCCGCGGTGTGGGCGCTGCGCGAGGCGGGTGCGGAGGTGGCTGTTTGGAACCGCACGCCGGAGGGTGCACGCGCGCTTGCAGAGGAGCTCTCTGTGTCGGCGATCGCGCGTCCGGAGCCAGCCGACCTGCTGGTCAACGCCACGACGGTCGGGATGGACGAACGAAAGAGCGCCGAAGAAGCGCTAAGCACACTTGGGTTGGATTCCGATGTACTGGCGAGGTATGAGCAGGTCGTCGATTTCGCGTACGCAAGGAGCCAGACCGCTTTGTTGACCGCAGCCAAGGAGCTCGGCGTCCAGACCGTCGACGGTCTGGACATTCTCGCCGCCCAGGGGGGCCTTTCGTTCCAGCTCTGGACCGGTGAGGCGGCTCCGTTCGCCACGATGCGCCGCGCCGCGGAAACCGGCTGAGATGGGTCCCGACACAACCTCGCACCTGCACGCCGTGCCGGCCGCCGAGGAGACGACGCCCAGCCTCGTCGGCCCCAGCGGTGTGCGCCCGCCGAGCCGTCGCGGAGGCGCGCCGCGGTCGCTGACGGAGGTGATCGTCGAGCTCGGACTGTGCTCGCGTGAACGTGTGCTCGAGGCGATCGAGGTCGCCGCCGCCGCCGGCACGACGGCCGATCGCGTGCTGCTCGATCGAGGCGCGATCAGCCCTGAGGGCGTGGCCGTCGCACTGGCTGAGCGACACGGCCTCGACTACGTGGACCTGAGCGTCTTCAACGTCGACATGGCGGCGGCGCAGCTCGTCACGAGCCAGGTCGCCAAGCGTCACGACGCGCTGCCGATCGCGATGGCGGGCGACCGCGCGCTGCTGGTGGCGATGTCGGACCCGGCCAACGTCCACGCGGTCGACGACATCGCGATCCTGACCGGTTACCAGATTCGTGTCGCGGTGACGACCAGCGAGGACATCGCGAACGTGATCACGCGGCTCGCGCGCGTCGGGGACGTCGTCCACGACGGCGCCGATGACGGGCAGGAGGGGGCCGATGAGGCGGCGATCGTCGAGTTGCACGAGACCGCCGACGACGCTCCGGTCGTCCGTCTGGTCCATCAACTCGTCGGCCAGGCGGTCGAGCAGGGGGCGTCGGACCTCCACCTCACGCCCGAGGGGGAGGACCTGCGAGTGCGCATGCGCGTCGACGGGGTGTTGCGCGATATCACGACGGTCCCGCGGCGGCTCGCCCCCGGCGTCGTTTCGCGCCTGAAGATCATGGCCGAGCTGGACATCGCCGAGCGCCGCGTGCCACAGGACGGACGCGTCGGACTGACCGTCGATGGGCACCGCGTCGATCTGCGCGTCGTGACCGTGCCGACGGTCCGCGGCGAGGGCGTCGTGATGCGCATCCTCGACAAGGAGGCGGTCGTGATGGACCTGGCGGAGCTCGGGATGGCCGAGTCCGAGCTGGCCCGCTTCCAGCGCGCCTATTCGCAGTCGCACGGTGCCGTGCTCGTGACCGGGCCGACCGGCTCGGGCAAGTCGACGACGCTGTACGCGGCGCTCGGCAACGTCAACACACCGGACCGCCACATCATCACGATCGAGGACCCGGTCGAATACCAGGTCGACGGCATCACTCAGATCCAGGTCAACGTCAAGGCGGGCCTGGTGTTCTCGACCGGGCTGCGGGCGGTCGTGCGGGCCGATCCCGACGTGATCATGGTCGGCGAGATCCGCGACCGCGAGACCGCGCAGATCGCTATCGAGGCCGCATTGACCGGCCACCTCGTGCTCTCGACGCTGCACACCAACGACGCGGCGACGTCGATCACGCGCCTGATCGAGATGGGAATCGAGCCCTTCCTGGTCGCCTCCGCGCTCGACTGCGTCGTGGCGCAACGACTGGTGCGCGTGCTCTGCCAGCACTGCAAGCGTCGTGTCATCCTGCCGATGGCGACGCTGCGGGAATACGGCTACGCCGCAACCTACGACGTGGAGGGCTACGAGCCGGTCGGCTGCAAGCACTGCGGCGGCCTCGGCTACCGCGGCCGGACGGGGATCTACGAGGTCATGACCGTCAGCGCCGAGGTCCGCGCGCTGGCGCTCGAGCGTCGCTCCGCCGACGAGATCCTCGAGATGGCCGTCGTGCAGGGAATGCACCGGCTGAAGGACGACGGGTTGGACAAGGTCAAGCAGGGCCGCACTTCGATGGCCGAGATTGCGCGTGTCGTCAACGCGGGAACCGACGCGGATTAGTTCAGGCCGCGGCGCCTGATGCCGATAGGAGGCCAGAGAGCCCGTGTCGATCGAGTACTCAGAGATCCTGCTCGAGGTCGTAGAGCGCAACGCTTCCGACCTCCACCTGACCGCCGGCGCGCCGCCGATGCTGCGCCAGCGCGGCCGCCTGGTCGGGCTCGAGCACTACCCCAAGCTCACGCCGGAGGACACGCGCGAGTTCATCTACTCGATCCTCACGACAGAGCAGCGCCGCCGGCTGGAGACCGATCTCCAACTCGACTTCGCCTACGTCGTGCCGGGCCGCGCCCGCTTCCGTGTGAACGCGTACTTCCAGCGCGGCGCGGTCGCCGCCGCATTCCGCCTGATCCCGTCTTCGATCGTCCCGATCGACAAGCTCGGCCTGCCGCCGATCGTGCACGAGCTGACGCGCCGTCCGCGCGGCATCGTGCTCGTGACCGGCCCGACCGGCTCGGGCAAGTCGACGTCGCTCGCGGCGATGATCGACGAGATCAATCAGAGCCGCGAGGAGCACATCCTCACGATCGAGGACCCGATCGAGTTCGTGCACGCGCACAAGCGCTGCATCATCAACCAGCGCGAGCTGGGCAACGACGCGACCAGCTTCGCGGCGGCGCTGAAGGCCTCCCTGCGCGAGGACCCGGACGTGATCCTGGTCGGCGAGATGCGAGACCTCGACACGATCGCGACCGCGCTGACGGCCGCCGAGACCGGCCACCTGGTGTTCGCCACGCTCCACACCCAGGACGCCCCGCAGACGATCGATCGCGTGATCGACGTCTTCCCGCCGACGCAGCAGGCCCAGATTCGCGTGCAGCTGTCGGTCACCCTTCAGGGCGTCGTGACGCAGCAGCTGCTGCCCACCGCCGACGGCGCCGGCCGCTGCGTCGCGTGTGAGGTGCTGGTGCCGACCCCCGCCGTGAGAAACCTGATCCGCGAAGGCAAGATCCACCAGATCCCGTCGGTCATCCAGACCGGCGCGTCGCACGGCATGCAGTCGATGGACTCCGCGCTGGCGACGCTCGTGCGCGCGGGACGCATCACGCAGGAACTTGCCGAGTCGCGAGCAGCCGCCCCCGATGAGCTGCGTCGTCTACTCGGCGGCGTGGCCCTGGTCGCGTGAGCACCTACACCTTCAAGGCGATGGACGTCGCCGGCGCGCCGCTGCGCGGGCAGGTCGACGCGGAGAGCAAGCAGGCCGTCTCCGACCAGCTGCGCTCGCGTGGCCTGGTGATCCTGGAGATCGCGGAAAAGCACTCCTCGCGCGAGATCAACATCACGCTGTTCGAGCGGGTCACGCTCAGCGACCTCGCGATCTTCTCGCGCCAGCTGGCGACGATGGTGTCGTCGGGCATGACGATCCTGCGGGCGCTGTTCGTGCTGGAGGAGCAGACCGAGGTCAAGAAGCTGAAGTCCATCATCATCGCCGTCCGCAAGGACGTCGAGGCCGGTCTGTCGTTCAGCGTCGCGCTCAGCCGCCACCCGAAGATCTTCAGCCCGCTGTTCATCGCGATGGTGCGCGCCGGGGAGATCGGCGGCGTACTCGAAGACTCGCTGGTGCGAATCGCCGACCAGCTCGAGAAGGAGGACAGCCTGCGCCGGCAGGTCCGCGGCGCGATGGTCTATCCGGCCGTCGTCCTCACCGTCGCTCTGGTCGTGATGACGGTTCTCGTCGTCTACATCGTGCCGGTCTTCGCGGGAGTGCTGAAGCAGTTCGCCACGACCTCCTCCGGGCAGTCGCTTCCGGCGATGACCCAGGTCACCGTCGACATCTCGCACGCGATGACGAACTACTGGTACGCGTTCATCGGCGGCATCGTCGCGGTCGGTCTGACCTTCCGCCACTGGAAGCGCTCCGACACCGGGCGGCCGCAGTGGGATGCGGTGCGCCTGAAGATCCCGTTCAAGATCGGCGACATCGTGCAGAAGATCTCGATCGCGCGCTGGGCGCGCACCTTCTCCGCCCTGACCTCCGCCGGCGTGCCGCTGCTGGAGGCGCTCGACATCACCGGCCGCAGCGCCGGCAACGAGGTCGTCGCGCGCGTGATGAACGATGTGATCGACTCCGTCAAGCGGGGCGGGACGATCTCCGAGCCGCTGCGGGAGAGCGACGTGTTCCCGATGATGGTCAGCCACATGGTGGCGGTCGGCGAGTCGACCGGTGAGCTCGACTGGATGCTCTCGAAGATCGCCGACTTCTACGAGGAGCGCGTCGCCGTGGCCGTCAAGGCACTGACCTCGATCATCGAGCCGGTGATGATCGTCGTCATCGGCGGCATGGTCGGGTTCATCGTGATCGCGATGTACCTGCCCCTGTTCAAGGTTTACAACCAGATTCATTGATGGGGATCTGCCCGCTTCCGCGGGTCAGATCCAGCGGGATTTCGCGCGCGGGCGCGCTACGCACCATCCTCGATCGGCGTGATTGGAACCTCTGCTGACGGTTTGCGCGCGCCACCGACGCCTCGGCGCAGCTCGACCTGGGGAATCAGCCACGACGCCAGGAACGCGACCGCGGAGATCGGCGCGGCGATCGTGAACACGGTCTGAATCGACTGCGCGTAGGCCGCGGCCACGCTGTGGTGGATCCCCGGCGTGAGCCTGTCGAGGATCGCCGGAGTCAGGCCGGAGCTGGCCACGCTGTGGGGCAGCCTGGCCGCGCCCAGATGGTGTGCCAGGTTGCCGGTGAGCACGTTGGAGAAGATGGCGCCGAAGATCGCCGTGCCGAACGATCCACCGATCGAACGGAAGAACGTGGCGCCCGAGGTGGCGACGCCGAGCTCGGAGTATGGGACCGCGTTCTGCACGATCAGCACGAGCACCTGCATCACGCATCCGAGCCCCACTCCCAGCACGAACATGAACAGCGATGCGACGACCAGGCTCGTGTCGACGCCGACCTGCGACAGCAGCACGATCCCGACCGTGATCAGCGCCGTGCCCGCGATCGGGAATGGCCGGTAGTGGCCGCTGCGGCTGATGATCTGCCCCGATCCGGTGGAGCAGATGATGAGACCGCCCAGGAGCGGCAGCAGCTGCAGACCGGAGGCCGTCGGCGACTCGCCGTGGACGATCTGGAAGAACAGCGGCAGATAGGTGACGGCGCCGAACAGCGCCAGGCCGACGATGAAGCCGACGATGCTGGTGGTTGAGAATGCGCGGTTGGAGAACAGGCCCAGCGGCAGCACCGGCTCGGCGGCGCGTCGCTCGACGACGATGAACAGCGCGAGGAGCACGACGCCTCCGGCCGCGAAGGCGATCATCAGCGGCGCTCCCCACGGGAAGGTCGTGCCGCCGAGGCTCGTGAAGAGGATCAGCGCGCTGGCGGAGGCCATCAGCAGCGCCGTGCCGAGGTAGTCGATGACGTGGTGGATCCGGCTGAGCCGGCCCGGGACCTGGATCGCGATGACGGTGAGCGCCACGGCGCCGATCGGCAGGTTGATGTAGAAGATCCAATGCCAGGAGAGCTGCTCGACGAAGACGCCGCCGAGGAGCGGGCCGATGATGCTCGCGATGCCGAAGACGGCTCCGAACAGCCCCTGGTAGCGACCGCGTTCGCGGGGCGAGACGATGTCGCCGACGATCGCCTGCGCGCCGACCATCAGGCCGCCGCCGCCGAGTCCCTGGATCGCGCGAAACGCGATCAGCTCCGACATCGTGTGGCTCAGCCCGGATAGCGCCGAGCCGGCCAGGAAGATGACGATCGACGCCTGGAAGAAGCTCTTGCGCCCGTACTGATCACCGAGCTTGCCCCAGAGCGGCGTGGACACCGTCGCGGCGAGCAGATAGGCGACGACGACCCAGGCGAGATGCGAGGCGTCGTGGAGGTCGGCGACGATCGTCGGCAGCGCCGTCGAGACGATCGTCTGATCGAGCGCGGCGAGGAACATCCCGAGCAGCAGCGCGCCGATGACGATCAGCACGCGACGGTGGCTCAGCTCGACGACCGGCGCGTCGTCCGCCACCACGATTGGCGCCTCGGTCATGAAGGCGCTCGGTGCCGCCCGCTTCCGCGGGTCAGATCCGGCCGGATCGCGAGCGGTTGGCGCATCCGCCTCACGGCTGCGGTTCGGCGGCGGGCGTCGCGGTGATCGCCAATTGCCCGTCGCCCGCCACGGCGATCGTGCGCTCGCCCGCAAGGAGCGCGAGCAGCTCGTCGCCGACGAGCTCGCGGCGCCAGCCGCGCAGGGTGCGGACGTCTGGCTCGTGATTGCCGGAGCGGGCGCCGCAGACAATCGCCGACAGGTCGGCGCGGGCCGCGATCAGCTCGTAGGCCAGCCCGGCCTCCAGCGCGCGTGCGCGCACGAGTGCCTCGGCCAGGGCGATCCGGGGTCCGTCGAGGGCGCTGCTCGGGTCGCGCCGCTCCGCCTCGACCGGGATCGGCGGGCGCTCGGCGCCGCGGGCGATCGCTTCGAGCAGGTCTGAGGAGCGTCGGCGCAGGCTGCCGGGGTTGACGCCGCGAACCTGATCGAGCTGCTCGGGCGTGCGCGGCGCGCGCTTGGCCAGCTCGACCAGCGCGGCGTCGTTCAGCACGGTCGAGACCGGCCGGTCCTGCTGCTCGGCGAGCTGCTCGCGCCAGGCGAGGAGTTCGTGGGCGATGGCTCGGGCGTTCGGCGTCAGCGAGTTGATCCGCGGCAGGCGAGCGAACAGCGTGTCGATGTCGCGCACGTCGCTGACGCCCTCGAGGTAGCGGCACTCCTCGAGCGCCCAGCCGAGGCGCTCGCCGGAGCTCAGCCGGTGGCGCAATTCGGCCGCGAGGTCCAGCAGGTGCAGCACGTCCTCGCGCGCGTAGGCGAGCTGCTCGGCGTCGAGCGGGCGCCGGTCCCAGCGTGTGTAGCTCGCCGTCTTCTGTACCCGTACCCCGAGCACCTCGCGCAGGAGGGTGTCGTAACCGGCCTGCGCGGACAGGCCGGCGAAGCCGGCGGCGATCTGGGTGTCGAAGATCCGCGTCACCTCCGTCTGCGCACAGCGCCGCAGCAGCGCGATGTCCTGGCGGCCGGCGTGCACGACGACCTCGATCTGCGGGTCGGCGAGCAGCCGTGCGAGCGGGCCCAGGTCGGCGTCGTCCTGCAGCGCGTCGAGCACGACAACCTCGAGACCATCGTCGTCGCTGACCACCACCTGGATCACGCACAGCAGCGTGCGGTAGCGGCCCTCGCCGACGAACTCGGTGTCGATCCCGAAGCGCCCGGCGGCGCGCGCCCGTTCGGAGAACGCGGTCAGCGGCATCAGTGCCGCGCTTCCGGCAGGCTCAGGCGGAAGGTCGCTCCCGGCGGTCCCCCGCCGGCCAGCTCGAGCGCGCCGCCCATCCGCTCCGCCAGCTCCGAGCCGATTGCGAGGCCGAGGCCGAAGCCGCCCTCGTCGCTGCGGCCGCGCCCGCGCTCAAAGCGCTTGAAGATCAGCTCGCGCTCGTCCGGTTGAACGCCCGGGCCCTCGTCGGCGACCTCCACCATTGGGCGCTCGCCGGCGCCGATCCGGATCCGGATCGCCGAGCCGGGAGGAGCGACGCGCAGAGCGTTGTCGAGCAGGATCCGCACGATACGGGCGACGCTACCAGGGTCCGCCTGTGCCCACGCCTGCCCGCCGAGCTCGTCCAGCGTGACCGCGATCTGGCGCTCACGCGCGCGCGCGTCGAACTCCGCCGCCACCGCTCGCGCGGTCTCGCCGAGCTCGACCGGCTCGCTGCGCAGCTCCAGCGCGGCGTCGAGCCGACTGAGGTCGAGCAGATCGGAGGCCAGGCCGCCCAGCCGCCGCGACTGCTGTTGCGCCCGCGCGACCCGCTCCCGCGCATCGACGAGGTCGATCGGTTCGCGCGCGAGGTCGTCGGCGAGCAGTTCGAGCATCCCGTCCAGCGACGTCAGCGGCGTGCGGAGCTCGTGCGAGGCGGTTGCAACGAAGGCGCGCCGGGCGTCCTCCTGCGCCCGCAGCCGGGCGTGCATCGTCGCGAACGCCCGCGCGAGCTCCCCGATCTCATCGGTGACCATGTCGTGGGGCACGACGAGCGTCCCCAGGTCGCGCTCGTCGAGGCTGCGGCTCGCGTCCTGCAGCAGGCGCAGCCGGCGAAGCAGCCGCGCGGAGAGGGTGACGCCCAGCAGGAGCGCGACCGCCAGGCCGACGAGCGCGGCGTCGAGGAAGGCGGAACGCACGACCGAGTTCGCCTGGCCGACGTAGTCGACCGATTTGAAGATCTCGAGCACGTACTGCTGGCCCTTCCGCTGCGAGCCGGCGGGACCCTGGGCGCGGTAGCGGGCCGCCACGTTGAGCAGGCCGCCGGACTCCAGAGCCACCGGCAAGCCGTTGAGCTTCGGCGCGAAGGCCTGCTGCGCAAGCGCCGGCGAGATCCGCGCGTCGCGGCGGGGATCGGTGGCCACGAACTCGACGACCGCGCCGCGGCGGCGGTGCCAGACGATCAGCGTGGCGAGGTGGTCCTTGTCGTCGATGCTGTCGGCCTGCGCCTGCACGTTGTCGCGGTAGGAGGAACCGTTGGCGGCGACGAGCGGGATCACGCCGAGCTGCGTCTTTGCTCCGGTGAGCACGGCCTCGGTCAGCTTCACGCTGTTCTGCTTGAGCTGTGACTTCAGCGGCGCCAGCAGCGTGAGCGCCGCCGTTGCAAGCGTCACGATCGCGGTCAGGACGAGTGCGCCGAGCAGCCGGGGCCGCAGGCCGAAGCGGACCCGTGGGCCGAATCCCCCGGCCTCTCCGCTAGCCCTCCGCAAAGCGGTATCCGGCTCCGCGGACGGTGACGATCAGGCGCGGCTCCTCCGGCGTGCCCTCGAGCTTCTCGCGCAGGTGGCGGATGTGAACGTCGATCGCGCGCGGATCCCTGTAGGCCGAGTCGCCCCAGATCGCTCGCAGCAGCTCCTGGCGGTTGAACAGGCGTCCCGGCTCCGCCATCAGGCAGGCCAGCAGCTCGAACTCGGAGAACGTGAGCCGCACCGGCGCGCCCGACAGGGTCACCTCTCGCTGGGCGCGGTCGAGCGTGACCGGGCCGGCGATCAGCCGGTCTCCGCCCAACGAGCGTGGGCCGGCGCGGCGCAGCACCGCGCGGATGCGGCTGCGCAGCTCCGCCAGCCCAAACGGTTTGGTGACGTAGTCGTCGGCGCCGGCCTCGAGGCCCTGCACCGCGTCGGCCTCGCTGTCGAGCGCGGTCAGCATGATGATCGGCACCACGTTGCGCCGCGCGCGGAGCGTGCGGCACACGTCGTAGCCGTTCGGTCCCGGCCCGAGCGCCACGTCCAGCAGCACGACGTCGAAGTGCTCCTCGCCGGCGAGGGCGATCGCCGCGTTGCCGTCGGCGACGGCCGACACACGGTGCCCCTCGCGCTCGAACGAGTGGGTCAGCGTCTCGCGCAGCGAGCTCTCGTCGTCGACGACGAGGATCGAAAGGCTCGGCGAAGCTTGGGATTCCATCCCCGTGACGCTAGCGCGTTCGCAGCAGGTAGAGCACACGACCGTGGGGGAGGCCGGCGCGTGCGGAGACGTCGGTCCCGTGCTCCCGCACCCATGCCGCGCCCGCAGAACAGGCAGGGCTGCGGCGCGAGGTGTGCGGTCCGCAGCCGCCGTCCAGCACCGCGAAGCGCAGCGCTCCGGCGGCCACGAGCGCCCGCAGGCGCGGGATCGGCAGCAGCTCGTGCGCGTCGTAGGAGGTCAGCGAGAGGATCGGGCGGCGATCGAAGAGGATCAGCGCCCCGACCTCGGTCGGATTTGCGGCCGCGAACTCGTAACGTGCGCCGGCGCTCCGCGCGTTGACGTAGTTGCTGATCGCGCGAACCTCGCTCGCGCTCATGGCACCGGTTCGGCCGCTGTCGAACTCGTGGTTTGCGATCAGGCTGGCGTCGACCTGGAGCGGGAGCGCCAGCGACGCGACGCCGAGCGCGCAGGCCAGAAGCGCGATGCGAGCGTGCTCGCGGCGCAGGAACAGCGTCGCCACCGCGACGATCGCGGCTATCGCCGTGACTCGCCAGGTGCTGCTCGTCGCGCCGAGGAGATAGCGCCCGTAAAGCGTCAGCGCGACCGCCGCGAGCACGGTGAATAGCCGTTGCCAGACGCCGTCGCGCAGCGCCCACGCCACCCCGATCCCGGCGACCGCGGCGACCGCCGGAGTGAATCCCTCGGTGTAGCGGGGGTGCAGACGAGCCATCGCGCTGTAGAGCACGACGCCGATCAACAGCCACGACAGCAGGGACACACACAGTGCGCGCTCGGTGATCAGGTCTGGGCCGCGCGCGCGAGCAATCGACCACAGCAGCGCCGGAATCCCGAGCGCGAGCGCAACCATCAGCATGTACCCGAGCCTTAGACCCGACAGCGGGCCGTTGTGATCGAACAGGCGCAACAGCGACGGCCCGCCGATCGGGACCGCTGATCGCGCCACCTCGCTGTTGTTGGCGGGGCGGAGCTGGCTTGGCGTCAGCGCCGCCGTCAGCGCCGGCTGCGTGGCGGCGCCGGCGATCCGGTCATAGCCGTTGTAGACGAACACGGCATTCCAGGCGCTGCCGTCGGTCGAGCCGATCGCGTACGGGCGCTGCGAGGCCGGGAACGCCAGCGTCATCACCAGCCAGGAAAGCCCCACGCAGACGAACACCGCGGCGCTCACCGACGTGCGGATCGCACGCCGCTCGCGGCACACGAGAAATCCAAACAGGATCAGGGCCGGGAGGCCCACGATCCCCTCAAAGAGCTTGACGTTGAAGGCGACGCCCATCGTTGCTGCGGCGAGGTAGCACCAGCGTGAACGGCCGTCCTGCGCGAAGCGGACGAGCAGCCACAGCGCGATTACGCTCAGCAACATCGCGACGGCGTCCATCGTGTCGCTGCGAGCGCTGAGCAGGGCGATCGGGAGCATCGCGAGGGCGACCCCCGCGGCGATCGCCGCAGCCGTACCGAGAACGCGGCGCAGGGCGTCGTAGAGCACCAGGACCGCCGCCGTGCCGGCAAGCGCGGGGGGCAGCTTCAGCGTGATCGAGTGAAAGCCGCCCAGCTGCGTGCTGAGCACCTGCAGCCACAGGTCAACCGGCGGCTTGTCGACGGCGAGAGTTCCGCCCGGCTCGTAGGCGCCGAGCAAGAAATTGTGCAGCGAGAGGGGCATGCTGCGCACGGCGGCGTCGTAGAACGGGTCCGACGGCACCTTCGCGAGCGACCACAGCCGCAGCGCTCCCGCCAGCAGCGCC
>Ga0265338_10008702_pt1 | contig 12272 bp, 6 predicted proteins | sample 42126metaG_FD_193579 | JGI IMG/M metagenome (GOLD analysis project Ga0265338, IMG submission 193579) | Rhizosphere microbial communities from Carex aquatilis grown in University of Washington, Seatle, WA, United States - 4-21-26 metaG | ecosystem: Host-associated > Plants > Roots > Rhizosphere >... | reverse complement strand
CTGCGGCTGCTGCCGATGGTCGGCGGGATGATCATCGGCATGGTCACCGGCACCCGGCTGAAGAAGCCGCGGCTCGCGATCACCTCCGGCTACCTGCTGATGGCGGCGGCGATGGCGCTGGGCGCGCTGACCACCCTCACCAGCTCGACCGGCTACACGCTGGGCTGGGTGGCGCTGGCCGGACTGGGCCTCGGCCTGGTCATGCCGACCGCGATGACCGCCGCCCTCGGCGACCTGACGGCCGAGCGCGCCGGGGCCGGGTCCGCCCTGATCACCTCGCTGCGCCAGGTCGGCTCGACGGTCGGGGTAGCCATCCTCGGCACCGTGATCAGCAACGCCTACAGCAGCCAGATAGCGGACGCGGCGAGCCACCTCCCGGTCCAGGCGGCAGCGTCGGTCAAGACGGGGGTGGCGTCCGGCGTGGCGGTGGCCAAGCAGCTCGGCTCGGCCGACCTGCTGCACTCCGTGCGGACCGCGTTCGTTCACGGCATGGACCAGATGCTTTGGGTCTGCGGCGGCATCGCGATCGCCTGCGCGCTGCTGGCGGTGACCGTGCTGCGGACCCGGCAGCCGGAGGCGGTCCCGGCCGGGGCCGTCGCCAGCACGTCGGTCGGCGTTGCCGCCGACGGCGCGGCGGACGGCCCGGCCGGTTCTCTTCCGGTCGGTTAAGGAGCACAATCAACACCGTGACAGAAGCGACCACGCAGTGCGGCCTGCGGGAACGGAAGAAGGCCAGGACGCGGGCCGCCCTGCGGGAGCACGCGCTGCGGCTGTTCCGCGACCAGGGCTACCACGCGACCACGGTCGAGCAGATCGCCGCGGCGGCCGAGGTGTCACCGTCCACGTTCTTCCGCTACTTCCCGACCAAGGAGGACGTGGTCCTGCAGGACGACATGGACACCCGGATGCTCGAGGCGCTGGCCCGCCAGCCGGCCGGGCTCGCCCCGCTGCCCGCGATCCGGGCCGCCGTGCGGGAGGCCTGGGCATCGTTCACGCCCGCCGACTGGGACCAGATCTCGCAGGGCGCGTGGCTGTCGGTCGAGGTGCCCGAGATCCGGGCGCGGGCGATGAACGAGTACGCCCGCACCATCAACACCATCGCGGTGGCGCTGGCCAGGCGCACCGGCCGGTGCGCGGACGACCTGCGGGTAAGGGTCATGGCGGGCGCGGTCGTGGGCACCATGATGGCGATCTTCCTGCCCGAGCAGCTCGACGAGAACGCGGCGCCCGACATGGACGCCGGACGGGTCGGCCCGGAGTCGGTAACCCGCGTCGACGAGGCACTCGCCCTGCTCGAGGCCGGCCTGCCGCTGTAGCTTCCGCCGGGAATGTTGAATGTTCAAATAGCGTTCCCGTGAGCACGCTGGCCGTTACCGGGCCGGCAGCCAACCCGACAAATTCCTGGGGGTCCACATGCCCGCCGTCACCGTCGACAACCTGCTGGTCCTGCCCCGGGTCAGCGAGCCCGCGGCCGAAGGGGACCGGCCAGTCGTCAAGGTCACCACCGCGCCGTCCGGCTTCGAGGGCGAGGGGTTCCCGGTCCGCCGCGCGTTCGCCGGGGTGCAGCTGCGGGACCTGGACCCGTTCGTCCACATGGACCAGATGGGCGAGGTCGAGTACGCGCCGGGCGAGCCCAAGGGCACCCCCTGGCACCCGCACCGCGGCTTCGAGACCGTCACCTACATGATCGACGGAGTGATGCGGCACCAGGACTCCAACGGGGGCGGCGGCCTTATCACCAACGGCGACACCCAGTGGATGACCGCTGGCGGCGGCATCCTGCACATCGAGACGCCGCCGGAGGAGCTGGTGCTCAGCGGCGGGCTCTTCCACGGCTTCCAGCTGTGGGTCAACCTGCCTGCCCGGCTCAAGCTGACCCCGCCGCGCTACCAGGACATCCGGGCGGGCCAGGTGGCGCTGCTCACCTCGCCCGACGGCGGCGCGCTGCTGCGAGTGATCGCGGGCGAACTCGACGGGCACCAGGGCCCGGGGGTGACCCACACCCCGATCACCCTGGTGCACGCCACCGTCTCACCGGGTGCGCAGGTCCGGCTGTCGTGGCGGGCCGACTTCAACGCGCTCGGGTACGTGCTCGCGGGGTCGGGCACGGTCGGCGCTGAGCGCCGCCCGGTGCGGGCCGGCCAGCTGGCGGTGTTCGGCTTCGGCGAGTCGGTCACCGTGGCCGCCGACACCAGGCCAGACGGTCCGAGCCCGGCCCTCGACATCCTGCTGCTCGGCGGCGAGCCGATCCGCGAGCCGGTCGCCACCTACGGGCCGTTCGTGATGAACACCCAGGCCGAGCTGGCCAAGGCGTTCGAGGACTACCAGGCCGGCCGGCTCGGCCGCATCCCCGCCCAGCTCCCGGCTGACCATCCCGGCCACGACGTGCTGTAAGCCCTGCAATCCGGCGCCGCATTCTCGCGCCGCATTCTCGCGCCCCGCGCACGGGGCCAGCCCAGTGGTTGCGGCAACCATGGGCCCAGGGCCCCCTGGTTGCCACAACCACGCGCTCAGGGACGAGCTGGCGCTAGCCCGCGGTGCTGGGGGTGGTGCCGCTGAGCAAGGTGAGCAACTGCTCGCCGTTCGGTGACCCGAGCCCGGTGCACGCGTCCCAGCCGGGGCCGGCCTTGTAGGCGCCGTTGTTGCCCTCGGTGATGTCGTTGAACCCGGTGGCGGCGGCGCCGGCCGCGGCCCCCGCGTACAGCATGGGCTGCAGCAGCCCGAGCTTCTTGCCGGTCGCCTGGGCGAGCCGTGCGATCAGCCCGGCCCACAGCGGCGCGACGGCGGAGGTGCCGCCGATCGGCTCGCGCTGGCCGTCCACCACCACCAGGTAGCCGCTCACCGGGTCGGCGTTGCCCGCCACGTCGGGCACGCCGCGGCCGACGCCCCGGCCGGACCGGGCGGGCACCCCCGCGTTGGCCTGGTAGGCAGGCCGCGGGAACACGTCCGACACCCCGCCGCCGCCGGCTCCCTCGTTGCTCGCCAGCTCGTTCCACACCACCTCCGAGCTGATGGCGAACGTCGAGGTGCTGCCCGCCAGCCTGGTGCCGCCGCAGGCGAGCGCGTTCGGCGAGGAGGCGGGGAAGTCGCAGTGCACGCCGGACTGCGAGCTCGGGTCGTCACTCGACCCGTTGTCGCCCGCCGCGACGGTGACCGTCACCCCCAGCGCTGCCGCGTCGGCGAAGGCGGAGTCCATCGCGGTCCGCGACTGGGCCGACCACTGGTCCTCCGACTGCCCCCAGCTGATGGAGACCGCGATCGGCGTCGGGGTGGCGTGCACCGCGTCAGAGATCGCGTCGATGAACCCCTGGTCGGTGTTGGGCGCGAAGTAGACCTGCTGCACCGCGCCCGGCGCGACGCCGCCGACCACCTGGATGTCCAGCTCGACCTCGCCGTCGGCGTCGCTGCCGGGGGTGTTGGCGCCGCCGTCGACGCCCACCGCGGTCACCGACGGTACCGCCAGGCCCAGGCCGGAGAAGTAGCTGGACAGGTCGGACTGCGTGTACCCGCCGCCAAGCTCGATGATGGCGACGGTCTGCCCGGTGCCGTCGGTGCCGTCGGGAAACTGGTAGAAGCTCGCCACCTGGGGGGCGGTCAGCGGGCCGGCGGTGGCGGCGGCCCCGGCTGGGCCGTCCTCCGGTTCGGCCGCGGACCGGTGCGTGGCGGCCGGACCGCGGCGGAACTGGGGGCGAGCCTGCGGCCGGTCGTCCAGGCCGACCACGGCCGTGATGATGCCGGACAGCCGGGCCGGGACCGAGAGGGGGCCGGTCCGGTAACGGTGCTGCACGTCGCCCGAGCCGTCCGGGTGCGGCGAGGTCACCGCGGTCAGGGTGGTGCCGAAGGCCGACTGCATGGCCGTGATCGTCCCGCTCACCTTCAGCCGGCGGGACGGGAGGAGGTACTCGGTCACCGTCAGCCCGTCCTCGCCGAGCACCTCGGCGACAAGCTGCGCATCGGCCGGGTCGCCGCCGTACTGGTCGCCGAGCTGGGTCGGGCTGACCGTCTCCGGCCCCTCGACCAGGGCCGCGGGGACCTCCGCGCGCCGCCGCAGCAGCACCGTCACGGTGATTACCTGGCTGTCGTCGAGCGGTTGCGGCGCGAGCGTGGCGCCGGTCAGTTCCGATCGCTCACTTCCGGACAGCGGTACGAGATCTGGCATGTGATTCCTCCCCGTCGAGTTCGGCGTCTACCCGCGATTCTTGCGCGGTATTCGGGCCGGCACCCGATGTTCCGGGGCTATATTTCGTTATCTTTTGCCGCGCTGACCCGGCTGCTGCTGCGGGGTGCGGCCCGCAGAACCTAACGGGTCCACGTGTCACGCATCGTGATCTCCTGTCCGATTACCATCCGTGTTTGTTTTGCTATCTACATCATCGGATAGTAATCATGTGCAGGCCAGGCGGACTTACCGGCAGACTGGAACTCGCCCGGCAAGCATTGTTCGCCAGAGTGTCTGATTACTTGGCGTTAATAATTAGGCGGCGCCGGCGTCCGCCGTCGCGGCGTCCGGCAGCGGGCTGTCACCCGGCGGCGCCGCGGCTCCCGCTTGGGCGACGCCTCCCGCTTGGGCGACGCCTCCCGCCGGCGGCCAGGCGGCCCGCTCGGCGCTGCGTGGCTGCGGGCGGGCGGCTGGCTCGCCGCTGCCCGGCCGCGGGCGGGTGGCCAGCGCCGCCAGCTGTTCCCGCACCGCGGCGGCCTGCGGATGGTGCAGGGCCCGCAGGATCAGCAGCGACTCATCCCAGGCTTCGCGCGCGCCGCCGACGTCCCCGATGGACAGGTACGTCTCGCCTAGGTGGGCCAGCACCATGGCCAGGTCGTAGCGGTTGCCCATCTCCCGGTCGAGCGTGACGGCGCGCAGGAAGCACGGCACCGCTTCGTCGTGCGCCTCGAGCCGCTGCAGCACCACGCCGAGCGTGTCCCAGGTGCCGGCCTCGCCCGGTGAGTAGCCGATCGCCTGGCACAGCTCGATCGCCTGCAGGCAGAACGCCCGTGCCTCCGACAGGTCGCCGAGCTGCACGCTGTTCCAGGCCGAGCCGTTCAGCGCGCTGGCCCGGACCAGCGCCATGTTGGGGTCGTCGGGCAGTGCCTGGGACAGCCGCAGCGCGTCGCCGATGACCTCAAGGGCCTCACCGAACCGGCCCTGGAACTCCAGGGCCTGGGAGAAGATCACGTCGGTGCGGGCAAGCCCGAGGTCGTCGCCGAGCTCGCGGAACACCCGCTGGGCGGCGGACAGGCACTGGTGCGCCTCGTCGAAGTCGCCGAGCGACATCGCGAACGAGCCGAGCCCGCGCAGCGCGTGCGCCTGCCCGGACTTGTCGCCGTGGCGCCGGGCCGCCGCCACCGCGAGCCGGTGCAGCCGGGTGCCGTCATGCCAGTGCCCGCACACGTTGAGGAACGTCCACAGCACCACCGGCAGCCGCCAGGCGTGCGCGTCAGATTCCGTCCGCTCGGCCAGGTCGGCCACCTTGAGCAGCACCTGGTACTCGGCTTCGAGCCAGGCCAGCGCGGCCGCCTTGCCGCCGAACGTCTCGACCGAGACCCCGGGGGCGAGCGCCTCGAGCGCGATCAGTTCACGGCCCGGGTAGAGCACCTGGTGGGCCTGCTGGGCGGTGTGCAGGTAGTGGTCGAGCATCCGCCGGGTGGTGTTGGCGATGCCCGCGGCCGAGGTGCCCTGCTCGGCGGCGTAGGCGCGCAGCAGGTCGTGGAACGCGTAGCGGCCCGGCGCCACCTCCATCAGCAGCGACGCCCTGGTCAGGTCGCGCAGCGCGGTTCGCGCGGCGCGGACCGCGACCCCGGCCAGCGAGGCGGCCGCGGCCGCGCTGATGTCAGGACCCGGGTGCAGCCCGAGCAGCCGGAACATCCGGGCCGAGCTGTCCGGCAGGTGCCGGTAGGACAGCGAGAGCACGGTGCGCACGTTGGCGGCCGGGTCGCCCGCGTCGAGCGCGTCCAGCCGGCCGCCTAGCTCGGTCAGCTCCGCCGCGAGGGCCGACAGCGGCAGGCCGGGCGCGGCGGCGGCCCGGGCCACCACCACCGACAGCGCCAGCGGCAGCCGCGCGCACAGCGTGGCCAGCTCGGTCACCGCCCACGGCTCGGCCGCCGCCCGCTGCTGGCCCAGCCGGGTGACCAGCAGCTCGTTCGCCTCGGTCTCGCTCAGCACGTCCAGCTGGAGCAGCCGCGCGCCCTCGCGCGCGGACAGCGCCGCCAGCTCTCGCCGGCTGGTGACGATGACCAGGCACTCGGGCGAGGCGGGCAGCAGCGGCCGGACCTGCGCGACATCGGCCGCGTTGTCGAGCATCACCAGCATCCGCCGCCCGGCCAGCACCGAGCGGTACAGCGCGGCCAGCCCCTCGGCGTCCGCGGGCAGCCGCTCCGGGTGCACGCCGAGCGCGTCGAGGAAGCCGCGCAGCACGTCGCTCGGCTCGGCCGGCCGGCCGTGGGCCGCGTCGAAGCCGCGCAGGTTGGCGTACAGCTGCCCGTCGGGGAAGCGGTGCGCGACCCGGTGCGCCCAGTGCAGCGCGAGCGCGGTCTTGCCGACGCCCGCGGTGCCGCCGATGGCGGAGATGACCACCCCGGTGGCGCCGGTGGCCTGGGCGGAGGCTGCCTCGTCGAGTACGCCGTCGAGCAGCGCCAGTTCCTCGGCCCGCCCGGCGAAGTGCGGCACCCGGGTCGGCAACTGCCGCGGCACCGTCACCGCGCCCGGCTCGTCCGCGCCCCCGGTCCCTGCTCCGGGCTGGGGGCCGGTGCCGTCGGCGGCCGACCGGGCATCGTCGCCGTCCCCGGCCCGGTAGCGCGCGACCAGCGCGTCGCCGGCCGCCCCGGGCAGCCCGAGCGCCGCCACCAGCGCGCGCACCGACGACGGGTAGGGCTTGCGTGTCCGGCCCCGTTCGAGGTCGGCGATGGCCCGCACCGAAACGCCGGACCGCTCCGCCAGGTCTTCCTGGGTCAGCCCGGATGCGACCCGTTGCTGGCGAAGCCACTCGCCGGGCCGTGCAAGGCCGGGATGTGCACCCATTACCACCACCTAGCCGTGACCGCCTCGTCACACATAGTCTAACTTGCCGGCCTTTGCCGCGAAAGTTGCCAAATGACGCACCCAGGGTCGCCCGGCGTGGCGTGCTTGCGCAACACTCGCAACAGAGAGATCATTTTGCCAGTGATGTACCGAATGTGACCGTTTCGCCGCGAAGGGTGGCCAAGTCTGCCAATATGGCAATCGGTAACCGGTCGTGCCGCATGCGTGGCCACCGAACCGCGCAGGCCGGTGCCACGTGAATGAAAGGGTCGCCGTGTCCCCCTCCCCGGCCCCCCGCCCGTCCTTCCGCGATGTCTTCGCGCACCCGGAGTTCCGTGCCCTGTGGATCTCCTACGTGCTGTCCGCCGGCGGCGACCGGCTCGCCCTGATCGCCCTGACGCTGCTGGTCTACGACCGCTCCAAGTCGCCGCTGCTGGCCGCGGTCACCTTCGCCGCTGGCTTCGTGCCCTACCTTTTCGGCGGCATGTTCCTGTCCGGCCTGGCTGACCGGCTGCCCCGCCGCTCGGTGATGGTCGTCTGCGACCTGGTCCGGTGCGCCCTGGTGCTGGCGATGCTGGTGCCGCGGATGCCGCTGGCGGGGATGATCGCCCTGCTCTACGTGGTGACGCTGCTCCAGCCGCCGTTCGACGCCTCCCGGCTGGCGATCGTCCGCGACGTGCTCGACTCGGGCCGGTTCCCGCTGGCGATGGCGGTGATGAGCTCAACCACCCGGGTGGTGGTGGTCGTGGGGTCGGCGGTCGGCGGCTTGGTGGTGGCGCTGGCCGGTGCCCGGCTCGCGCTCGGCGCCGACGCCGCCACCTTCGCCGCCTCGGCCCTGCTGGTCTGGACCCGGGTGCGCCCCCGCCCGGTGGCGGCCCCGGCCGATGCCCCAGGCCCGGTCGGCCAGCTGGCCGAGGGGATGCGGCTGGTGTTCGGCGACCCCGCGCTGCGCACGCTGGTCGGCCTCGGCTGGCTCGCCGCCTTCTACGAGGTGCCGGAGGGGATCGCCGCGCCGTACGCGGGACGGCTTGGCGGCGGCGCAGTGGCCGCGGGCCTGCTCATCGCGGCCTCGCAGCTGGGAGCGGCGGTCTCCACCCCGCTGTTCACCAAGAAGATCGGCCCGCTCACCCGGCTGGCGTGGATGGGCCCAATGGCCGTGCTCACCTGCGCAATCCTGGTCCCGGCGGTCTTCCGGCTGAACCTGGTTGTCTCGATGGCCCTCTTCGCGCTGTCCAACAGCTTCGCCATGTACCAGGTCGCCGCGAGCACGGCGTTCGTGGACCGGTTGCCGAATGAGCGGCGCGGGCAGGCGTACGGCCTCGCTAACGCAGGCCTGATCGTGGGGCAGGGGCTGGCTTTCACTGCCGCTGGAGCGGCCGCCGAGGTGGTACCGCCCTCGACGGTCGTGGCTCTCAGTGGGGGAATCGGTGCCCTTATCGCCTGTGGTCTTGCGCTCCAGTGGCGGGGAATGTCACCCGCCGTTGGGCGCCATACTGCGAGGCATCTTGGCCGAGATGACTCGCTTACCGGGCAGGCACCTATCCATGCGGCTCGTACTAACTAGGGGAATGCGATGAAGCTACGATCTGTCTACCGGGTCCAGGTGTCGAACATGATTGCTGCTCCTTTCGGTGAGATCCGGGTGTCTGCGGCTAACACACGGGCCTCCTCAGCCCCAGAAAGTGTGACGCACAGTAATTCCCTTCTCGTGCGTAACATCAGGCGCACTCGTCTCCGCGCCCACGTCACTGTCTCTGACGCGAATTCGTCTCTCTCGCCTCCGCGTCACCTTGTAAGAACCATTAAGCGCCGCCTTGTCCTGGGTTGTTCGTGAATCTGTCGCCAATAGTTACCTCGTCCAGGAAGATGGGTTATGGTAGCTATACGCAGCTAGTCATTTACGGTCAGCAGCTACTAGAGCGCAGCATCTGGTGTCACAAGCGAAACGGTGGATCATGCAGGCATCGTCCCTTACCAGGCACCTCAGGCGAGGTATGGCTGTCAGGGACTGGACGTACTGGGAACTGCCCCCGAAGTTGCGCGGCTACGTGGGTGTCGTGATCGGCCTGGCCGTCGCCGCCTCGGTAATCCTCGCGACGCAGACCCACTGGCACGTGAGCGACGTGGAAAAATTCCTGGTGCTGGTATGCTGCGGCACGATATCGATGGCGTCCACGCCGCGGATCATGTACACGTATTCCGGCGTGACGCGGGACTTTAGCTCGACCTGGGTGCTGCCTACCGCGATATTGCTGCCGCCGATCTACGCGGCCCTTATCGCCATTCCCATTGTCGGCACCCTGCAATTCTATGTGCACCGCGGGATATTCCATCGCCGGGTCTTTTCCGCCGCCGCGCTCAGCCTCAGCTACGTGGCGGTGTCATTGCTGTTCCGGGCTGTGCCGGATTCGGTCGCGGGCGGTTTTATTGGACACGGCGTACACGCTTTCACCTGGTGTCTTGTGGTCGGGGCGGGAGAGATTATCGGCTGCCGGTTGCAGCACTTCCTCATCGTCGGCGCGGTAAAGATGACCAATCCCTCGATGCGCATCTTTTCCGGTGAGTTCGACCGGGACGCGCTCCAGGGACTTTTCGTGGAAATAGACCTCGCGATCCTGATCACGCTCGCCGTGGCGGTCAGCCCGGCGCTTGTTGTTATCGCATTGCCGACAGTGCTGCTGGTGCGCCGATTCCTGGTGCACCCGATTCTGCTCGCCCAGTCGCGAGTGGACGCGAAGACCGGCTTGCTTAACGTATCCACCTGGGAATCGGAGGCCGAGGCGGAACTGTCCCGGGCGGTGCGGATGCGCAATCCGGTGGCGGTCGCGCTGGTCGACATCGACCACTTCAAGCTGGTCAACGACACCTACGGGCACCTGGTCGGCGACCGGGTGCTTAAGGCCATCGCCGAGGCGCTGACCGGCCAGTCACGCGACTACGATCGTGCGGGCCGGTTCGGCGGCGAGGAGTTCGTCCTACTGCTCGCCCAGACCAACCGGGAGGACGCGTGCGGGATCGCGCAGCGGCTGCGCAGCCACATCGCTGGGCTGGCGATCCCGGTCGACGACCGTCCCGACGCGCCCACCCTCAAGGTGACCATCTCGATCGGCGTCACCGCCATCGAGCGCGGCGACTCCTACGAGTTGACCGACCTGCTGGCGGCAGCCGACTCGGCCATGTACCACGCCAAGCAGGCAGGCCGCAACCAGGTCGCGTGGGCGGCGCCGCTGCGTGACATGGGGCTCAACGAAGCCTGGAGCTCCGGCGCCGGCCTGGCCGGCGAGAGCCTGGCAGGCGAGGCCCTGGCCGGCGACGGCGCCGACGGCCGGCCGCGCGCCCTCCGGTCCGGCCACCCCGACCGGGCCGGCGTCCCGCTCAGCGCCACCCCGCTGTCCGGCCACCGCGTGGAGCTGGTTCGGTCCGAGCCAGCCGGCGCTTCTTTATGTCCACAGAGGTCACTCTCCGTGCCCAAAAGGGAACTCCACGGGGCTGCAAAAGCTGCCGCACCGGCCAATGCACGTGCAGAGAGTAACTGGGCCCGCTTCCGCTAGCCACTAGCCCTAGCCCGGATGCGGCCGGCCGCCGCTGCACCGCACCGACCCCACCAGCGCACTGCCCGCCGACGCACAGGCTCCGCCGACGCACAGGGGACAGCGATGGGCTATCGCCCGTTGTCGCAACCAGCCGGGAACCCGCCCGTGCACGCGCCATCCCGATAACGAGATAGATCGCGATGTGGTCGGCGCGCTAGCATAGATGCGACCTTGCCCGGTGGCCGCGCCCGGCGGGGGCAGCGGCACAGCCCCCGGGGCATGGACACCTTGGCATGGCCGTAGCGGCGGGCGGCGGGCGGCAGGCGGCGAGCGCGAGCGGGAAGGGCGACGTGGCGACGGCGACGGACGGGTTGCGGGTCGGCGTGCTCGGCCCGCTCGAGGTGCTCGGCCCGGACGGCCAGCCGGTCCGGGTGGGTGGGCACCGGGTGCGGGCGCTGCTGATCCTGCTTGCCCTGGAACCGGGCCGGGTGCTGCCCGCCGCCGCGCTCATCGAGCGGTTGTGGCCGGAAGGCGCGGACGGCCGGCCCGGCGACGCCGCCAACGCGCTGCAGTCGCTGGTCTCCCGGCTGCGGGCGGCGCTCCGCCTCGGCGGTGCTCCCGAGGGCGTGGTCGAGTCGTCCCCGGCCGGCTACCGGCTGGCGGTGCTGCCGGAGGCGGTGGACTCGGTCGCGTTCGAGGTCCAGGCCAGGACGGGCAGCCAGGCCCTGGCCCGCGGGGACGCGGCCGCCGCGGCGCCCGCGCTGCGGGCCGCGCTCGCCCGCTGGCGCGGTCCAGCGCTGGCCGAGGTGGCGGGGGAAGAATTCGCCTTCGCGCCCGCCGCCCGGCTTAACGAGCTGCGCTCGGCCGCGACAGTCAACCGGATCGAGGCCGACCTGGCCCTCGGCCAGGCCGACGCCGCCCTGGTCGGCGAGCTGCGCGAGATCACCGCGGCCGACCCGCTGGCCGAGCGCCCGGCGGCGCTGCTCATGCGCGCCCTCGCCGCGGGCGGCCGCCAAGCCGACGCCCTGGCCGTCTACGCCCGTACCCGCGAGCAGCTCGCGGATCGTCTCGGCATGCGCCCGTCGCCGCAGCTGGAGCAGTCCTACCTGGCGATACTCCGTCAGGAAGTCGCCCCGGCACCCGTCGCCGCGACCGCGCCGGCCGCACCCGCTGACCTCGCCGCGCCCGCCCAGGCAGTCCCGGGCACCCCGCCGTCCCCGCGCCCCGGGACGGTACGCCGGCCACCCACCAGCTTCATCGGCCGCGACGACGACCTCGCCCGAGTGCTTAAGCGGCTGGCGGCCGAGCGCCTGGTCACGCTGACCGGCCCGGGCGGCGTCGGCAAGACCCGGCTGTGCACGGAGGCCGCCGCCCGGCTGTCCGTCCCGGCCTGGGTAGCCGAGCTGGCCCCGGTGACCGACCAGGCCGAGGTGCCGTACGCGGTGCTCGACGCGCTCGGGTTGCGCGAGCGGTCTATCGCTCCCCGCGGCGCCGAGCCGGCCGGTGACCCGGCCGGCCGGCTCTGCGCCGCCATTGCCGACCGGGACGCGGTGCTGGTGCTTGACAACTGCGAGCACGTGATCGATGCCGCCGCCGCGCTGGCCGCCCGCCTGCTGTCCGACTGCCCCGGTGTTCGGCTGCTCGCCACCAGCCGCGAGCCGCTGCGCATCCCGGGCGAGGCGCTGCACCTAGTCGCGCCGCTGCCCGCCCCGCCGGCGGCCGGCCCG
>Ga0265338_10008701_pt1 | contig 12272 bp, 14 predicted proteins | sample 42126metaG_FD_193579 | JGI IMG/M metagenome (GOLD analysis project Ga0265338, IMG submission 193579) | Rhizosphere microbial communities from Carex aquatilis grown in University of Washington, Seatle, WA, United States - 4-21-26 metaG | ecosystem: Host-associated > Plants > Roots > Rhizosphere... | reverse complement strand
ACCAGGCCAGCTATACTCAGCTAGCCGCCAACGTCGACCGCCAGCGCAACGCGGTCGGTCACCTGCTGCTGCCACCTGAGCTGGAACCCCGCCGCGATGCCATCATGAACGCCCTGGCCGACCAGTTGAACGACGACCGCCGCAACCTGCTGCTGCGTCTCGGCGCCTTAAACCTTGTTACGCTCCTCCTCGGCGGCGGCGCCTCCTACGTTCTGGCGCGCCGCACCCTTGAGCCTATCGAAGCCTCGCTTGAGGCCCAAGGCCGCTTCACCGCCGACGCCTCGCACGAATTGCGCACGCCGCTCACCGCCATGCGCACCGAAATCGAAGTCGCCTTGCGCGAGCGCGGCCTATCCGCCCACGATGCCCGCGCGCTCCTCGCCTCCAACCTCGAGGAAATCGCCAAACTCGAGGCGCTGTCGGCCGGCCTGTTGCGCCTAGCCCGCTTCGAAAACGCCCTCGACCCGGCGGCCATCTCCGCCATCCCGGTACACGAGCTGTTTGAAGCTGCCGCCGCCCGCCACCAAGCGCGCCTGGACGAGCACCACGTCAGCCTCGAAGTCACTGTCGGCGCCGAAACCGTCTCCGGCGACCGCGACAGCCTCACCGAGCTGGTCGCCATTCTGCTCGACAATGCCATCAAGTACAGCCCGGCCCACTCCTCGGTAAAATTAGCCAGCAAAGCCACCAACGATGAGGTTCGCCTGTCCGTCGCCGACCACGGCATCGGCATCAAAGCCTCCGATATCCCTCGCATTTTCGATCGCTTTTACCGCGCCGACCCCTCCCGCACCCGCGCCAATGTCGGCGGCTACGGACTCGGCTTATCCATCGCCAAACGCATCGCCGAAGTCCACCACGGCATCATCTCGGTCGAATCCAAGCCCGAAAAGGGGAGCACTTTCACCGTCAAACTCCCCATCGAATACGAGCTCGTCAAACCGCCGTTCTTCAGCCTCTACGCTGGTTTCAACAAGAAATAATAAGGAAGACAAGCCATGGAGCACCCAACTCCCGAACCACTGCCCGCACCAGGTAGCCAAGTCATGATGGATCCAACACGGGTTCCGGTTTTGTATACCGACTCGGTCAACGTCGGGTCAACCGATTACGGCCTCGTGCTCAACGTCGCCCAGTTCATGCCGGACGGCAAGCAACAGTTCGTCGTCGCGCGCATCGGCATGTCGTTTGAGCACGCCAAGAAGCTGGTGGAAGTCATGAACAACCATCTGCAAAAATACGAGCGTTAGCAAATACCCAGACAACGCCAAACAGACGCCGCTCTTTTAAGCGTTTCCTCAGGCGCAACCCGTAGGCTAACCACAACAAATAGGGAACCGTTTTATGAGTACAGTCTCGCGCGGGGTTCGCGGTGTCTTTCGCAACACCATCCGCACCAGCGGCGTCACCATCATCCTGGCCTTGAGCGTTGGTCTGGCCTTGGTCATGTTGTTGGCGTTAAAAACCGTTGAATCGCGCATCAACCAGGTCAAGTCCACCGTCGGCAACACCATTTCTATTTCGCCGGCCGGTTTCTCCAACTTCTCCGACGCCAACAACGCGCTCACTACGACTCAGCTCGCCAAAGTTTCCAGCGTGGCACACGTCACCAAAGTCACCGAAACCCTCACCGACCGCCAGTCCACCACCGGCTCCTCGACCCCCAGCTCCGGTGGCCGCGGCGGCTCCTCATCGTCATCTGGCACTACCACCAGTCTCAGCTCGCCGGTCAAGCTCAACACCAACGGCTCCGGTGGCGGCGGACGCTTCTTCGTCAATGGCGGTGGCGGTGGCCAGCTGCCGGCCAACTTCAGCCTGCCCGTCGGCTTCATCGGCACTACCGATCCGACCACCCAGGGGGGCACCGCCATCACCATTACGTCTGGCACCGTCATCAGCGGGTCCAAAGATTCTAACGACGCTATGGTCTCCACCGACATGGCCACCAAAAACAACCTCAAGGTCGGATCAACCTTCACGGCCTACAACGCCACGCTCAAGGTTGTCGCTATCTACAACTCGGGCACCCAAGGCGCCAACAACAACGTCATCCTGTCGCTCCCGGCCCTGCAGCGCTTGAGCGGCCAGGCCGGCGATGTCACCAGCGCCACTGCCACGGTTGATTCCGTCGACAACCTGGCCTCCACCACCACGGCCGTCCAAAACGCCCTCGGCTCGGGCAATGCCGACGTCCAAAACTCGCAGCAGCAGGTTACTAGTGAAGTCGCCCCGCTGCAAAACATTCAAACAATCTCCACCTACAGCCTGATCGGCGCTCTAGTGGCCGGCTCCATCATCATCTTCCTCACCATGCTCATGATCGTCCGTGAGCGCCGCCGCGAGATCGGTGTCCTCAAGGCCATTGGCGCTTCCAATGTTACAATCGTCGGCCAATTCGTCAGCGAGTCGCTCGCCTTAACCATTATGGGCGCGATCGTTGGCACGGTTGGCGGTATTCTCCTCTCGAACCCAGTCTTGAAGCTGCTAGTTAGCTCCAGCACAACCACTACTACCGGGCCCGGCGCCGGCGGTCGAGGCGCTGTAGGCGGTTTCCGTGCAGTCGCTGGCTTCGGTGGCCGCCAGCTCCAGAGCCTGCACAGCGTTGTCGGCTACGACATCCTGCTCTATGGCCTGGCCGCCGCGCTCGTCATTGCCGTCATTGGCTCCGCCCTGCCTGCCTTCTTAATCGCCAAAGTCCGCCCCGCGGAAGTTATGAGAGGAGAATAATCATGCTCACTGTCCAGAACCTACGTAAGGAGTTCCACTCCGGTGCCGGCCCCGTTGTAGCGGTCGATAACATCAGCTTCCACGTCCCAGACGGTGTCTTCGCCGCCATTGTCGGCAAATCCGGCTCCGGCAAAACCACCCTGCTCGGGTTGCTTGGCGCCCTCGATACGCCAACATCTGGCTCCATTGACGTCTCCGGCGACAAAATCACCAGTCTGTCCGATCGTCAGCTTATCAAGTATCGGCGCGACCGCATCGGCTTCGTCTTCCAGGCTTACAACCTGATTCCTAACCTCAGCGCCCTCGAAAACGTCATGCTGCCGATGGAATTCGGCGGCGTCGCCAAAGTTGAACGCAAGGCCCGTGCGCTGGATCTGCTCCAGCAAGTTGGCATCACTGCCGACGAGGCCACCCGCAAGCCGGCCAAATTGTCCGGCGGCCAGCAGCAGCGCGTTGCCATTGCCCGCGCACTAGCCAATCGTCCCAGCCTCATCCTGGCCGACGAGCCCACCGGCAACCTCGACAGCGCCACCGGCAAAGTTATCGTAAAATTACTGCACGAACTGGCCCGCACCAAGAAAACCACCATTGTCGCGGTCACCCACGATCTCGAGATCGCCCGCCAGACCGACCTCACGTTCAAGCTCGCCGACGGCAAATTGGTCGGCCAGGAGCGCAACACTCCCCCCACCGCGCCCAAGCCGGCCAACGATCCGCCCGTCAAACGGGGTGTCGTGCGCGTATGAAGCGCTTTGACCAGATCATAATCATCGTCGCCGTTGCCATCGTCTGCGGTGGGCTCGGCTTCTTCGTCGGCCACGCCACTGCCAGCAAGACCGCTACGGCCGCCAGCAGCAACAACAGCACCAACGGCAATGGCTTCGCCGGCGGCGGGGGAGGTGGTTCCCGTCGTGGCGGTCTCGGCGTTCGCGGCACGGTCGCGTCCGTCAATGGCAGCACCATCACCGTCACCGGCTCCAATGGCACCACCTATACCGTCAATGTCAGCTCGAGCACACAGTATTCCAACGGCCTCGGTCAGTCCGCCACTTCTGCTACTCTGTCAGACGTTACTGCCGGCACCGCCATCCTAGCGGCTGGCCAAACTTCTGGTACCACCGTTACCGCCACTCGCATCATCATAAACCCGCCCAACTTTGGCGGCGGGGGAGCACCAGGCGGCTCTGGCAGCTCCGGACAAATCATGTCCAACTAGCAAAAAATCGACGTATCAGGCGTATCATTAATCCCATGACGAATCCAAACCTGCCCGATCCCGTCGCGCGCCAGCAACAATTGCACGGTGCCATCGAGACCCGTTCCAAGATCAAGCTCGACCCCGACGCCCTCGCCACGTTCTACACCCCCGGCGTCGGCCAAGTCTCGTCGCACTTGGCCCACCATCCGCGCGACGCCCGCACGCTCACCATCAAGCACAATTCGCTGGCCGTCGTTTCCGATGGCACCGCCGTGCTCGGCCTTGGTGACATTGGCCCCTATGGCGCGCTGCCCGTTATGGAAGGCAAAGCCATGCTGTTCAAATCCCTTGCCGGCATCGACGCCTGGCCACTGGTCCTGGACACCAAAAACGTCGACGAAATCGTCGCTGCCATCACCGCCACGGCACCGGTCTTTGGCGCTTTAAATATCGAGGACATCTCCGCCCCTCGCTGCTACGAAGTCGAAGATCGCCTCCAGCAGGCCCTCGATATTCCGGTAATGCACGACGACCAGCACGCCACCGCCATCATCGTCCTAGCCGGCCTCATCAATGCCTGCAAGGTAGTCAAAAAAGATCTACTCAAAGCCAAAATTGCCATCATCGGTGCCGGCGCATCTGGCTCTGGACTGCTGCGTTTGCTGGTTGATTATGGCATCGAAGACATCGTGATGGTTGATTCGCGCGGCATCGTCGAGCCATCGCGCACCGACCTCGACCCCTACAAACAAAAGTGGGCCCAGCTCGCAAACCCCCGCCACCTCACCGGCGATGTCGCCGCTGCCATCCGCGGCGCCGACGCCGTCATTGGCGTTGGCGTACCCGGCTCGTTCACGCCGGAGCACGTCAAATCCATGGCCGCCGACCCCATCGTCTTTACGCTTGCCAATCCCGTCCCGGAAATCATGCCCGACGCTGCTTTGGCCGCCGGCGCCGCTGTCGTCGCCACCGGCCGCTCCGATTTCCCCAACCAGATTAACAACGTGCTCGTCTTCCCCGGCATTTTCCGCGGTATGCTCGATGCCGGCGTCCGCCAAGTTACCCCGGCCATTAAACTGCGCGCCGCCGCCGCTTTGGCCGAGCTCGTCCCCGAACCCACTGCGGATAACATTGTGCCCACCGTTTTTGACGAACGGGTTGTCCTGGCCGTCGCCGCCGCCGTCTCCGAGCCAGCCTCTCCTCGATAAGCTTAAAACTTTACACCTATGAGCCGCCACGCTAGGCTATACACATGACAAAGCGTTTTGTATTGATTGTGGCCGCCGGCGTGCTGGCAGTCGCTGGCCTCTATGCCGTGCACAAGAACGTGGGGAGTGTGGAAGCGCAGGTATCAAACATCATGGCGCACGACATCAACGCCGACCCCCTCACTGCTACCGACGTCACCGATCTCAAAAGCTACGTCGCCGCCCATATGGGCACCTCGGCCAATTTCACCCTCACGTACTCCTACAACCGTGCCCGGGCGTCTGCTCAAGCCGCTCAAGCTGCTGCTGCCGCCAACGCCCAAGTCTATGCCGCCGCCCAGGCCGCCTGCAGCGGTAAAACCGACTCCATAACCCAGGCCAAATGCAATGCCAACTATCTGGCGGCCCACCTGCCATCGCAGCCCCAGTCGGCCCCGTCCGCCATGCCGGTGCTGGCTGATTACACCTACCATCTGCACGCACCACTTTGGACCCCCGATCTGGCCGGCGCTCTGTTGCTCGGTGCCGTGCTGGCGCTGGGCTGGTTTATTTTCACCGGGTTGCGATCTGGCCGCCGGAGAAGGGTCCGTTAATGTCTGCCCAATTGTCATTCGCCGACCGTTTTTTGGAAGTCGCGCTGCCTACCTCAGTGCAAACCCTTTCGTGTAGCTTTCTGTCACTGCTCATCCTCGCCCTTACGCAAACGCAGTCCATTATCCAACGCCTTGGCATTACCACTAGCCAACTGTCGGCCTCTAGCGCGCAATTCCACGCCCGCTTCGACACCGTGCTGCGCTCCAATATTGCCTCCCAGGCCGCGCTCATTACGTTCTGGGCCACCGTCGGCCTGGTGGCTTATCTCGTTTGTTGGGGCTTGTACAATCTGCTCATCGAAGCCCGCAACGAGGTTACGTTAAACACGGCCTACACCAACCGCGGCCACTGGCGCGGCGTCAAGCAAACGCTGGCCTTAAAAGCTGCCGCTGCCCTCGGTCTTGTGCTGATGATCTGGTCATTGCGCTATGGTGGCTCGCTCTGGGTGGCATTGTCGGCCCGCTTCATCGATCATTTGTCGGTCGGCTCTGTGCTCGCCGCGGTCGTGTCCCTGGTTGGCCTGGCGGTCCAACTTTACCTCGTGTTAGCGTTTATTCTGCTTACGTTTACTCCCTGGTATCGAGTTCAAACATTTACAGACGTCTAAGCTTGCGTTACACTGCCTCTCGTATAATAATAACCGCCCCGAAGGCGGATGTGTCGTCCCGGCCTCTAAGAGCTTGGCGATGTAAGTTGGAGCCAAGATAAGTGGCCAAAAAATTGTTCGTCGGCAACCTGCCGTACACAACTACTAACGAAGAACTAGGTGAATTTTTCGCCCAGTACGGCGAGGTAACGAGCGCCGCGGTCATCATGGACCGTGCCACCGGTCGTTCCAAAGGTTTCGGCTTTGTCGAAATGACCAATGACGACGACGCCGACAAGGCTATCTCCGCCGCTGAAGGTGAAAATGGCGCTGAGCTCGACGGCCGCAAGCTGACCGTTAGCGAAGCCCGCCCCAAGGCCGAGGCCCGCTAATTTCTAGCACCCCAGGCCACAAAAAAGGAGCCATCGAGCTCCTTTTTTGGTTGAGTGTTACTCTCCCTTGAGTCGAATAGATAATGTCGAAAATCCTACTCTCATGTCTGACGATACACGGGTCCGTAGAGTTGCCTAAAAGGTGGTATTGCCGTAAACTGGCAAATGCGCTTGTGTTGACGTTGGCATTGACTTCTAGTGTAATATTTGATAACATCTGAGGCAGATCACCCCGTGTTGGCGAGAGCCTCAGCGGGGCTCTTTTTATGAAAGTACTTATAGATGGTGAAAATTATCGTAAGGGTTCAGCAGAGGTTCTCAAGAAAGAAAGAATCATTGCTCACTCCAAGGAAGTTTTAGATTACGACGTTCGCGGATTATTATCTGATGTTCTCGAAGCGGCAGAGCTGGAGATCTCGTACTATTCATCAAAGATCAAACTGCCCCATGGGTACACACCAAGCCAAGAGATTCTAGATCGTGTCGAAGAAATTCGCGAACACGCCAGATCCTGGGTTTCCTCATTGGAACGACAGGGCATCAACTATCTCAAAGCAGGTTATCTAAAGGTCAAAAGTGCTAAGCCGTGTCGAAATTGCGGAGAAACCCAAGAGGTCTTACAGGAAAAGGGTGTAGATGTGCGACTTGCTACTGACATAGTGGAGCATGCATTTATGAGCCCACAAGAGCCAATCGTGGTTATGAGCTCAGATAGCGACTTAATTCCAGCGTTGCTTTCTGCTAAGCGGAAGGGGGTACACATTACATATGTTTGCTTCGCAGGTTTTGTAAACAAAGCCATCAGCGGTACGGCTGACGAAACAGTCAGCATTTCAACACAAAAAGTGAAGCGTTATTTCACTCGCGTTGGACCAAGCGAAACTGCTGAACAGCAAACACTTTTACCCCCTGAGTAATTGCCTTTGCTCGATAACCCCAGCAAGTTTAAGCAAACACATTAGAATCAAACGAAAAGCCCCTTCACCAGGGGCTTTTCGTCGGTTGCCGGACTCCACTCGGTGAGACCTACTTGCCCCCGCCCGATTGGTAATTCTTGATCGCCGTCACAACCTTGCCGCTGTCCTTCAGATTCTCCCAGAACAACACCTGGTCGCGGTTAATGTACATCACATCTTCTGGCCCGTGCAGCTCACCACCCAGCTTGGCCAGCGACACCTGCTGATTGTTCGACGAGCTCGAATTATCCTTCGGCTGCACTGACTGCTGCACCTGCAAGTAGTAGATGTCGGTCAGCTTCACGTAGCTCGAATTGACGTCGGCAAACTTACCGAAGTACACCTGGCCGTTGGTTAAGAAGATCGCCTGGTACTCCTTGCCCTTCACCGCCTGCGCCGCCGCCAACGACGAGAACGCCCGGGTAGCAAACCAGCCCAGCACCACCACTGATACCACTAACAACGCGATCGCTAAAGCACGATTAAGAACGCCGCCACTCATAGAGCCGCCACCCGTCGAGCCGCCGCCACTCCGGTGCGACATAGCCGGAACATCTGACATCCCGTTGTCATTTGCTTGTCTGCGCATATCCATAGACAATCACACTCCACCTAATCTTTAGCATTGAGGTTATGGTACAGGAGTGGCGGCTATGTGTCCACCCGTCTGCAGACCTGTTATAATCATAACCACTATGACAAGGCGGTGGTTAGGGCTGATTATTGGGGTCTTGCTCGCGCTTGGCAGTTCAGGTGTGGCATGGGCGAGCTTGTCCCAGGGCTACAACACCACTTCGCCCATCCCGGCCGGCAGTCTGGTCGTGCTCGACCAGAAAAACACCGGCAACGTCGACATCGCCACCCTCGACAACGTCAATCGGCTGTTTGGCGTGGTCGTGCCACCCTCTAGTGCCTCCATCTCGTTGTCCGGCTCCGGCAGCGGCCAGGTCCAGGTCGTCACTCAGGGCGCTGCCAATGTCTTCGTTTCCACCGCCAACGGTTCCATTAAGGTTGGCGACTACATCACCGTGTCCCAAATCGCCGGGGTCGGCCAGAAAGTCGCCGATGGCGACGCCTCCGCTCGCGTCATCGGCACCGCTCAAGTCGATTTCGATGGCTCCGGTTCCGATGTCACCAAGAACACCGTTACGGATGCCACCGGTAAATCCAGAGAAGTCTCAGTCGGCCAGATCCCCATCGTCGTCAATATCTCCACCTACACCTCGACTGCCGGCAAACAAGCCTACGTGATCCCCAACTGGCTGCAAAACCTCTCAAACACGTTGGCCGGCAAATCAGTTTCGCCGGTCCGCATCATCATAGCCGGCCTAATTTTGCTCGTCGCGCTGGTATGCATTACCGTGTTACTGTACGCTGCTGTTCGCAATAGCATCATTTCCATCGGCCGCAATCCGCTGTCAAAAACAGCCGTTTTGCGCGGCCTGCTTGAGGTACTGGCAATCTCGATGGGAATCTTGGCCCTGGCAGCCGGTGTAATTTATTTTGTGATAGCGAAGTGAGAGGTGAGGTGAGTACGTGCAGATGATCGAACTAATTTTGGCCGGCGCCTTGGCGTTCGTGCTGGCCGTGATCGTGGTAGTACAAAATCAGCAGTTGTCCATCCTGCGCCGCCAACATCACACCGACACCAGTAATACCGGCCCCAAAGTCACACAACCCACCGCCACCGAACTCGAAGCCAAGTTAAAGGCCGCCTATGAGGCCAAAATCACTGAATCGGTCACCACCTTCGGCAGCGACCTGCAAGCCACTTCCAGGCGGCTGTCCGAGCAGGTCTCACGCCTCACCACCACCGTCATCGAAGAAGAACTCGAGGCCTATCAGAAAACGCTCGAGCAGGTCCGCAAGTCCGCCACCGAGGCCATGGGCCAGATTCACCAGGCCGTCGAGCACCAGCGCGTGGAACTGCGCCAAGGTATGGAGGCTGAACTGGCGGCCGAGAAAAAAGCTCTGGCCGACAAATTCGACACCAAGCTCGGCGATATTGTTTCCAGCTACATTAGCGAATCCCTCGGCTCCGGTGTTGACCTCGGCGCACAGATGCAATTCATTCTAACCAGCCTCGAGGCTCACAAAGCTGACATCCGAAAGGACCTGCTTGATGGCGTTTGAGCTTCCACCAGCCGTATACAGCCCCCAGCTGGTAGAGTCGGTTATTTATGACGTCCAGTATTACCTCGATTGGGTGCGCCAAAACCAGATCCGCGCCAAAGTCGGCGCCAAACCCAAAGCCGAGCCCAATCACTCCGACGAGACCGTGCTTGTCATCGAGGCCTGGCTGGCCGGCAAACCACCCACGCTCGAATCCATTGAGGCCTTGCTCGAGCACTTGCGCCAACTCAAGCTTCCCGAGGTCCACATCACCCTGGCAGCCTTGCCCAACCGTGCCCAGCGCGAAACTCTGGTTTCGTGGTTTCGCAACAACGCTTCGCCTCAACTGCTCGTGTCCTTTGTGGCTGACCGCAATCTTGGCGGCGGCATAGTCGTGCGCACGCCCAATCATGTTTACGACTACACCTGGAAGCAGGAGCTGGTAGCCGGTCGCGATAAATTGGCAGGGATCATTAAACGTGTTTGATAACGCCAAATTCGCCAAACTAGTAGCCGAAGGCCGCCCCACCGGTGAAGTCGTCGGTGTCGACCGCTTTCTTGTCACTGCCCGGGGTCTCGGCGAGATCGCCGTCAACGCCTTGGTGTACTTCGACAACGGCAATGAAGGCCTCGTTCGCGAGGTCCGCTCCGATACCGTCATGATCTTAAATCTGTCAGCTGAGTCCATCCCGATCGGTACCTTGGCCGTGCTGGAAGCCGAGGAGCTCGTGACCGGAGTGGGGGAGGGCGTCGTCGGCCGCGTCATCAGCGTCACCGGCCAGCCGCTCGACGGCAAGGGCCCCATCACCTTTTCGCGTTTCGACCCCGTATTCAAAGTCGCGCCCGGCATCGTTGAGCGCCGCGCTCTCGATGAACCCATCACCACCGGTGTCGCCATTACCGACCAATTGTTCCCGCTCGTTAAGGGTCAGCGCATCGCCGTCCTCGGCGACAACAAAATCGGCAAATCTGCCTTCACCATGCAGCTTACTCTGGCCCAGGCCGGCTTCAACCGGGTCGTCATCCACGTCCTCATTTCCAAACGCAAAGCCGACGTCGACAAACTTATCGGCAAGTTAAACGAAACCAAAGCCATGGATTACTGCATCGTCATTGTGGCCTCGGTCTTCGATTCCCTCACCCAGTCCTATCTCGCGCCCTACATCGGCGCCACCATTGCCGAATACCTCTGGAACCAGGGCAAAGACTGCGTCATCATCTACGACGACCTCAGTAACCACGCCAAAGTCTATCGCGAACTTTCGTTGCTATTAAAAGTTTCCCCCAGCCGCGCCAGCTATCCCGGCGACATGTTCTATGCCCACTCCTCGCTGCTCGAGCGCGCCGGCCGCCTTAATTCCAACGGCGCCACGCTCATGGCCGTGCCGGTGGTGCTCACGCCCAACAACGACATTACCTCGCCGCTGCCCACCTCCATCATGTCGATCACCGACGGCCAGCTCATCTTCGACAGTGAGGCGTTCCGCGCCGGCATTCGGCCGGCTGTGTCCGTCGGCCTGTCCGTCTCCCGCGTCGGTGGTGTCGGCCAAAGCAAGCGCCAGAAGAAACTCACCGCCGCGCTGTTCAAAAAGCTCGCCGCCTACCGTCAGGCCGCCGAATTCTCGCACTTCGGCTCTGAGCTGGCGATTGAATCGCGCGCCGACCTCGAGCTCGGTAAGAAAATCTATGAAGCCTTAAAGCAACCGCCGGACGTCATTTATTCCGCCAACGAACAAGACCTCATTCTCGGCGTAGTCATGAAAACCGAGGGCAAAATCGCCATCAACATCGACTCGCTCAAACGCAAGGCCAAAGACATCGCGCCGACCATGACGGTCGATTCCGACTGGGACGCTGCCATTGCCAAATTGCTCGGCGAAGTCACCGTCCAGGCTCCGGCTGCACCGCCTCCGCCCCCACAATCGGCTCCGCCCGGCACCACCCCGGCCTCAAACCCACCGGCAGCCGGCCCGCCCCCGGCCGCGACCGCCGCGCCCGCCCCGGAGGCCAAACACAAGTGAGCACCCAGGCACTCAGCATCCAGAAAGAAGCCTCGCAGGTTGGCACCGTCACTGAGCTCACTGGCATCTTCGAATCCATCGCCTCCATGCGCATCGGCAAAATTAAAGACCGCGTGGCCCGCTCGCAGCAATTCTTCGCCGAATTGTGGCAGATTTACACCCAGCTGCGCTTCGACCCCGCCGACCGGCTGACCGGCAAAAACGGTCCCACCCGCGATAAACCCAATGCCTATCTCGTGCTCACCTCCGAGGGCGGCCTGTCCGGCGACATCGACCAGCGCATCGTCCAGACCGTTTTAAAAAATTTCGACCCCGCCACCACCGATCTCATCGTCATCGGTGCCCACGGCGCTACCCAATTTGTGCAAAACCACATCAAAATCAAGCGCTATTTCCGTCTACCCGACGTCGATCAGGCCATCGATGTGTCGCCGATCATCGATCAGATGGTCGGCTACAAACAGCCCACCGTCTGGTT
>Ga0265338_10008700_pt1 | contig 12273 bp, 8 predicted proteins | sample 42126metaG_FD_193579 | JGI IMG/M metagenome (GOLD analysis project Ga0265338, IMG submission 193579) | Rhizosphere microbial communities from Carex aquatilis grown in University of Washington, Seatle, WA, United States - 4-21-26 metaG | ecosystem: Host-associated > Plants > Roots > Rhizosphere >... | reverse complement strand
ATGGGCAACAACGGCAATGGCCAGTTGGGTGACGGCACCTACATCAACACCAACCTTCCCGAACAAATTGTGGCCAGCAACGTCACTGCGATTGCCGCAGGAAAAGAAATCGCTTATGTGGCTGGCGGATTTTACGGCCACAGCCTATTTATCAAGAGCGATGGCAGTCTGTGGGCCATGGGCAAGAATAATTCTGGCCAGTTGGGCGACGGCACTAACGGCGGTATTCAAGGCGGCACCAATCAACCCGAACAGATCGTAGCCAGCAACGTCACGGCCATTGCCGCAGGAGGAGCCCACAGCCTATTTATCAAGAGCGACGGTAGTCTGTGGGGAATGGGCGCAAACGGCGTTGGAGAGTTGGGCGATGGCACTTATACTAGCACCAATCTTCCCGAGCAGATTTTGGCGAGCAATGTCACGGCAATTGCCGCAGGACAATCGCACAGTCTATTTCTGAAGAGTGATGGCAGTCTGTGGGCGATGGGCTACAACTATGCTGGCCAGTTGGGTGACGGCAATTATGGAGATCCTTTTGGTGGAATCAACCAGCCTGAGCAGATAGTGGCCAGCAACGTCACAGCGATTGCCGCAGGATGGGTCCACAGTCTGTTTCTCAAAAACGACGGCAGTCTGTGGGCAATGGGTGATGACGAATATGGCCAGTTGGGCGACGGTATCCAACGGTCGAATAACCGGACCAATCAGCCTGAGCAAATTGTGGCCGGTGGTGTCATTGCGATAGCCGCAGGATATAGACACAGCCTGTTTGTCAAGAGTGATGGCAGCTTGTGGGGCATGGGTTGGAATTTCTATGGCCAGTTGGGCGACGGCACTTTTACTAGGCCCCCCAACCGGCCTGAGCAGATTCTGGGACCTTACAATCAAATTGGCAGCCAGCTATTAGGCGGCACGAATATGCAGTTGAATTTTGTGGGTGTCGCCAGTGCGAATTATGCGCTGGATCGTTCCAGCAGCCTGTCGCCGCCCAATTGGATTCCGCAATTGACCAATGCCGCCAGTTCATTCGGGCCGCTGGTGTTCACCAACCCGCCGGACGCCACCACGAACAATTTCTGGCGCATCCGCTCCGTGCCGTAACGTGATTCAAGAATTTATTTTGCATACAGGCAGCCAAGGTGATTGGCGGGAAATCTGATACTGCAATCTGCTACTACTCGCCATTTTTCTACCAAATTCTGCTGATACGTGATGACGGTGAAAGTGATGAAGTTCAATAATGACAATGCCTTCAGAGGTGTGATGATTGGTGATAAAGTGCTTTTGTGAATTACGAAACCGTTGCTCTACCACTGAGCTACATTGGCTTCCAAGGCGCGTCGCACAGCCTAACCATCTCAACGCCGCAGACAAGAAAATTTCGCCGCCATTCCCTTCATCCGCAGCGAAAGCTTGCGGCAATGCGCACCGTGCGGCTAACGTTTTGCCCGTGAATCTCGAAGACCATTTCTGCGACATCCTCCTCAAGGCGCGGGCGATGAGCAACGTTTCAACTTCCGCCGCGGCAGGCGCCGCCGGCATTTCCGAAGCTGAATTGGCCGCGCTTGAAACATCCGGCAAAACCGACGCGAAAATCAACTTCTCAAAACTCGCGCCGTTGATCGGCTTGAATCCTCAAAAGTTCGAAGCCATCGCCAGCGGCTGGCTGCCCGCTCAAAAAGATTTGAGCCAGTGGCGCGAAATCCGCGTGTTCACCACGGCCGGCGGGGGGCTGACGGTGAATTGCTATCTCGTTTGGGACGAAGTCCAACGTGAGGCGGCGTTGTTCGACACCGGGCTGGATGCGAAACCGATTTTGGACTGCATCGCGGAAAATCAGCTTCAGCTCCGGCACATTTTCATCACACACTCGCATTGGGATCATGTCGAGGCGCTGCCGAAAATCCGCGAGGCATGGCCGAAGTCGCGGCTGCATTCCGGTTCGAAATACGCCCCGGTGGACCAGCGCAACAAGACGGCGGAAATAGTCCATCTCGGCGGATTGCGTGTGACGCACCGCGAGACGCCAGGACATGCGGAGGACGGCGTGACCTACATGATCGGCAACTGGCAGGAGGACGCGCCGCACGTGGCTATCGTGGGCGACGCGATTTTCGCAGGTTCGATGGGCAACGGCAACGGGCAGTGGGATTTGGCGCGGCAAAAAGTGCGGGAACAAATCTTGACGCTGCCAGCGGAAACCTTGATCTGCCCCGGCCACGGCCCGCTCACAACCGTGGCGGAGGAGAAAGAACACAATCCGTTCTTTTGATCGGTGGAATATGCAAGATCCCAACCGGGAAGAATCGTTCAGAACTTTTGCGGCGTGGCTTGTTGCCTTGTTTTTGACCGCGCTGGGAGCGCAACTCTGGACGGTTTGGCTTTACGGTTCATCCATTCCGGTTTGGGACCAATGGTATCAAGCCGATTCGATTTTTCGGCCGTGGCTGGAAGGACACCTACGCGCAAGCGATTTGCTGGCGGTGGACAGCAACAACAGGGCCGTGATGACGAATTTGCTCGATTTGTTCGTCATCTGGCTCAACGGGCGGTGGGATCCGCTTCTGCAAATGACCGTCAATGCCTTCATCCACGCGATATTTGCCTGTGGATTGGCTTTTTGCCTGTGGTTTTTTCTTGGGCGGAGAAGGGGGTGGCTCGTCTGTTTTTTATTGTTGCCGTTTTTTGCGCTGCCTTACGACGGTGAAAATGCCATTTTCGCATACAACTCGATGTGGAATTTCGCGGGTATTTTCGCCCTGGCGACTGTGATCGGGCTCGGTTTCGCAAGGCCTTGCAACTGGCAATGGTGGCTTGGGTTGGTCGCAGCCATTTTGAGTTTGTTGACAATGGCGTCCGGATTGGTTGCTCCGCTGACGGCAGGCGGCCTGATTGTCTTGAGAATGGCCAAAAATCGGCAAATGCAAAAAATGGACTGGGTTACTTTGAGTGTGTGCGTGATTTTGACTCTTCTGGGAACTTCAATGGTTGGCACGCCCGAATACAACCGTCCTCTGCAGGCGCATTCGTTCGGAGAATTCACCGCCGCCTTGACGCAAAATTTGAACTGGCCGTTCCTAGGTATACCAGGAATGTTGTTTTTTATCGCCCTTCCGCTCGTCCTGTTGCTCGTTCTTTATCTCCGGCCGGATTTCCACATGGCGCGAGCGGCGGAATTGATTCTGGCGCTTGCATTGTGGAGCGTTCTTCAGTCGGCGATCATTGCCTATGGCCGGGCGAATTACCTGCGCTCTGTTGTTGGCAGCCGCTACATGAATGCGTTTGACATCCTTGTTATAGCGAGTCTTTTTGCCGTGGTGTTGCTGGCGCAAACCGGGAAATACAAATTGATTCGGCGGTGCGACGGCCTTTGGCTGCCTCTCGTCTTTGCGGGAATCATTTTTTTCGGTCTCTGCCGGATTTCGTTGACTGTCGTGGACGATGTTTTGGTTGTGACCCGCGAGTGGAATCTCATCGCCGAAGAGCGCGTGCAAACATTCATGATCACCGGTAACGAAAACGATTTGTTTGAGAATCCCACCGTGCGGCCCGATCCGAAAGTGACTCTGGGAGTTTTGCGCGATCCAAAATTGCAAACCATCCTGCCCGCCGTGTGTCTTCCACCGGCATCTTCCTCCACACCGGGTCGGATCACACCCGCGTCGCAATGGCTGTTGAGGCATTCCATCGCGATTTTATCGTGCGGCTTGATTCTATTTGCCGGCCTTTGCGGATACGGGCTGGCGCGCGGGATGTTGGGACTGACGGCGGGGGCGCCGATCGGAATCCTCGTTTTGCTGGCCGGCCTGACGGCGCTGGGATTTGTCTGGTCAAAACACTCGCTGCGACGCGAATCGGTTGAATACAACCTGCAACAACAACTGGCCGCCTATTTTAACTCGGTTGGCAATCCGAGGCGCGCGGCAACCCATGAACACAAGGCGGAAGAATTGAAACCCCTGCAATAATTTACGGAGCATCCACCCAACATGCCCTTTTAACCCGCCGCAATGAAAAGTGAAAACAAACAATTTGCGCGTGGGAAATTCGCCGCGGTTTTCACTGTCCTCGCGGGAATCGTTTTGGGACAGGCGATTTTGTATGGCCCGTCCTTAATCGGTCGGAAAATCCTACTGCCGGTGGATTTGCTCGCCAAGCCGGCGATTTATGTTCCTCAAACCGCCGGCACCGCCGCGATAACGCCGCATGACGGGATGCTTATTGACTTGGTTGAGCAATTCGAGCCTGCGCGGCAATTTGCATTTTCAGAAATTCACCAGGGCCGTTTCCCATTGTGGTCTCCCTACAATTATGCGGGCGTTCCTTTCGTATGGCCCAAATACTCGGTTTTTCTTCTTTTGGAATATTGCATGAAATCGCCGGTGATACTTGCATGGGTGCAACTCCTGGCGGCGCTTGTCGGGGGGGCGGGCATGTATTTTTTCTGCCGGCAGGTATTGCGCGTCGGCTTTTGGCCGGCGGCCGTCTGCGCATGGTGTTACCCGCTGACAGCGTTCTTTATTTTATGGCAGGGGTATCCGACGGGACTGGCCGTCTATTGGCTGCCGTGGCTTTTCCTGTCGGTTGACAAAACCGTGCGAAGTCACGGAGCCCTTCCGGTCTTCGGTTTGAGCGCGGCAACGGTTTTGGTGCTGACCAGCGGGAACATTGACATTGCCGGGCAGGCGCTTCTCGGAGCCTTGTTTTTTGCGGTTTGGCGTCTGTGGGATTTATATCCCGGCGAATGGTTTCGCGGGAAGTCCAGAAACGCCGTTGCGAAACTTGTTTTAGGATGGGGACTTGGATTTTTACTGGCCGCCCCGCATGTGCTGCCTTTAATCGAATACGCACATACGGGTTCCCGCATGGCACATCGAAGCGCGGGAACGGAAGAACGCCCTCCGGTGGGCTTGGCCGCGCTGCCACAAGCAGTGTTGCCGGACATTTACGGCGCAACTAAAAAAGGCAGCTGCTTCATCGGTCCCGAAGCGGAAACAAATTTGATGGAAAGTCCGTCTGCGGCCTACGCCGGTGTCTTTGCGGCGCTGCTCGTCGCGCCGCTGGCATGGTGCAGCCGCCAGCGCCGCGCGGTAAATGCCTTCTGGCTTTTTCTCGCCTTCTTCGGCTTGAGCTGGTGTCTGAATGTTCCGGGCTTCGTCCATCTGTTGCATTTGCCGGGACTCAACATGATGTCCCACAACCGCCTCGTGTTCTTCACCTCGTTTGCGATTCTTGCCCTGACGGCCATCGGACTTGAAAATCTGCTGACCGGCGCAGTCAAACGGCGATGGTGGTTCTGGCTGCCGGCAATTTTGCTCGCCGGACTTTGCGGCTGGAGCTTTTACCGTAGCATGGCTTTGCCCGAGCCAATCGCCACACAAATCGAACATACCGTTTTGCGCGGAAATGGATCGGGGACAATCCTCGACATTCAAGCCGCGCACGAGGTCCAGGGATGGTTCATCCTGCATTATACCGTCGCGGCGATATTTTGCGGCCTGGGTTTTGCCGGCTGGCTGTTGCTGTGGTTTCAAAAAGCCCGGGCATTTTACTTCCTTCCGTTGCTGCTGGTTTTTCTGCCGGCGGACCTGCTGTGGTTTGGCCACGATCGCAGCGCGCAATGCGATCCGGCGCTCTATTATCCAAAAATTCCGGTTTTGGATGCAATTGCCCAATCCACCCCCGGCCGCATCATCGGCGTCAATTGCCTGCCTCCGTCCGTCGCCGCCGGCAAAGGACTGAATGACATCCGGGGCTATGACGCCATTGATCCCGCCAGAATGGTCGAGCTTCTGCGGAACGCGGCGGAACCGGGCGAGGAACCGGGCTACGCGGCCATCCAATTTTTGATTCCCGCGGGAAAAATTTCCGCGCCGGGCAGCATCCGGCTCTCGCCGATTCTTGACATGCTCAACGTGCGCTATGTCATTTTTCGCGGCACACCGCCGCCGGATATTCATCCCGCATTTCAAAGCCCGGACTATTGGGTCTTGGTCAATTCCAACGCCCTGCCGCGCGCGTTTGTTCCGAAATCCGTTGAAACCATTTCCAACGACCGCGACGAATTGGGAAAATTGACTGCGCCGGAATTCAGTCCGCCCGACACCGCATATGTCGAATCGCCAATCAAACTGCCCGCCTCCTGTCGCGGCACTGCGCAAATCACGGATGAAATTCCGACGCGTATCACAGTCTCCGTTCACATGGAAACACCCGGACTCGTCGTGCTGGCTGACCGGTGGGACAATGGCTGGCGCGCTTATTACAACGGCAAACCCGCGCCGATTCTTCGGACGAATTACGCCATTCGCGGCGTCGTTGTGCCGGCGGGAAACGGGACTTTGGAGTTTGTCTACAAACCCGCGAGTTTGATCCTCGGACTCTGGCTCGCCGGTTTTGCGGCCATCGTCGTGTTGAGCCTGCTGGCTGTCGCCTTGATTTGTCAACGGCGGGAAAACTAACTTTGCCCCGGCCCCGGCCCGTTGACTACGGTGGCGGAGGAAAAGGAACACAATCCGTTCTTTTGATTTGCCCCGAAACTTCGCGGCGGTTGCAGTGTTCAATCTAACAAACCACAAGAACAAAATGAAAACGAATACAATAAAAATCGGATTACTGCTCGCTTGTGTGACGCTACTTACCTGTCTTGTTGTCGCGCACCTTAATGCTGCGGATACGGTTGCAAGCACACAGGTGAAAAGTGCATGGCAGTATGGCACTTTTGATTTTCCTCCCGACGGTCCAACTTTAGACAGTAATCTGAATGACCTTGCCAAGCATGGGTGGGAAATCATTTCTGTTTCGAAATATGTGGACCCAAACCTAGGCCTTCAGGCTTGCGTCGCCGTCAAAATAAAAATCGTTCCTGGAAAAAATTCATATAAATCGGGAAATTGACAGCAGCCAATTTCAAAAGCTCCTTCGGATTGAATTTTTGCCGACGGCCAGAAAAGCTTCCTTATTACTTTCACCTGATTTCACCTGATTTTGCGATTTGACCGGACTCGTTGCGGTTGTTAGTCTTCCTTTCCGTTCCGAACGGATTTATGCGACATACCATTTCAGTTCTCGTGGAAAACAAATTCGGCGTGCTCACCCGCGTGGCCGGCCTGTTCAGCGGCCGCGGCTACAACATTGACACACTCAACGTCGGCCCGACGCACGACCCCAACCTTTCGCGCATGACCATCGTCACGCACGGCGATGAGGCCACGCTGGAGCAAATCGTCAAGCAGCTCAACAAGCTGCCGAACGCGATCAAGGTGCAGGATTTTCGCGAGGGCGAATATGTGGACCGCGAGTTGGTGCTCGTGAAGGTCGCGGTGGACTCCAAATCGCGCGCCGAGGTGATGCAGATCACGGACATTTTCCGCGCAAAAATCGTGGACGTGCAGCCCAAGTCCCTCACCATCGAGATCACCGGCGCCGAAAGCAAGGTGGAAAAGTTCATCGGCCTGATGAATTCATTCGGCGTGACGGACATCACCCGCACCGGCCAGGTCGCCATGCCGCGCAAGTGATGCGCCCGGACGCAGGTTTCACAGCCTTACTACCCAGGCAATCCGGTTTGGATTGCGTTTTCATTTGACTGATTAGCGCTGATGTTTACAATTAAAAGTTCATTTGAACGAGTTGAAGACATTGAACCAACACACAAACAAGAAAGATTAAGTTATGGCAATTATTGATTTCGGCGGAACGAAGGAAAAGGTCATCACGCGGAAGGAATTCCCGATGTCCCGGGCGCGCAAGGTGCTCAAGAACGAGACCATCGCCATCATAGGCTACGGCGTGCAAGGACCGGCGCAGGGACTGAACCTGCGCGACAACGGCTTCCGCGTCATCGTCGGCCAGGCCAAGGCGTTCAAGCGCGATTGGGACCGCGCCGTTGCCGACGGCTGGAAACCCGGCAAGACGTTGTTCGACATCGAGGAAGCGGTGCAAAAGGGCACCATCATCCAGATGCTTGTTTCCGACGCCGCCCAGCGCACCATCTGGCCGCTGGTGAAGAAAAATCTGAAGCCCGGCGCCGCGCTCTATTTCTCGCACGGATTTTCCATCGCCTACAAGAAACAGACCGGCGTCATCCCGCCGAAAAACGTGGACGTGATCATGGTCGCCCCGAAAGGCTCCGGCCTGAACGTGCGCCGCAATTTCCTCACCGGCGCGGGCATCAATTCCAGTTTCGCCGTCGAACAGGACGCCACAGGCCACGCCGAGGAGCGCTGCATGGCAGTCGGCATCGGTGTTGGTTCCGGCTATTTGTTCCCGACCACGTTCCAGCATGAAGTGTTCAGCGACCTCACCGGCGAACGCGGGGTGTTGATGGGTGCGCTGGCCGGCATCATGGAGGCACAATACGAAGTGCTCCGCGCTAACAAACACACGCCGAGCGAAGCGTTCAACGAAACCGTCGAGGAACTCACCCAGAGCCTCATCCGGCTCGTGGATGAAAACGGCATGGACTGGATGTATTCAAACTGTTCCGCCACCGCCCAGCGCGGCGCGCTGGATTGGAAACCAAAGTTCAAGGCGGCCACGTTGCCGGTGTTCAAAGACCTCTACAATCGCGTCAAGACCGGCAAGGAATGCGCTCGCGTGCTCTCGGCCTGCGGCGCCAAAAACTATCAAGTGCAACTGGCAAAGGAACTGGGTCAGATCCACAACTCCGAAATGTGGCGTGCCGGCGCGGCTTCCCGCGCGTTGCGTCCCAAGCATTCTGACAAGGTCATCGCCAAAGGCACCAGGGGCGTCGGTGGTAGAGCTGCGAATTAAAGTTCGCGCAAAGAATTCAGAGCCGCTGGAGCAATCCAGCGGCTTTTTGTTTCCAGTCGGAGGGACTCGCGGAGCTCGTCCCTCCGAAATAATCTAACCGCCCAGCGACCCCGGATCACCCACGTCGCCCTTGTTGAAATCCACGTAAGCTTCCGTCAAATCGGCAGCATACATCACCGCATTGGCCTTTCCGAGGTTGAGGTGGATGTGCAAATCAAATTCCTTCGGCGCGGCGGCGGCGCAGAGTTGTTTGAACGTCGCCTTAGTCGGCTGGCCACGCTTGAGGCTCCACAGAATCTTTTTGTTTCCGGCCAAGCTGTAGCCGATGTCCACCTTTTCCTCGACGATCTTGGCCGGCGAATAGCCGAGCGCGTCAATGATGCGACCCCAATTCGGGTCGCCGCCGTGCCAGCTTGTTTTCACAAGCGGACTGTTCGCCACCGCGCGGGCGGCGGCATCGGCATCCTGGATCGTCTTCGCGCCATTCACTCGCACCGTCACAACGCGGTGCACGCCTTCGCCGTCGCGCACAATCATTTTCGCCAGTTCGAGGCAAACGTGATTCAAAGCAGTTTGGAACTTTTTGAATTCCGCATTCCGCACTCCGCACTCCGCATTTCTTGCAAGTCCATTTGCCAGCGCCAGCACTGTGTCGTTCGTGCTCATGTCGCCGTCCACCGTGATGCGATTGAAGCTTTGAGCAACGGCTTCCTGCAACGCCGCCTGTAAAACCTTTGCGTCAACAGCCGCATCCGTCGTGATGAAGCACAGCATCGTCGCATGCAGTCCGCCGTGCGGCAACGCCGCCGGACGCGCACCGGTTGCGGACATTCCCGGTTGAATCATTCCCGCGCCCTTGCAAATGCCGCCAATGCGGACGGGCTTGCCGCCGAGCTTACATTCGACCGCGATTTGTTTGGGCCGCGTATCGCTGGTCATGATGGCCTCGCAGGCTTCATCGGCTTGGGCGGGTGCATTGCCGAGAAGTTGCGCGGCTTCAAAAATTCCGCGTTTTACGTTCGCCATCGGCATCGTCACCCCGATGCGGCCGGTCGAGCCGACCAACACATGTTCCGCCGGCATGTGCAAATGTTTCACCAGCAGCGCGGTCATTTCGCGGGCGTCGGCCAGACCTTGCTTGCCGGTGCAGGCGTTGGCGTTGCCAGAATTCACGACGATGGCTTGCGCGATGCCCTTCTTCACTCGTTCAGCGCAGACTTTCACCGGCGCGGCGCAAACCTGGTTCGTCGTGAACATCCCGGCAACCGTCGCCGGCACTTCGGAAACAATCAGCGCGAGGTCGCGCTTTTGTCCCTTGTTTGAGCCTTTGCCGGTGCCAAGGCGTTTGATGTCACAGAACACGCCGCTGGCCAGAAAACCCTGCGGCGCGACGATGGAACCCGGAATTTGTTTCATATTCATTTTCATTTGGCCGATATATTAAATCCGTTTTTCATTTTGAATTTTTAGTTTTGAGTTGGAAAGACCAGATTGCGAATTCCGAACTACAGAACTAAAAATTAAGCACTGAAAACTCATAACTTTTCAGCTTCAATCTCCAGCCGCACCATGCGGACGTGGACATTCCCCTCCGCATCCGGTGGGTGTTTCGCCACATAACGGTCCGTGACAGCGGAGATGAATTCCTCGCGCGAACCATCCGGCACACGCTGCGCGTAGGGCAGCCACGTCGTCCGGAGCCAGGTGGCAAATCCGTCCCTACCGTCATAAGTCGCGTCCTTCGGCGCAAGGTTCAGTTTGTGATTTTTGAAACCGGACTTCGGCAGCCATTTCTCGTAATCCGCCGGGCTGTAAAAGAAATACGGCTTGGGCATCCTGCGGAAAAATCCGCGCCAGCGTTTCAGGCGCAATTCCGGCCGCAGCGCGACAAAGACATCCTGCGCGTTGTCCTTGCCGCCGCACGAAACAATCAACCGTCCGCCGGGGCGCAGGACAGCGGAGGCCCCGCGCAAAAACGCCCGGTGATTGTCCACCCAATGCAGCGCCGCGTTGGAAAAAACAAAGTCGAACCAGCGCGCGAATTTTATTCTCCGCGCGTCCATGACGCGAAATTCCAGGTTCGGATTTTTGCCTGGCGGAAAGGCTTTCTGCGCAAACTCAATCATCTCCGCCGAGGCGTCAACGCCCGTGGCCGAACCGCGCGGCACGGCACGGGCAATTTCGGCGGTGATTTTACCGTCGCCGCACCCGACATCGAGAATGTGCTCGTCGCCGCGCAGTTTGAGCCCGGCGATGAGTTCACGCGCCCAAGCGTGTTGCGGAACGGAATGGGCGGCGTAATCCGCAGCATCCCATTTGATTTTAGGCGAAGATGGTTTGGGCATGGCTCAGACCAAGCCCGCCGTTTCCGGCCAGCCGCACAAGATGTTCATGCTCTGGACGGCCTGGCCGCTTGCGCCCTTCACCAGATTGTCCTCGGCGCTCATGACGATGAGCCGGCCCGTGCGCGGGTCGAGCCGCCACGCGATTTCGCAGACGTTCGTGCCGACCACGTTTTTCGTGTCCGGCAACGCCTTGCCTTCGAGCAGCCGGACGAATGGTTCACCGTCGTAAGCTTTTTTGTAGCACGCGGAAATTTTCTCCGCGTCGGTAGGTTTTTCCGGCGCGAGATAAAGCGTCGTCAAAATGCCGCGGTTCACCGGAATTAAATGCGGTGTGAATTGAATCGTGACTTTCGCGCCAGCCGCGAACGAAAGCTGCTCCTCGATTTCCGATAAATGCCGGTGCTTGGGCACGCCGTAGGGCCGGACACTCTCGTTGCATTCGCAGAAAAGATAATCAACTTCCGCCTTCCGTCCCGCGCCGCTCACGCCGCTCAACGAGTCGGCGATGATGCCGGCCGGTTTGACCAAACCCGCTTTCAACAGCGGAATGACCGGCAGCAAAATGCTCGTCGGATAACAGCCCGGCGAGGCGATGAGCAGGGATTTTTTGATTTCGTCGCGATAAATTTCCGGCAGGCCATAGACAGCCCTCTTCAACAAATCCGGCGCGGGATGGTCGTGCGCGTAGAAATCCTTGTAGATTTCCGGGCTCTTGAGCCGGAAATCCGCGCTCAAATCAATGACGACGCAGCCGGCGTTGAGCAGCGGCACGGCGTATTCAGCGGCGACGCCATGCGGCAACGCCAGAAACACCACGTCGGCCTGTTTCGAAAGCAGTTCGGCCTTCGGGTCGGAGAACCGAAGCGACTTCGATTTCGGATGGCTGGCGAATTTCGGGAAGACCTGCGCCAGCGTCTGTCCGGCATTCTGGCGCGAGGTGACGGCGACCAGTTCCGCATGCGGATGGTTCAAGAGCAGTTGCACCAAAACTTCGCCGGAGTAACCCGACGCGCCGATGATGGCCACTTTTTTCGATTTCATTTCGCCTTTCTTTTACAGCAGAAAACGTTTTCTCCAAACAAAAAACCCCGCCGGATTGAACCAGCGGGGCTTGGAAATTTCCAGCGCGATTAACGTTTCGAGAATTGGAAGC
>Ga0265338_10008698_pt1 | contig 12273 bp, 5 predicted proteins | sample 42126metaG_FD_193579 | JGI IMG/M metagenome (GOLD analysis project Ga0265338, IMG submission 193579) | Rhizosphere microbial communities from Carex aquatilis grown in University of Washington, Seatle, WA, United States - 4-21-26 metaG | ecosystem: Host-associated > Plants > Roots > Rhizosphere >... | reverse complement strand
CAAAACCGAAGAACAGGCCCGCGACTCCGTCCGCTCCATCGTCCAGAGCATGTGGGATATCGGCCTGCGCGCCAGCCCCGTATCGCGCACGCTAAAGGAGGCCGGCCGCTTCGATCCCGATAACCTCGAGTTCACTCTCGCTACGCTCGATCGCCGCTTTCTCGCCGGCCAGTTTCCTCTCTATCAGCAGCTCCAGCAGACCGTGTTTCCCGGCCTCATCCTCAGCGAATGGAACACCATTGCCCAGAAGCTTGGCGAGATTGCCCGCGCCCGGCACGCCAAATTCGGCAATACGATCTTCCACCTGGAGCCCAATCTGAAGGACTGCCCCGGAGGCCTGCGCGATTATCATCTCGCCGTCTGGTTCGCCCTGCTCTTTCATCTGAAGGAGACCCGCGAGTGGCCCCGCCAGCGCGGCGGCGTCTTCCAATCTGCCCGCGGCGATGCCGAGGCCGCATTCGATTTCCTCGCCGCCGCACGATGTTTCCTCCACTTCCGCCACGGCCGCGACGACAATACCCTGGACTGGCAATCGCAGGATGAAGCCGCCGCCAACTCCATTGGGTTGGAAACCCGCGGTACCGCCGATCCCGCCTACTGGATGCGAACCTATTACCGCCATGCGCGCGTGGTCTACCGACGCGCCGCGCTGCTGATGGAAAACCTCCCCGCGCCGGTCAGCTTCTACAAGCAGTTCCGCCGGCGCCGCACTCCCATCGCCGGCACCGACTTCGTTCTCGACCAGGGCCGCATCGATATCCTTCCCGGAGCGCAATTCTCCGATACTTCCACCATCCTCCGCATCTTCGCCCTCATGGCCGCGCACGGCTACTCGCTTTCGCAGGCCGCCGAAGACCGCATCACAGACGCCATCCCCGCCCTTGCCATTCACATTCCGGAAGGGCCTTATCTCTGGAATGCTTTGCGCGAGGCCCTCCTCGGCCCGCATGCGGCTCATGCTTTGAGAACTATGCACGCGCTTGGGGTTCTGGAGATGCTTATCCCCGAGTTCCACGGCATTGACGCCCTGGTGATTCGCGACAGTTACCACCGCTATACAGTTGACGAGCACACCTTCCTCACCATCGACAACGTGCACGGCCTGCGCACTCCCGCCCACGATTACGAACAGCGCCTGGCGCAGCTTCTGCCCGAGATTGAACGCCTCGATCTTTTTTTGCTGGCCCTGCTTCTGCATGACACCGGCAAGGGCCGCCGCACAGGCGAACACACCGGCCAGTCCGTAGAGCTGGCCGATAGTTTCATGGCTCACCTCGACTTCGACGCCGAGGAGCGCGAGACCGTCCTTCGCCTCATCCGCCAGCACCTGGAAATGTCGAACGCACTTCGCCGCGACATCTTCGACCAGGAAAACGTGCGCAGCTTCGCCGACAAGATCGGTTCGCCCGCCCTGCTCAAGATGCTCACGTTGCTCACCTACGCCGACATCAAGGCCGTAAACCCCGAGGCCCTGACGCCTTGGAAGGCGGAGAATCTCTGGCAGCTTTACATGGCCACCGCCAACTTTATGGATCGCAGCGTTGATGAGATTCGCTATCACGCGGCCATCGATCCAACCCTCCTCAATCGCCTCCGTGCCATGGTTTCCCCCGCGGAATATGACGCCCTGGGCCGCTACCTTGAAGGCTTGCCGCAGCGCTACCTGCAAACCCGCCTGCCCGATCAAATCCGCAATCACTTCCAGCTCGCCGCCGACCTTGAAGAAGACCCCGTCCAGCTCGACCTCCGCCCCCAGCGCCAGCTCTTCGACCTCACCGTGATCGCGAAGGATCGCAGCCGCCTCTTTGCCGATGTCGCCGGCGCGCTCGCCGCATGGGGCATGAATATCGTCAAGGCCGGCGCCTTCTCCAACGATGCCGGCATTGTCGTCGACAGCTTCCAGTTCTCCGACGTCTTCCGCACCCTCGAACTCAATCCCACTGAGAAGCAGCGCTTCGTTCGCTACATCCACGATGTGGTGGCGCAGCAAACCCCGGTTGAGCAGCTTCTCGACGGACGCCGCCACGCCAACCAGTCTGCTGGAATCAAGGTTGAAGTTCCCACCCGCATCGAATACGACTCGCTCTCTTCCACCCATTCCACGCTGCTGCAGGTCATTGCCCAGGACGTTCCCGGCCTGCTGCGTAGCATCGCGCTGGTTCTTTCCAACCTCGGCTGCAATATTGAAGTCGCCCTCATCGACACCGAAGGCGAGACCGCGATCGACGTCTTCTACCTCACGCACGATGGCGCAAAGCTCGATGACAGCCTTCAGCACCGCCTCTCAGCCGAGCTCACAGGCGCCCTGGAAAAACTCCGCGCCCCCGCCGGAGCTTGATCCTGCCGGGTGTCCCAGGTGCCCAGGTTCTGGAGATCTTGAACCGCCGCATCTTGCCTCGTCGCATTTCGAGCCTGCTCCGCCTCCCACGTGCTAGATTGTTGAACGACAGTTTTCCCCGTGCGCCGGAGGATTCTTTTTGCGTCGCGTTTCAATTCTCGCTGTTCTCTGTTTTGCCGCTCCCTTCGCTCTCTCCGCTCAACCCCCCGGCGATCTTGCCCACCTGAAGGCTGAGGCTGTCCGCGTCACCATCGTCCGCGACGATTGGGGCATCGCTCATGTCCACGGCCACACTGACGCCGACGCGGTCTTCGGCATGATCTACGCACAGTGCGAGGACGATTTCAATCGCGTCGAGATGAACTACCTTACCGCTCTCGGCCGCACCGCAGAAGCCGAAGGCGAATCCGACCTCTGGCAGGACCTCCGCCAGCGCCTCTTCATCGATCCCGAAGCCCTGAAAAGCGATTACGCGGCCAGCCCCGAATGGCTCCGCAAGCTCATGGACGCCTGGGCCGACGGCATCAATTACTATCTCGCCACCCATCCCGATACACACCCCAAAGTCCTCACTCATTTCGAGCCCTGGATGGCCCTCTCGTTCACTGAGGGCTCCATCGGCGGCGACATCGAGCGCATTGATCTCCGGCGTTTGCAAGCCTTCTTCAGCAGCAACATGGCAATCCTGAAAACCATCAGCGCCGTCAGCCCGCCGCAGCCCGCGGAATTCGACTGGTTCCTGCAGGATCTATCCGGCTCCAACGGCATCGCCATCGCTCCGTCCAACACTCTCCGTCACCACGCCCTGCTGCTCATCAATCCGCACACGTCGTTCTTTTTCCGCAGCGAGCTGCAAATGTCCAGCGACGAAGGCCTCGACGCCTACGGTGCCGTCACCTGGGGTCAGTTCTTCATTTATCAGGGCTTCAATCCGCGCGTGGGCTGGATGCACACATCGAGCAACGTCGACGCCGTCGACGAGTATCTTGAATCCGTCAACTTTGACGACGCGAAGTACCGTTACCGCTATGGCTCTGAGACGCGCCTCTTCACTCAGAAACCCATCACGATTCGCTACAAGACCGCGCAGGGCCTCGCCGAATACAACTTCACTGCGCTCTATTCCGTCCACGGACCCGTCATCGCCCAGGAGGGAGACAAGTACGTCACCATCCAACTCATGAACACGCCCATCCCCGCGCTGGAGCAAAGCTACCTGCGCACCAAGGCCCGTAACTACGCCGAATACAAGAAAACCATGGAGCTGCGCGCCAACGCCTCCAACAACACCGTCTACGCCGACGCCGATGGCGACATCGCTTACTGGCACGGCAACTTCATTCCCCGCCGCGACACTCGCTTCGACTACACCAAGCCAGTGGACGGCAGCAACCCTGACACCAACTGGAACGGCCTGTTAACGGTCGACGAAGTCCCGCACCTGCTCAATCCCAAAAGCGGTTTCCTTTTCAACGTGAACGACTCGCCCTGGAACGGCGCCGGCGCCGACTCCCTGCGCCAGGCCGACTACCCCGCCTACGTCGAGCAGGGTATCGAGACCGCCCGCGGTCATCACGCCATGCGCCTGCTCGCCCCAAACAGTCAGCCCCGCCGCGACTTCACCCTCGAAAGCCTGACGCGCTCCGCCTTCGACTCCTACCTGCCCTGGTTCGCGAGCACCATCCCCGCGCTCACTGCTGCCTACGACGCGCTCCCCGCCAATGCGCCGCAGAAGAAGGATCTCGCCGCCCAGGTGGCCCTGCTGCGCAACTGGGACGACCGATGGGGGGCCGATTCCACGGCCACTTCGCTCGCCATCTTCTGGGGAACTGAGTTGATGAAGACCGCCGGCCATCCCGCGCACCAGGCCAAGGTCCCCAGCGAAGACTGGGTGGCCACCCGCGTTCCCGCGGCCGATCTCCTCTCCGCGCTCTCCGCCGCCTCGGCTCGCCTCGCAGCGGACTTCGGCAGTTGGCAAACGCCGTGGGGCCAGATCAACCGCTTCCAGCGCGTCAATGACGACATCGAGCCGCGCTTCAGCGACAGCGAACCCAGCATTCCCGTTCCCTTCGTGTATTCCGGATGGGGCTCGCTTGCATCCTTTGCCGCGCACCCGTATCCCGGCACAAAAAAGTGGTATGGCAGTGACGGCAACAGCTTCGTCGCAGTGGTTGAGTTCGGTCCCCGCATCCGCGCCTTTGCTCTCACCGCCGGCGGCGAGAGCGGCGATCCGAAATCCCCCCACTTTGACGACGAAGCCCAGCGCTACGCCTCCGGCAACCTGCGCGAAGTTTATTTCTACCCCGATCAGCTCAAGGGCCACGCCCAGCGCGCCTACCATCCGGGCAAATAAATGTCCGCGCCTGCATGGGATAACCCGGCTCACACTCGCGGCCGGCACTTCGCCATGTCATTTACACTTAAGCAACCGTGGACAATTTAGAAGGTAAGAAGTTCGGTACGTATGAGATACAGGAACGACTCGGCGAAGGCGGCATGGGCGTGGTTCATCGCGCCCTCGACACTCGCCTGAACCGCCAGGTGGCCGTGAAGGTGCTCTCTTCAGCCATGGCTTCCGATCCGAACGCGCGCGAGCGCCTGCGCCGCGAAGCCCTGGCCGCCGCCTCCCTTGACCATCCCTACGTGTGCAAGATTTTTGAAATCGGCGAAGAGAACGGCGCGCTGTTCCTTGTCATGGAGTTCGTGGCCGGCGAGACTCTGCACCGGCGCTTGCACCGGGAGAGGATGAGCCTTGCCGATGTGTTGCGCGTGAGCCAGGAAGTGGCGGAGGCGCTGGAGGAGGCGCACGCGCGACGCCTGGTGCACCGCGACCTGAAGCCGGCCAACATCATGCTCACAGCGCAGGGCCACGTTAAGGTGATGGACTTCGGCCTGGCCAAGCAGATGAGCGACGTGCTGCCCGACAGCGGAGAAACGCTGGCTGCCGACGCCGGCCCGCTCACCGCCGCCGGATCAATTGTAGGCACGCCGGATTACATGTCGCCGGAGCAGGTCTCCGGCGGCGAGCTGGATGCGCGCTCCGATCAATTCTCCTTCGGCGTAATCCTCGCCGAGATGCTGAGCGGCAGCCATCCCTTCCATCGCGCAACAACCATGGAGACGCTTTCCGCGGTTCTCCGGGACACTGCGGATATTCGCGGGGAGATGCCGCAGTCGCTGCGCGTGGTGGTACGGCGCATGCTGGCCAAATCTCCCGATGAGCGCTTCGCCTCCATGAGCGAGGTGCGCGGCGAGTTGAAGCGCATGGCTGCTTTGGCCGATTCCGGGGCCGAGGAGCATGACGAGCACCGCCTGCCGCCCATCGGCCGCGATGCGGAGTTGAAGCTGCTGATGCGGCAGCTTGAAGAAGCTATGGCCGGCCGCGGTTCCGTTGTCCTGATCGGCGGCGAACCCGGCATCGGTAAGACCCACCTGATTACCGCGCTGGCGGAAAGCGCTCGCCTGCGCGGCGCGCTGGTCCGTACCGGGCACTGCTATGAGGCGGAAGGCTCGGCGCCCTACACGCCCTTCATCGAAGTGCTTGAAACCAGCCTCCGCACCGGCTCCAGCAAAAATCTTCGCTTCGCGCTCGGCGACGACGCCGCGGACATCGCGCGCATTATGCCTGAGCTGCGCAGTGTTTTTCCTGACATCCCCCCGCCGTTGGACCTTCCCCCGGATCAGCAGCGGCGCATGCTTTTTAATGCGTATCGCTCCTTCATGGAGCGGGTCGCGCGCCTTACCCCTGTCGTCACCTTCTATGAAGACATGCACTGGGCCGACGAGCCTACGCTGCTGCTGCTTGAAAATTTCGCGAAAGCAGCGGGCGAGCTTCCCATTCTCATCGTGATGACCTATCGCGACGTGGACCTCGAAGTGGGCCGCCCGTTTGCCCGCACGCTTGAGTCGCTTCTCAAGCAAAAGCTGGCCACGCGCATTCTGCTGCGCCGCCTCCCGGTTGAGGGCGTGGAAAGGATGCTGGCCGCGCTCAGCGCTCAAACCCCGCCAAAATCATTGGCGCGCGTCGTCTTTGAGGAAACTGAGGGCAATCCGTTTTTCGTCGAAGAGGTCTTTCGCCATCTCGTGGAAGAAGGCAAGCTCTTCGACAACAAGGGCGCTTTCCTGCCCGGTCTCAAAGTGGATCAGCTCCAGGTTCCCGAAGGCGTGCGCCTGGTGTTGGGACGCAGGCTGCAGCGGCTCAGCGACGACGCACGTCGCATCCTGACCACAGCCGCGGTCCTCGGGCGCTCGTTCCCGCTCCACCTGCTGGAGGATCTGGAAAAGGGAAATCCAGACGCGGTTCTGGATGCCATGGAAGAAGCCGAACGCGCACACCTGGTCGAGTCCGAATCGCGCGGGCGCGAGACCCGTTATCGCTTCGTGCACGAGCTGGTCCGCCATACGCTGATTGAGTCGCTCTCGCTTCCCCGCCGCCAGCGCCTGCACGCGCGCATCGCGGAAGGACTGGAGCGGGTGTACGCCAACACGCTGAATGCGCACGTTCCCATGCTGGCGCATCACCTCTATGAAGCAGGGCTGGCCGCGGATGCGGAGAAGACCGTGCACTACTTGACGGAAGCAGCCAGTCAGGCCTCGCTCGCCGCCGCATATGAGGACGCGCTGGGACACCTGGACAACGTCCTTTCTCTCATCGAAGGCGAGTCCTCACTGCGCGCCGGCGACCTCCACACCCAACGTGGCGTCGCTTTGCTGGGCGCACGCAGGACAGAAGAGGCTATTGCGGCGCTGGAGCGGGCCGCGGATATCTTTGAGCAGGTGGGCGAGTACGGCCGCTTCATTGAAGCCTGCTACAAGCTGTTCAACATTTTCACCTGGTCTCTGCAATTCGAGCGCGGAGAGCAACTGGCAGCGCGCATGGAGAAGGCCAGCCGGTCCGCCCCGCCCTTCGTGCGCTGGCTATCCCTTCTGTTCAAATCCGGCACCATCGGCCAGATGGGCAGAATCGACGAGTCGCTGCAACTGTTGGAAGAGGCTGCCGCAATGCCCTCTGAGGGACGTCCCGGCAGCATGAGCCTGTTCCAGTTCGGCACGGAGCGGTCGGTGCGGCTTTACGCGGGCCAGTTCGATCTGGCCGCGGCGTCAGCCCGGAGATTTGCCGAGCTGCTGGATCAGAAAACCGGACATTGGCTGGCCGTGGGCAACGTCGCTTCCCTAATGTTTGAGCCCGGAACGCGCGGACGCCCGCAGGAAGGCATCCGGATTACGGACGAGATGATCCCGATTGCAGAGCGCGTGGGGCACGACGATGGTCGGAACGCCATGATGCAGCATCGCGCCGCTATTTACTTCGCGCTCGGGGACCTTCAACGAGGCCTTCAGTTGGCGCGCGAGGCGTGGGAGTTTGCCCGCTCAGCGAACGTCGCCTATCAATTCGCCACCGGGGCCGGCCTGGGCTTCATGTTGTGCTGCTGCGGCCAGATCGAGGAGGGATTGCCCCTGATTCGACAGTCGTGCGAGTTCCGCGGCGGGTATTGGAGCGGCATTCCTGAGGCGGTCTTTGCCTTCGGCCTGGCGGCAGCGGGCCAGGATAGCCGGGACGCCGAAGCTGCCTGCCGCGCCTTGCTCCACTGGCCCGGAGTCAGCCGCAGCATGGGAACGTGGGGCGGCGTTGTAATTCTGGCGGAAGCTCTCGCTCTCCAGGGCCGGACCAAAGAAGCCGCCGATCTCCTCCCCGATGCCGAGCGCGTGGCCACGGAATGGGATGTCAATACCGCCGGCCAATCAGTGCGCACCGCGGCAGGCATTGCCGCTGCCGGCGCCGGCGACTGGGTCCGCTCGGAGGAGCACCATCGTGCCGCCATCGACCGCATGGATTCCTGCGGATACAAGCTCGGGGCGGCGATTGCGCGCATTCGCTATGCGGACATGCTGCGGATGCGCCGCGCTGCTGGAGACGAGACTGCCGCGCGCGAATTGCTGGAAGCAGGCCTGCGCCGGAGCGAGGCGATGGGGCTCACACTCTACGCGCGGGTGGCGCGGGAAAAGCTGAGCTCAATCTAGCCCCGGGGGCGTAATAAAAACCAATGCGAAAAGCGGGACTTGCTCGCGCAGGCTCATTCCGCAAACAGAAAAGTCCGACCCCTCGAATGAATCGCGCGGACCGTTCCACTGCTCATTTCAACCCGCCGTTCACAATTCCCCGCCCCGTCGCCATCTACCATGGTAGCGAGACCCAAAAGCCGCGCCCGGGCCTACTTCAGGTACGCCCGCACCAGGTCGATCAGGTCTTCGGCCAGCTCCGGCGCAATCTGCTCCTTGGACCCGTCGGTCAGATGAAAGCGAATATGCGTCTCCAGCACCTCGCCCATCAGCGCATTCACGCCCCCGCGCACCGCCGCCAGCAGCATCAACTGGTCGCCGCAATCGCCGTCGGAGGTAAGCGACCGCTCAATCGCATCCATTTGTCCGCGCAGCTTCTTCACCCGCTGCACCATCTTGATGGTCTCTCGTTCGTGGTGCCCCATCCTTCGCCTCTTTCCACTTGTGATACCCTCCCCCGGTATGGTATCTATCCAGTGGGGGTATCGTTTCCCACGCTGCCATGGTAACTCCCCCGCCATCCTGGTGCGAGAGGTTTCTCATGCTTAGCCGCGCCGCGCTCCCGGCTCTCGCCGCCGCCATCATCGTGCTGGCGACTGCCGCGGCCTGCGCCCAATCCGCGGCCTTGCCCTCCGTCCCTGAACCGCGCTCGGCCCAGGCTGCTCAGCGCATCCCCGATAAGTCCAACGAGCCCCCGCGCCAGCCCGCGGTCCAGCCGCCCCAACCCCAGCTCACCATGTTTCCCCACCCGGACGGCGCCCAATGGTGGCTTTCCGGCCAGGCCAACATCATCTTCCAGGGCCGTCTCCCGTTCCACTCTCTCTACCAGGGGCCCAACAGCTTCCACAACTCCGCGGAATACAAAACCTCCATGGTGGGCACTCTCTACGCCGCCTGGCGCCCCACCCACTCTGTCCGCTACAACACCGACCTCATCTTCGATCTCGAGTCCGCTGCCGGACGCGGATTATCGCAGGCTCTCGGTCTCGCCGGATTCACCAACCTTGACGTCGTCCGCAATCCAAACCTCGGCGCCGCTCCATACATCGCGCGCTATCAGATTCATCAGGTCTTCGGCCTCACAGACCGGACCGTTCCCCAGGACCCGAACTTCTTCGCTATCGCCGGCCAAGTCCCCGCCCGCCGCATCGAGTTCCGCATCGGCAAGATGACGCTGCCGGACTTCTTCGACGTAAACGAAGTCGGCTCCGACTCCCACCTCCAGTTCATGAACTGGACCGTGGACAACAACGGCGCCTGGGATTATGCCGCCGACACGCGCGGCTATACCGTGGGCGGCATGGCCGAGTACGACGACCACGCCTGGAGCCTGCGCTACGGCCTCTTCGCCATGCCCGTCATGGCTAATGGCATCGACATGGACTGGGCCTTGAGCCGCGCCCGCGCCCACAACGGCGAATTCGAGCTGCACAAAGGCGTTCTAGCTGGCCAAAAGGGCGTCCAGCGCATCCTTTTCTACGCCAACCGCGCGCACATGGGCGTCTACCGCGAGGCGGTCCAGGCCTGGCGCGCCGGCATCGACCCCACTCCCAACATCGTTGCCCACGAGCACTTCGGCGCCCTCAAATACGGCTTCGGCTACAACACTGAGCAGAACCTTACCGACAATCTGCGCGTCTTCGGCCGCTTCGGCTGGAACGAGGGCCAGCATGAGTCCTTCGCCTACACCGAGGTTGACCAGACCGTGGAACTAGGTGGCGACTACGCGATGCGCCGATTCCACCGCCCCGAAGATAAGTTCGGCATAGTCCTCGTCTCCAACGCCATCAAGCGCGACCACCAGGATTACCTGAAATATGGCGGCCTGGGCTTTCTCCTCGGCGATGGCAACCTGAACTACGGCCGCGAGAATATTGTGGAGAGCTACTACACCTGGCATGCCTGGCGCGGCATGTTCTACTCGGTCGACGTCCAGCACATCGACAATCCCGGCTACAACCGCGACCGCGGCCCCGCCTGGGTCGGTTCCGTGCGCGCGCACGTCGACTTCTAAATAAGCACGATCTGAAAACTATGATCTGCGGACTTACTTCCCTGCTGGCTGCGTCTGCTGCGTCGCAGGCGTTTCCCCCGACAGATCCACAATCACCTCGCCAGGTTTCGCATAGCGCAGCTTTTCCCGCGCTTCGTGCTCAATCGCGTCCGGATCGGACTTCAGCTTGTCCACACGAACGCGCAGCCGCGCATTCTCCTGCTGCAGGTCCTCGATCGCCTTCTGGAGTTCCTTGTCCTCAGTGCGCTTCTGCTCCCAACTCGTGAGTCCATGCTTGCCATTGAACACGTGCCAGCCCAGCAGCAGTGCCAGCCCGATGGCAACGGCCGTGCCCGTCGGCCGCCACACGTGCGCCGTCCAATCCCGCGCACTCCGCGGCGCAGGCTCCGCCTGTTCTACCGGAGCAGCCCCCGCTTCGTGTTCCCCCGTCTCTTCCGTCATCTGCTCAGCCAGCTTTCTAACTATGTCCCGATAGTCCCTAGTCCCTAGTCCCTAGTCCCTACTCCCTACTCCCTAGTCCCTGGTCCCTGGTCCCTGGTCCTTACGTCCCTACGTCCCCGCCCTACCCCATCACAAACCGCTCCGCCGCCACACGCAGCGACTGCATCTCATGCTCGCTGCGGGCCTCGGTATAGGCTCGGACCACCGGCTCTGTCCCGCTCAGCCGGTAACAAACCCACGAGCCGTCATCCAGAATCAGCTTCAGCCCGTCGGTGCGCACAATCTGCGTCACCTTGCGCCCGCCCAGTTCCGTGGGATCGAGCTTCAATCTCTCAGTGAACCGGGCCTTGATCTCCGGGGTCAAGCGGAAGTTCTCGCGCACGGGGTAATAGGAACCTACTTTGGCAAACAGTTCCTTAAGTTGCACGCCCAGGCTTTTGCCGCGCACGGCCACCATCTCCGTTACCAGCAGGCCCGCGATGATGCCGTCCTTCTCCGGCACATGGCCGCGAATCGTCAGCCCCGCTGACTCCTCACCGCCAATCGCGATCTTGTCCTCGTTGATCAGCTCGCCAATGTACTTGAATCCCACCGGCGTCTCGTATAGCGGAACTTTGTGGTACTCGGCCAGCGCGTTCACCAGGTTCGTTGTCGCCACGCTCTTGGCCACGCCGTTGCGCCAGCCGCGCGTCTCCACGAGGTAGTCAAACAGCAGTGCGATGACGTAGTTGGGCTGGATGAACGTGCCGTCTTCGTCCAGGATGCCGAAGCGGTCGGCGTCGCCGTCGGTGGCGATCCCGATGGCCGCGCCCATGTGCTTCATCTGTTCCCGCGCCTTGTCCAGCAGCTCGCCGTCAGGCTCCGGCGCGTGCCCGCCAAAGAGCACGTCGCGGTAGTCGTGCACCGTGTCCACCTGCACGCCCGCCTCGCGCAGAATGTGGCACGAGTAGCCGCGCCCTGCGCCCCAGAACGGATCGAAAACAACCTTGATCCCCGACTTCGCGATGGCCTTCAGGTTCACCAGTTCGGCCAGACGCTTCAGGAACGGCTCCTTCGCGTCCGCGGTTTCAAATCCGCCGGCAGGCGGGTTGGCCTGCGGAATCTTCGCGCCGGAATCTGCTATCCGGTTCACTGCGGCCTCAATCTGCCCGGTCACCTCCGGCAGCGCCGGCGCGCCGTCCGGCGTGGAGTACTTGATGCCGTTGTACTCCGGCGGATTGTGCGAAGCCGTGAAGTTGATGGAGCCCGACGTCTTGAGAGCGCGCACCGCGTAGGCAATCGCAGGCGTCGGCGCCGGGTCGGGAATCACCACCGGCGTCACTCCCGCGCCGGCAAGCACCCGCGCCGCCACGTCCACAAAGCTCTCGCCCAGAAAGCGCGGATCGCGGCCCACAAGGACCCGGTGCGGGCCGGGCAGCGT
>Ga0265338_10008697_pt1 | contig 12276 bp, 15 predicted proteins | sample 42126metaG_FD_193579 | JGI IMG/M metagenome (GOLD analysis project Ga0265338, IMG submission 193579) | Rhizosphere microbial communities from Carex aquatilis grown in University of Washington, Seatle, WA, United States - 4-21-26 metaG | ecosystem: Host-associated > Plants > Roots > Rhizosphere... | reverse complement strand
CGTATCGACCCAGCCGCGTTTCTTCAATGCGCGAAGATTGATCGAGACGCTGCCGCGCGTGATGCTGAGCTGTCGGGCGATGTCCGAAACGCGCGCCCAACCACCGTATTCCAAGCCCACTTCGTAAACGGCGAGGAGATGGTGGGCAGCGCTGTGGGTCAGCTCGTTGGCCTCGAATTCCTTCCAAGTTTCCATCGGTGGTGGAGTTATACGTCATTTGTATGATATGTCAAACTGAAAAGAGAGTATTTTTGTCTGTTTTGCGCGGCATGGGGACGCGAGGCGTTGGAGTGGTGGAGTGTATGGAGTACCCAGTCGACGGATTCGACTCCCAACTCTTGATGAATCAGACTTCACAGCAGGCTTTGGAAGCCGATCTGTTTGAAATGCTTGTCCGTGGTGAGGGCGTGCTTGAGTTTCAACTGCTGCATGACGACGAAGCTGGTGCAATCGGTGAATGAGAACTCCTTGTCCCCGTAACGAAAGAACAGGTGCCGCGCCTTCTCGGCCCGTTCCGCGTCAATCGGCTCCCACCGTAGCCGGGAACTGCCATCGACCTGTTTCCACCAGGCTTCCGCGGCCTTCAACCCCAGGCGTCGACGGATCAATGTAAGGGTTTCATCAAGGATATAGTCGGTAGTGACGAGCAGGCCGCCTTTTTCCAGCCATTGATCGCGGGCCCGGCAAGCGGCCCGGTGGTCGCGGTCGGCGCTATCGGCGCACGCCATCCACCCGGCGGTATCGACGAACAGGCCTTTCATTGGCCGTAGAGAACATCATCGTGATCGCGCGCGGACAACCCATCACGCGATTTGCCGAGGGCCGGGGCGTGGTAGAGCGAATCGTCCGCCAACTTCTCGTGCGGCACGGAGGCGGCATCGATGGGAATGATCTGAAAGGCCGGCCGGCTCCGATACAGGACGGTGAATCGCGCGCCCTTGCGAACGCGTCCCACCACATCCGGCAGCCGCCGTCGCAATTCTTTGGCGTTGATAATCATCGTGACTCGATAGTTTCCAAGTTCATCTTAAGATGAACTATGTCGCTACGTATGTCAAGGGTCGTGTGCGGCGCGGCGAGAAACGGCGGGATCCCTATACGACAGGTCGAACGGCGCGGAGCGGCTGGATTGCGACCTGAGATACTGCGTAGTCGCCTCTCGTCCGACACGGCTCCCTTCAGGCGTTGTGCCCCACAAAAATGGCGTAAAACGGCGGTAATTGCGACGGATTTGCTTTTCTTGCAAGAGGTTACGCCCGCGAAAGAAAAGCTTCCAAACCTTCCAAACCTTCCAAAGTGCGCTAACGCGTTTTTTAAGGATGTGCCAAGATTTGGAGCATGAAAAAACTAATGTCGGAAGAACAGATCGAGGCGAATCGGGCGAATGCGGAGAAGTCGACAGGGCCGAGGACGGCGGAAGGCAAGGCGATGTCGAAGATGAACGGGATCAAGCACGGGATTTTCGCGCGGGAGGTGGTGTTGCGGGGTCAGGACCGGGGCGAACGGGGGCGGGAGTTCCATGACCTGCACCGGTTGTATCGGGAGCATCTCGCGCCGGTGGGGCCGGTGGAAGAGATGTTGGTGGAACGGATGGTGACGACGCAATGGCGGTTGCACCGGGTATTGATCGCGGAACGCGGTGAGATCCTGCAGAGTTTGGAGGGAGCCGATGAGCAGAAAGGGAGAATGATTGCCGGGTGGTATCGGCCGGCGACACCCGGGGCCAGCGGGTCCGGATGGATGAAGCCGTGGACGTACCAAGTGGGGGAGGAGCTGATGAAGGCACGGGACGATGTCCGGGATGACGGAGAACTGACGGATGCGGTGATGGCGCGGCTGACGAAAGTGTTGGAGGACCGTCCGGGCCTGGCCGAGGCGCTCCAGAAAGCGCGGGAAGATTTGCCCGAGAACGCGGCGGGAATGTCGTCGGAGGAGATTAGGGCGAAGCGGCAGCTACAAGTGTTGGAGGTCCTCAATGATTATGTGAACTCCTGCGAGGGTACGCTGCTGACTTTTGCGGAGAACGAGCGACGTAAAGCGCAGGTGCGTCGGGACGCTTCACTTCTGCCTAGGCAGAAGGTTGTGGCCAAGATCCTGAAGTATGAGTCGATGCTGGAGCGGCAGTTTTACCGGGCGATGAATCAACTGGAGCGGTTGCAGCGGATGCGGAAGGGGGAAGTCGTGCCGCCACCAGTAGCGATCCAAGTGTCTTAGCAGGACATGGAACGCTCTAATAATAGTACTTTTGACGTCGCTCACTCCCGTTCGCGTCGCCCTTCGGGTGCCGAAACGACACGGCCTCTTCTCGGTTTCTCCCATAAACCTCGATTTTGAAAACCGAACCCAAGTTAAATTTGCGGATGTGTTTAGGCATGAATGAGTTGTGTAAAACAGAAGATGGGTTCGGTCGACAAAGCGAACCCAAGTTTCAAGGGGAACGGGTGCTGTGAAAGGGGCGAAAGTGGTGTTTTTGGGGCAAGATTTGGGTTCGGTCCCGGTCTCGCCCGACGAGAAACGGTCGGCTGACAAACGGCCTTTCCCAACTACCAGGGAATGCGATATAATATGAGCAACTTTAAGGAGGGTTCTGGGGTGGAGCAATTGATCGACGCGTTTCTCGATCACCTGACCGTGGAGCGCGGCGTGGCGGCAAACACGCGCGCGGCGTATCACGAGGATCTTGCCGAGTTTGCGGCGTTTCTTCGTCGACAGAAGATCGGCCCGATCCGCTCCGTCCAGCGCCAGCACCTGACCGATTTCCTGCTGGCGCAACGCAAACCCGGCGTGACGTCGCGCGGCAACCCGCGGTTGCAGGGTCTGACGGCGCGCAGCGTGGCCCGGCGACTGGCGGCGATCCGGATGTTCTTTCGCTTCCTGGTTCGCGAGAAACTTCTGTTGGTGGACATCACGCAAAATGTCGACACCCCCAAGCTGTGGCGTACCCTGCCCCAGACGTTGGACTACGAAGAGCTGGGGCGACTGTTGGCAGCGCCGAACGCAGAGACGAAGCTCGGGTTGCGGGACAAGGCGATGTTGGAATTCATGTATGCGACGGGGTTGCGGGTCAGCGAGGTGGCGAGCATCAAACTCGGCGACATCAATTTTGAGGCAGGATTCCTTCGGGCGGTCGGCAAAGGCAACAAGGAACGGATCGTGCCGGTCGGCCGGCAAGCCATCGATTGGACGCAGCGGTATCTGCGCGAGGCGCGGGGATCGTTCGCGAAGGCGGGAATCGTCGGCGAGGTGTTCCTGTCGACGCGGGGCAAGGCGTTGAGCCCAAAGACGATTTGGGTGCTCATCAAGAAATACGCGCGGGCCGCCGGCCTTGCCAAGGAGATCACGCCGCACACGTTGCGCCACAGTTTCGCCAGCCACCTGCTCCAGAACGGCGGCGACCTGCGGGTGATCCAGGAAATGCTGGGGCATGCGGACATTTCGACGACGCAGCTCTACACGCACGTCGACCAGGTGCGCTTGAAAGAGACCCATTATCGGTTCCATCCCCGCTCCGGACGGCGGTAAAAATTTCGTGAGATTCCACTCGATTTTCTCGAATCGGTTGGGTAGGCTGGGCGGCATAGCAGTTGGATTTTGCGCCCTGACTCGGTTCGGGGCGGCAACATCCCCCTGCAGGCGAAGGCGACGCGACGACCATGCATCTCGTGAAACTGCAGAAGACGGTAGGATACGAGTTCAAGAACCCCGAGTTACTGACCGAGGCGCTGACGCATCCATCCATTGCGCACGAGCGCGGCAGCGAGAGCAATCATCACAATCAACGCCTGGAGTTTCTTGGGGACGCCGTGCTGCAACTGGTGGTCACGGACCGCATCTACAAGCTCTACCCCGACCTGCCCGAGGGCAAACTCACCCAAATCCGCGCCCACCTGGCGAATCGTCACACGTTGTATCAACGGGCGCTGGCGATCGAGTTGGGCAAACACCTGATGCTGGGCAAGGGCGAGGAATCCAGCGGCGGACGGGAGCGTCTCTCGAACCTGGCCGATGCCTACGAAGCGCTGCTCGGTTCCGTGTATCTCGACGGCGGCATTCGCGCGGCACGGAAGTTCATCCTTACGCAGTTCGCCGACGAGTTCACGAACATCAAGCAGACCACGCCCCGTCAAAATCCCAAGGGCCGATTGCAGGAGTTGCTCCAGGCCCATTCCTCCAAGGGCCCCATCTATCGCGTGGTGCACGAGTCGGGCCCCGACCACAGCAAACATTTCGAGTGCGTTGTCGAATGGGATGGACGCCAGATCGGCCGTGGGACCGGCTCGAGCAAGAAACAAGCCGAAACGGAGGCCGCCGAGACGGCCCTATCGGCGTTGCCCGACCTCATGACGCAGGCGGACGCGCCGGTGCCGAACGCGAACTAGCGCGGTGCGGCCGGTGCCGACGAAGCCGGGGTCGCGTTCACCTGAATCCCGTGCCTGGCAAACAGCGCTATCAATTCCGGTTTTCCGCTGCTGTACTTCACCAATTCAGTCAGCAACGCTTTCAGAGACGCTTCATTGGACTGCAGGGTCGTAATCTGATGTTGCCGAACGGTAGCCGAGGCGCTGAGATTGCGGTTCTGTTTATACACGTAGGCGGTGAACGCGAGGCTCACGATCAGCAAAACCGCGCCCAACCCGCACACCAGATCACGCAATTGCCCAATGGCCCTGACCACGTCCATCGGCTCATCCACCGGCCGGTTCACGCCCGCTTGGTTTTCGACTTCTTGTGGTGTGCTCATGGTGCTGGAATCGGTTGGTGGTTCACGCCCGCGGACGGCGCGCTCGAGAGGACTGCCGCTTGCACGCGCTTGAAAATCGCGGCGATCTGCGGGTCGTTGTTGGCCCGAGCGGCAAATTCCTGGGCGACGCCTTGCTCGGCTTGTTCCCGCAACGCCAACTGCTGGGCCTGCGCATCGACGCGGATCGCCACGCGGTAGACCTCCACATGCTTCATCACCACCCAGACATTGAAGATCGCGCTGATGCCCAGCACAATGCCACCGTATTTCACTACTTCCTGAAATGTCTTCTCCGTCATTTACGCTCCTCTCCCGCCCATCCGTCGAGCAGGCTGAACAACTCCGACACGTTAAATGGTTTCTCCATGAATGCCGCCGCGCCTTCCCGCATCATCTCGTCGCGCGTGATCCCCATCGATCGGTATTCACCCGACATCAGCAACACCCGCTTGGCCGACCCCGCCTTGAGGATCGCCTTCATCGCGTCCACCCCGTTCATGCGCGGCATGGACACATCCATCACCACCAGGTCCGGCCGCAATTCCTTCGCCAGCGACACGGCTTCCACCCCGTCCTTCCCCTTGCCGACAATCTCGTGCCCCGCATACGCGATCGAATCGGCCACGACTTCGCATACCGCCAACTGGTCATCAACCACCAGCACCCGCAATTTCTTGCCGTTGGATGTCGACCCTGACTCCTCCTTTGAAGCCGCTGGACTCATAACCATGAGCAGTCAATTTACCGGTTCCCCAGCCGCTTTGCAAGCGTGCGGTTGTGTATTCAGCATTCCGGTGCAACTGATTCTTGACAAGTTGCACCCAATGCTTGCCAACCAGCGCCGCCGTGCCGTATTCTTTTCATTCGACGTACATTCATCCCGGGGGGAAGTTGAGCCATGAAGATTCTGATCGCGGATAAGTTCTCGGAAGGCCACATCGACCAACTCAACAAGCTGGGCTGCGACGTGACCTACAAACCATCCGTCAAAGCCGAGGAACTTCCCGGGCTCATTGCGCCGTTCAAGGTCCTCGTCGTCCGCAGCAAACAGGTCACCGCCGACACGATCAAGGCCGGCGATCAACTCGCCGTCATCCTTCGCGCCGGTGCGGGCGTCAACACCATCGACGTCAAGACCGCCAGCGCGCGCGGCGTCTACGTCACGAATTGTCCCGGAAAAAACTCCGTCGCCGTGGCCGAACTTGCCTTCGCGCTGCTCCTCAGCATCGACCGCCGCGTCCCGGACAATGTCGCTGGCCTGCGCGCCCATAAATGGAACAAGAAGGAATTCAGCAAAGCCGACGGCGTCTTCGGCAAAACGCTCGGTGTCATCGGCATCGGCCAGATTGGCCGCGAAGTCATTAAGCGCGCGCAGGTCTTTGGTTTGCGCGTCATCGCCTGGTCGCGCTCGCTCAACCTCCCAAAGGCGCGCGACCTCGGCATCGAGTATTGTCCCGACCTCGATAGCGTTTTTCGCCGGGCCGATATCATTAGTTTGCATGTGGCGTTGAAGCCCGACACGAAGAAACTCGTCAATGCTGCCCGCCTCGCGATGATGAAACCCAACGCCATCCTCATCAACACCGCCCGCGGGGAAGTCGTTGACCAAGCTGCCTTACGAGTCGCGCTCGAAGGAAAGAAGATCCGCGCAGGTGTGGACGTGTTCGACCCCGAACCGGCCGAGGGCACGGGCGATTTCGCCGACCCGATTCTCGATCTGCCCAATTTCTACGGCACCCATCACATTGGCGCGTCCACCGAGCAGGCACAGGAAGCCATCGCCGAGGAAGCCATTCGCGTCATCCAGACGTTTGTGAAAACGGGCGTCGTCCTGAACTGCGTGAACCTCGCGACGCGTACGCCCGCCAAATGGCAACTCATCGTCCGGCATTACGACCGCGTCGGCGTGCTGGCCTATGTGATGGACCAGATCCGCCGCGCCAACATCAACATCGAAGAGGTCGAGAACATCATCTTCGACGGGGCCGCCGCCGCCTGTTGCCGCATCCAGCTCAACACCGAACCCAAGCCGGAACTGCTCACCACTATCAAGACCGGCAACGCCGACATCATCGGCGTCGAATCCCTCAGGATTGGAGAATGATTCGCCCCGTTGAACAGGCATCCCGCCCGTTCGATTCGGTTTTCCTTGTCCCTGGTGGGGACGCCGCGGCGCAGCGCCCGCTCCGCGTCGTTGTTCTCGCCGCCGGCGTTCTCGTCCACCGTTTACACCAGAAGTGACTGATTCCCCACAGATGAAAAACAGAAACGGGGAAGGCCTGAACAAGCCTTCCCCGTATTCTGCCGATGCTCCTTGCGCCGACCGGCCGCGACTGCTTCGTCGCTTACGGTTTGACGCTAATCAGCGTACCGGACACCAACGCTTCTCCGCCAGCCTCGTTGGTCGGGTTCGGATCATCCAGCCAGATGCCTTGGATCTTGGCTTTGAACGTGTCGTTGGTCACTCCGGCCTTTATCTTCAGCGAATTCACCCCGACAACCATGAGCGAGGCGTTACTGGAGGTCCCCACCGGACCAGTTCCATTGAGCGAGAATGTAAACTTGTCCACGTTCGCCGCCGTGAACAATTCCACGTGCCTCGTCTCCATCAAGTACAGGTTGGTGGTGCTTCCGACAATCTGCCCCACCCACCGCTCATAATTCGTCGCCGACCCGTTGATGATTTGCAGACGCACAAACGAGATCGGGTTTGTGTTGCCCGACAGACTTTCGTTGTCCACCTTGACTCCGCTGGGAATGAGTGTCCCGCTGATTGCGAGATTCACCCCGTGCGTGAAATTCGTCGTTTGCGCCCAGGCACTCGCGACTCCCATCACCGCCGCCACCGCCACTACTGCGCCTATTCTCCTCATGGTATTTCTCCTCCCGTATTGGTTGTTTCTCGTCACTCGTTATCCAGCAATCGCCATTTCCCATACACTTGCCCCTGCGACGATCACCGAACATGTAGCCAGCCACCCGCAAATGGTATCTCTTTTGACAACGCTGACAAGCCGATTCTGAATAGACGCCAACTGTGAGGGTCCGCCCCAACCCGCTACCTATACCGCATGCCGCTTTTTCAATTCGTCATCGAGCGCCGACAAGTCGGCGGGGATATGAATCGGCGTGCCGGCGGTTTCGATGGCGGCTTTGACGTCCTTGAGGCCGTTGCCGGTAATGACGGCGCAGACGCTTTGCTTCTTCTTGATGAGGCCCTCGGCAATGGCGCGTTTGACCCCGGCCACGCTCGCCGCGCCGCTCGGTTCGCCGAACACCGCGCTGAGCCGCGCGGTCTTGTTCATCGCCTCCATGATCTCGGCATCCGTCACGGCGATGATTTCACCTTTGGATTCGCGAAGGGCATGTACCGCTTTCCTCCAATTACGCGGTGTCCCGCAGTTGATGCTGTCGGCCCGCGTGACGCCATCGACGTTCACCACATCCTTGTTGGAATGAAACGCGTCGGCCACGGGTTTGCAGCCCGCCGCCTGGACGCCCAACATCCGCGGCAGTCGCTGGATCAACCCGAGCTGATACATCTCGCGAATCCCCTTCCATACGCCCGCGATGGTACAGCCGTCGCCCACGCTCAGGCACACCCAGTCGGGCATCATGTCGTTGAACTGCTCGGCGATTTCCAACCCGCACGTCTTCTTGCCCTCGACGAGATAGGAATTGATCGCGCAATTGCGGTTGTACCAACCGTACTTCGAACAGGCGTCCATGCAGAAGTCATACGCCGCATCATACGTTCCCTTCACCTTGATCACCGTCGCACCGAACACCAGCAGTTGCGCGATCTTCGGCTCGGGCGCTTTCTCGGGCACAAAAATAAACGCCCGCAAACCCACCGCCGCCGCGAAACACGCCAGCGACGAGGCCGCGTTGCCCGTCGACGCCGCGGCAATGGTCTCGGCGTGAAACTCCATGGCCTTCATCACGCCGACCGAACTGGCCCGGTCCTTGAACGATGCGCTCGGGTTGCGTCCGTCATCCTTGATCGAGAACTCCCGCACTCCCACCCATTCGCCCAGCCGCTCGGCGTGGTACACCGGCGTGTAACCGATATGCAACGGTGGCAGCGGCAGCGAGAAATCCACCGGGATCAGTTCCTCGTATCGCCAATGCGTCCACGGCCGTTGCGCCAGCGCGTGGCGCGTCAGCGTCTTGGCCACTTTGTCGTAATCGTATTCGACATCGAGGATGCCCTGGACACCGCATTTGTCGCAGGTATAACGGTTGTCCGCGGGATACGTCGTGCCGCAAATTACGCAGCGCAATTGGGAGATGTGTTGAATCGCCATGAATGCCAATGCTATCCTCACATGCCCTTAAAATCAACCCGTCATGAAATTGCTCATCACCAATGGTACGATCCTCCGCTGGAACGCACACCACCGCGTCGAACAGCTTGATCGCCACCACATTCTTATCGAGGACAATCGCATCCGCGACGTCGTCGCCACCGTCCCGAAAGATTTCGAGCCCGACGAAACAATCGACGCCAGCGGATGCGCGGTGATTCCCGGTTTGATCAACACGCACCATCATCTGTACCAATCGCTCACGCGTTGCCTGAAGCCGGTGCAAAACGCCAAGCTCTTCGACTGGTTGCTCGGCCTCTACGAAGTCTGGCGGCGCGTGGATTTCGAGGCGGTCAAACTCGGCTCGCAAATCTCGATGGCGGAAATGCTGCTCTCGGGTTGCACGACGACGAATGACATGTTCTATGTCTACCCGCGCGAGTCCGACGTGAAAGCCGAGGCCGTCATCGAAGGCGCGGCGGAACTCGGCATGCGCCTCCATGCGGGTCGCGGTTCGATGTCGCTGGGACGAAGCCACGGCGGTTTGCCGCCGGATGATGTCGTCCAGGATGAAACAGCCATCGTGAAAGATTGCGAACGTGTCATCGAATCATTTCACGATGCCAAACCCTACGCGATGACCCGCGTCGATTTGATGCCCTGCTCCCCCTTCTCCATCACGTTCGATCTGTTGAAAGAAACCCGTGCGCTCGCCAAATCACGCCGCGTTCTCTGCCACACCCACGTCGCCGAGACCGAGGACGAAAACAAATTCTGCATCGAGAAGTTCGGCAAACGCCCTGCCGATTACATGGCCGATGCCGATTGGGTCGGCTCCGACGTTTCGTGGGCGCACTGCGTTTGTCTGAATTCCGACGAGATCAAGCTACTTGCCGACACGAAGACCGCCGTGGCGCATTGTCCGTCATCGAACATGCTCCTCGGTTCCGGCATTCCGCCCGTGTGCGAGATGCTGAAGGCCAACGCGACAGTCGGTCTGGGAGTAGACGGCTCATCGAGCAACAACGGCGCGCACGTCCTGGCCGAAGCCCATCAAGCGCTGCTGCTCCAACGCGTGAAGAATGGCGCGGACAGTTTCACCGCCGAAGACGCTTTGCGCCTCGCCACACTTGGCGGCGCGCGCTTGCTCAACCGCGAACGTGAAATCGGCAACATCGCGCCAAATTTCGCCGCCGATATCGCGATCTACGATCTCAATACTGTCGAATTCGCCGGTGCCGTCGCCCAGGACCCGCTCGGCGCTCTCATGCTCTGTCATTCACCCCGCGCCAAGTTCGTCATCGTCAACGGCAAGCTTGTCGTCAAGTACGGCCAACTCGCCACCGTCTATCTCCAAGGCCTTGTCTCAAAGATGAACGACTTGGTACAAAAGCGATTCCGTTGAGCGATCAGAACCGCACGGTGATTCCGCTGAACACATTCACGTCATCGGCCGCGCGCGAGATGCCGATGTTGCTGCCGCAATCGAGTTGCACGTTCTCAGTCACGAGGTACTCAAGACCGACGTCCACCGTGCCAATCCAAGCCGGCCCACCCTCCGTGCTAACATCGCTGAAGAATTCGCAATAGCCGCTGAGCTTACCGATGATGGCGTGGTCAAACGTAATCATCTGGGAGAGCTCCGCGTGGTAGCCCGAGCCGGTGTCGTTTCGAAAACAACCCGCCGCCGCTTCCAACCCCATGTCCCACCCGGCCGGCAATTTGACGGCGAGCGGCAGAATCATTCCACCCTCGACTGCATCATTGCCGAGATGATCGGTGTTTGTCGGGAACTTGACGAATGGCAGTAGCCCGAACGCGGTCTGGCCACCGTCGTTACCCCAAAGATTGATCTTCAGCCGCGTTGTGAAATCACCGAACCCCGATTGCGTCGTCACCCTGTGCAGTAGTCGGTCATTCGTCCGCACATTCAGATAGTTGTCGTACACCAATTGGAGATCGACGTTGTTAAGCAGGCCGATCTTCAGGTTGAACGGCGCGACATTCCAAGCTGCGGTGCGAACGCCCTCCGCATCATCCCGTGTGTAGTTCGCAAAATCCATTTCCAATTGGAAATGTCCCGCGTCCACCGTGTACGGACTCTCGGTCTTGTCGGGTCGATCGGGCGACAGCTCGCGCATCGCCGCATCGGGTGTCGGATTCAGAAGATTGTATCCGGACTTGTCCGGCAAAGGCTTGCCTGCGTCGTCCCCGGCCGCGCACATGATCCCCGGCCACCGACACATTGCCAGCGATAACATCGCCAACCAGGCAAAGGCTCGCCTCATTTCGCCTTGAGCAGGAGCACCGGCACGGTGATGGCGTGGCGCACACGACGGGATGTGGACCCAAGAAACAGGTCGGCGATGAATCGGTGCCCGTGCGTGCTCATCGCCACCAAGTCGCAGCCCTTCTTCTCCACCCATTTGATGATTTCGTCAGCCGGATCGCCGTATGCCAACTCGGCTTCGGCATGGATACCTGCGGACTCGAATTCCGCTCGAACCTTATTCAAATACGCCGTATCTTCATCGACCTCCGGGCTCACCGCGTCGGAACCATGGGTCCGCGCCGCCCAGCCATCCGCCACGTGCAACAACACGACGCGACCGTGCATAACCTTGGCCAGTGCTTTGATGTGCTCAATGATCGCCCGGTCGGTGGGCGTCGCATCCAATGTCACGAGAATCTTGTTGTACATGGCAGCCCTTTCAATCGTTAGTGACCAACGATGACCTGCCACGCCGTTTTGAGCGAATCCGGCAAGCCGTAAATGTCCAAGGTGGTCATCAGAATGGCACTTCCCCAGCCTGCGATCAACAAGAACCAGCCATTGCGCCATTTGCCCATGCGTTTGCTCGAGCTGGTGAAGTGAAGCAGCGGGAACATGGCGAACGGCAGCTGCAGCGCCAACACCACCTGGCTGAGCGTCAAGAGATCGGTCACGCTGCTGTCGCCCCGCAGGCCAATGATGAAGACGGCGGGCAGAATGGCAAGCGTCCGGGTAATGAGCCGCCGCAACCACGGGGAAATCCGCCAGTGCATGAAGCCTTCCATCACCACCTGCCCGGCCAGCGTGCCGGTGATGGTGCTGCTTTGACCGCTGGCCAGCAGCGCCACGGCAAACAGCATGCTCGCTGCCGCCGTCCCCAGCAATGGCGCCAGTGTCAGGTACGCAATCCGAATCCAATCGCTGTCGGCGTTGAATTTGACCACCTGACACTGGCG
>Ga0265338_10008696_pt1 | contig 12278 bp, 11 predicted proteins | sample 42126metaG_FD_193579 | JGI IMG/M metagenome (GOLD analysis project Ga0265338, IMG submission 193579) | Rhizosphere microbial communities from Carex aquatilis grown in University of Washington, Seatle, WA, United States - 4-21-26 metaG | ecosystem: Host-associated > Plants > Roots > Rhizosphere... | reverse complement strand
GGCTGCCATTTCCAATGTGTTTATGACCATTGCTTACACAGGAGCAAATATTGTAACTTCTCCTAATTTGTTTGGAAATACCTATTCTATTTTTGCATCCACATTAAAAGCTTTTGGTGTAGAAGTCCGCTTTTGCGACCTAACCAACTTAGACGAAGTAGCCGGAGCCTTAGACGAAAATACCTGTGCCGTTTACTTAGAAATAATCACCAATCCACAAATGGAAGTGGCTAATCTCAAACACCTTTCGGCCTTAGCTCACAGTAAACAAATTCCTCTTATTGCTGATACAACCATTATTCCATTCTGCGCCTTTAAAGCCAAGGATTTTGGAGTAAATATAGAAATTGTTTCCAGTACCAAATATATTTCAGGCGGAGCAACTAGCTTGGGAGGATTGATTCTTGATTATGCTTCATTTGATTGGAGTAAAAGCAAGCGATTGTCTGATTTCTCTTCGCAATTTGGGCCTGCGGCATTTACAGCCAAACTTCGCAAAGAAATTCATCGTAATTTGGGAGCTTACATGACTCCACATACTGCTCAAGCCCAATTATTGGGTTTAGAGACATTAAGTCTTCGATTCAAAAAAGCATCCGAGAATTGTCTTTCATTAGCAAAAGAACTTAAGAAACTACCTCAAATAAAAGAAGTAAATTATACAGGATTGGAAGATAACCGATATTATACTTTAAGCAAAACACAATTCGGGGAACTCCCAGGAGCTATGCTAACCTTCAATTTGGTTTCAAAAGAAGCTTGCTTTACATTTCTTAATAAGCTAAAACTCATAAGACGCGCCACAAACTTATTTGACAATAAATCCCTGATTATCCATCCGGCAAGTACCATCTATGGCAATTTTAGTGAAGAAATAAGACAACAAATGCGTGTTGTTGATAATATGGTACGCCTATCTGTAGGCATAGAAGAAGTTGACGACTTGTTAGCTGATATTAAACAAGCTTTAATTTAAGCCTCATCCTATTCAAGTCAAATTGTTTTTTGCAAATTAAAGAATAAATACTTTCCTTTGCACAAATTTTTTATACATGCTTGTAAGTCTTTTTGCATTAGCTCCTTTCTTTTCATGCCTTTTCTGGACTATTCTACTCCTAAATGTGCCAGATGATAAAAGACACTCTAAAAATATTTTAGTTTTATTTATGCTTTGTGCTACTGTTTTATACTTAACCCATGCTTTTTATTTTTCTGATAATAAACTTATATATGAAAACTTTGATGATATTTATATTTTTGTGTCATTATCAATCTTTCCGCTCTATTACCTATTTATGGTTTCTACTACAAAGGAATCAATACATCAACCTAAATACGTTTGGCATGTAATACCTGCTTTCTTTTTCTCATTTTTGTATGGTGCTGTCTCGCTGACACTCACACATAAACAATATGATGAGTTTACTCTTCGGTTCTTACATGCAACATCACTCTCGCCACTATCAATATCGTACAGACCAGATCAATTGGCAATCATATTTCTTATAAGCAGAGCCTTTTATTTATCTCAAATCATTTTATATGTATTCCTTGGTTTAAGATTATCAAAAAACTGGAAAAGACGCTTAGAGGAATCCGTTTCAGAGACTGAAGGAAAAGAACTTCGTCAAATAGAAATATTAAGCGGAATTTGTTTATTTATGGCTATTATTGGATTTTTTGTCGATTCCTTTGGTCGATTCTTTATTCCAAATCATCCCTTATTATTGTTACTCCCAGCCTTTTTATTTACTCCTTTATTCTTCAAAGCAGGACTTATCGGTTATAAGCATAATTTCTCTGTCTTGGATTTAGAAGAAGACGAAAAGTATATCTTATTAGAAGGCGTTGAATATTATGAACAGCCAAGCAAAATCAGACAACGATTAGAGCTTTTGATGGTTGAGAAACAGATATACCTAACACCTGATTTGCGAATTTCTACCCTTTGCGAAGAACTGCATACCAATAGAACTTATCTCTCTCAAGTATTGAATGAAGAATTAAAAGAAAATTTCAATTTTTTTATAAATAAATACCGTGTAAATCACGCCATTGAGTTACTCAAAAACTCAAAATGGGACAATTACTCATTAGATAAATTTGCTGAATTATCTGGCTTTGGATCAACAATCTCAATGATTAGAGCATTCAAACTTATTACAGGGAAAACACCAAGTGAATTTCGAATATAATTTTTTTATTTTTTTACTTGTTTTACCAAATTTTATGCTTTTCTTTGTGCCATAAGTTAACAAGTAAAGAAACCTTATTCTTTAACAGTTGAACTTACAAAACATTTATATTCACTCTTTTACCTAATTTTTTATGAACATTTACATTGGAAATTTAAGTTACAGACTTAAAGAAAAAGACCTTACTCAAGTTTTAGAAGAGTATGGCGCAGTTAGCTCAGTTAAAATTATCACTGACAGAGAAAGTGGTCGCTCAAAAGGATTCGGTTTTGCAGAAATGGAAAACGATGAAGAAGCTGAAAAAGCAATTAAAGAACTGAACGGTGCAGAACTTGACGGTCGCGCAATGGTATTGAAAGTAGCTCTTCCTAAGAATTGATTAATTTTCAACACGATTTAAATGAGGCTGATTCTTTGTGAAAAGAACAGCCTTTTTTTATGGCATAAAAATTGAAAAAAGGTATATTCAATTCCAAAATGTTTATTTTTGTTATCCAAACAAAAAAAGACCAATTATGAAAAATACTGTACATGCAAAACTTATAATTACCACTCAGACTGCTGAATCTAAGGGACTTATATCAATCCAAATAACTGATTTTAGCACGAAACAACTATTAGCTCACGAGAAATTTGAGAGAAAATATATATGGGAAAATTCATGGGGCAAATATAATGGAGATAGTCGTGCTCTATCTGATAAGCAATTAAAAATTTGCGAAAACCAAGCTGTATTACCTCCTTCACAACAAGAGCTTTTTCTCGAATTTACAAAACCAATATTCAGAAACGCATCTAATTATTTAATTCAGTTTTAGAAGAACTCAAAATACACCCAATAAAAACCTTGTCTAACTTTAATATTAATATATTGAAAAGAGGATTTTTCATCTCTCTAATAGGAGCAACTCTTCTTTTTAGCAGTTGTGCACCTCTATATATTCCCAATGCAGTAAATACACCACTCATGGAAAAACAAGGAGATGCACGAATTACCGGGTCGTTTAGTTACTCCGGATTAGACGGTCAACTAGCTTACGCAATAACAAACCATATAGGTCTGATGTGTAATGGGAGCGTAATAGGTAAATATGGAGGAACTTTTGGAGAATTCGGAATTGGTTATTTTGGACTATTTGGAACCTTAGGTAAATACGAATTATATGGAGGAGCTGGATATGGGACAATTAATTTGGCATCCAATAATGATGAGGACAATTATTACAGCGTTCACAAAGTAGAGAATTATAGATTATTCTTACAGCCATCTATCGCTTTGTCTGGGAAAGTGGCAGATTTAAGTTTTTCTCCAAGATTAGTGCATGTAAGCATTTCAGGAAGTAATTTTTTCAAATCCAGCTTTTTCTTAGAACCAACACTTACATTAAAAGTGGGTTACAAATATGTGAAGTTTATTTCTCAAGTTGGCTTGTCGTTTAATTTAGATAGAAATTCATATATTGATTATCAACCGATTATTATGGCTATTGGTGTTCAAATTGCTTTAGAGAATATATTTACAAAAAAAAATAACTAATCAATATTTAAAGATTATGAAAAAACTATTTTTACTTGCAGCATTAATTCTTTCATTAACAGCCGTTAATGCTCAAAATGCAGTTGGTGTCAGATTAGGTTTTGGGGGTGAACTTTCGGCTCAATTTGGAAAAGGTGGAGGTAGAATTGAAGGCGACTTAGGATTATTTCCACACAATACAAATGTAACCGTAGAATATCAATTAGTAAATAACCTTTCGGATGGGTTTAAATGGTACTATGGTGGTGGTGGAACTCTAGGTCTTTGGGATGTTGCTCCTACAGGTGTATCAATTGGGGCTGTTGGGGCATTGGGACTTGAATATAATTTCAGTTTCCCAATTCAAGTTTCTATTGACTACCGACCAACAATTTATTTAGTAAGAGCTGGAGGGATTGATGTATTAGACTTATCAGGAGTCGGATTTGGAATTCGATATAGATTTTAACAATCATATATTATAATAAAAAAGCTTCGTTTAAGAAAAACGAAGCTTTTTTTATGCTTTGCAATAAGTATTAATTGGCCATTTCAGAGAGAAATTTAATACGAACCAAGCGAAGTTCTTCTTCCGAAAATTCTTCTTCTCCTAATTCTTTCAGAGCATCACCAATCTTATCAGTTTCTGCTTCACTAAAATAGTCGTAAATATCATTGATATGATCATCATCCATAATTTGATTTAGGAAATAATCAATATTTATTTTTGTGCCCGAATATACAATTGCTTCAATCTCATCCAACAATTCTTTAAACTCAATTCCTTTTGATTCAGCAATATCATCAAGAGCAATTTTTCTGTCAATAGCTTGAATTATGGATACTTTTAGTTTTGATTTGTTGGCTACCGAACGGACACGTAAATCTTCCGGTCTAATTATTTCATTTTCTTCCACATGATTCTTAATCAGTTTTAGAAAATCTTCCCCATATCGTTTTGCTTTTCCTCCACCTACTCCAGGAATATTTTGCAACTCATCCATCGTAACGGGATAATTGGTCGCCATTGCTTCCAAAGATGGGTCTTGAAAAATCACAAAAGGTGGCACTTCTAATTTCTTAGAAAGTTTCTTTCTCAAGTCTTTCAACATAGAGAAAAGAACTTCATCAGCAGCACCACTACCTCCTCCTCTAGTTTGAGGAGCATCTTCTTCTTCCTCATCAAATTCATTATCCTTTGTAATCATAAAGGATTGAGGATTCTCTAAATACTTTCTACCTTCTGGTGTTATTTTCAGTAAACCATAATTTTCAATATCCTTATCAAGGAATCCCGAAAGCATAGCTTGACGGATTACAGCATGTAAAATACGCTCTTCTTCATCTTGAAAAGCACCAAAGATCTCTAACTCATTATGTTCATGTGATTTAATATCGGCCGTTTCTTTACCCTTAAGCAAATCGACGATATGATCTGCTTTAAATCTCTCTTTTAGTAAGACTACAGCTTCTAATATAGCACAAACAAATTCTTTTCCTTCTACTTGTTTTTTTGGACTCATACAGTTATCGCAGCTTCCGCAATTTTCTTCGGTGTATTCTTCACCAAAATAGTGCAACAATAATTTTCTTCTACACACGGATGATTCGGCATAAACGGCTGTTTCTAAGAGCAATTGTTTGCCTATTTCTTGCTCGGCAATTGGTTTGCCTTGCATAAATTTTTCTAACTTTTGTAAATCTTTGTTCGAATAAAAGGTAAGACAATGTCCTTCTCCTCCATCACGACCAGATCTACCGGTTTCTTGATAATACCCTTCAAGACTTTTAGGAATATCGTAATGTATTACAAAACGCACATCCGGTTTGTCTATGCCCATACCAAAGGCAATAGTTGCCACAATGATGTCTACTTTTTCCATCAAGAAAAAATCTTGATTTTCAGAGCGAGTAGCAGAATCAATTCCCGCATGATATGGGAGCGCTAAAATACCATTTACCTTTAGAGTTTCAGCTAATTCTTCAACTTTTTTTCTACTTAAACAATAAATTATTCCGGACTTCCCCTGTTGAGATTTGATATACTTAATTATCTCTTTATCAACGCTTTTGTTTTTAGCCCGGATTTCATAAAAAAGGTTTGCACGATTAAATGATGATTTATAAACCGTTGCATTCTGCATTCCTAGGTTTTTTTGAATATCATGCTGCACTTTTGGTGTTGCTGTTGCTGTCAAAGCAATAAGTGGCGCGGTACCAATTTCATTAATTATAGGTCTTATTCTACGATATTCCGGACGAAAATCGTGTCCCCATTCCGAAATACAATGCGCCTCATCTATGGCATAAAAAGAAATCTTTATTTGTTTAAGAAATTCTATATTTTCTTCTTTAGTTAATGATTCTGGTGCAACATAAAGCAGTTTGGTTTTGCCTGATAGGATATCGCCTTTAACCAAATCAATAGCTGCTCGTGTAAGTGATGAATTAATAAAATGAGCAATGCCATCTTCTTCGCTAAAAGTACGCATCGCATCCACTTGATTCTTCATCAATGCAATTAGTGGTGATATCACTATGGCAGTTCCTTCCATCATCAACGATGGAAGTTGATAACACAAAGACTTTCCTCCACCGGTTGGCATAAGAACAAAAGTATCATTACCATCCAACACATTTTGGATTACCGCCTCCTGATTCCCCTTGAAGGTATCAAAACCGAAGTATTTTTTTAGAGGGATAGCAAGTGCTTGTTTGTTTAACATGGAAATGGGTTGATAATTCTTTGTAAATAGTATTTCGTTTGTCTTTGAAACAAATTTATAAACAAGTTTATTAATTCCTACATCTTTTTAGGAAAAAATAGATAATAAAATGAAAAAGGTGTTTCTTTAAGTTTTGTCCCTCGTTTTAGGGGTTTTTTACTCTGCAGTAAAACGGGTAAGATTTGCCCTTTCAATTTTTGATTTGGCTAAATCCATAGTGATTGTAAGTTCGCTCACATCTTTTGAAGGAATTTCGTACATCTCATCCATAATGATTGTTTCAACAATAGAACGCAATCCACGAGCTCCCAATTTAAATTCAATTGCCTTATCTACAATATACTCCAACACATCTTCATCAAAACTCAAGGTTACACCATCCATAACAAACAACTTGACATATTGTTTGATGATAGAATTTTTTGGCTCTGTTAAAATTCTGCGTAAAGCATCTCTATCAAGGGGATTTAAATAAGTAAGAATTGGCAAACGACCAATAATTTCAGGAATAAGGCCAAAGGCTTTTAAATCTTGAGGAGCAATGTATTGTAACAAATTTTGCAAGTCGAAATGGTTCGCTTTTTTGCTAGCACCATAGCCAACCACACGAGTGTTTAATCTATTGGCAATTTTACGATCAATTCCATCAAAAGCCCCACCACAAATAAACAAGATATTTTGAGTATTAACCGGAATCATCTTTTGGTCTGGATGCTTGCGGCCTCCTTGTGGAGGAACATTTACCACAGCACCTTCGAGCAATTTCAATAAGCCTTGTTGTACACCTTCACCACTTACATCACGGGTGATAGAAGGATTATCACCTTTGCGGGCAATTTTATCTATTTCGTCAATAAAAACTATTCCGCGTTCGGCTTCTTCCACATTGTAATCCGCCACTTGCAGTAAACGAGTCAAGATACTTTCAATATCTTCGCCAACATAGCCGGCTTCAGTAAGTACAGTAGCGTCAACAATAGTGAAAGGTACATGCAGGCGTTTAGCAATGGTTCTAGCCAAAAGCGTTTTACCGGTACCAGTTGAGCCAACTAAAATGATATTTGATTTTTCAATCTCTACTTCGTCTTCTTTGCGGTTTTGCATTAGGCGTTTGTAGTGATTGTAAACCGCTACAGAAAGGTATTTCTTAGCCTCATCTTGTCCAATTACATACTGGTCGAGATAGGTTTTTATTTCAATCGGTTTAGGTAAATCTTCCTTACTAATATTGAATTTGTTATTCTTCTTACTATCCGTATTCTCTTTTACAATTTCGTTTGCCGAACGCACGCAAGCATCACAAATATTCACGCCTACACCCGTAATCATCAAACCTACATCGTTGCGCGAACGCCCACAGAAATTACATTTATCGTTTGTCTTTGCCATAAAACTATTTACTATTTACCATTTACTATTTGCTATTTTGGAATGAGGATTCATTCTCTAATAGTATTTGTAGCTAGTAGCTAGTAGCTGATTACTATTTCTTTTTTTCTCTAAATAAAATCTCGTCAATCATACCATATTCTTTGGCTTCATGAGCTGTCATCCAATAGTCGCGGTCTGAATCTTTTTCAACTTGCTCGTATGGTTTGCCCGAATGGTCTGCTATGATTGTATAAAGTTCCTTTTTTAATTTTTGGATTTCGCGAGCGGTAATTTCAATATCCGATGCTTGCCCTTGTGCACCGCCCATTGGTTGGTGAATCATCACGCGTGAATGTTTCAAAGCAGAGCGTTTTCCTGTTGTTCCAGCTACTAATAAAACTGCTGCCATAGAAGCTGCCATGCCGGTACAAATGGTAGAAACATTACTGCTGATATATTGCATGGTGTCGTAAATACCTAAACCGGCATAAACAGAACCTCCAGGTGAATTAATGTAAATAGAAATGTCTTTACCCGGATCAGAAGAATCCAAGAAAAGAAGTTGTGCTTGAATTACATTGGCTGTATAGTCATCTACTTCCGAGCCAAGAAAGATGATTCGATCCATCATCAAACGAGAAAAAACATCCATTTGCGTTACATTTAATTGGCGCTCCTCTAAGATGGATGGCGAAATGTAATTGGTGTTTGTAATGCTAGAATATTGATCTAATGCTATGCCATTCATACCTAGATGTTTGGTAGCAAATTTGCGAAACTCGTTATTCATAAAGCTTATTGTTTTGAGTTATATACATTAAAAAAGGCTTTTGGCATTCTATCGCAAAAGCAAAACAAATTTATAAAAAATTCGGTTGCATTTACTAAAAGCCAAAAGCCTTTTTCAAAAAAAATATTAAACTATTATTTTGCTTCTAACATTTTATTAAATTCGTCGATAGAAATCTTAACTGTATCGAGCTTTACAGACTCTTTTACAATGTTCACTACCTTCTCGTTCACTACACTATCTACCACATTTTTGATTGATTTTTCATCTTTCATCATGTCTTTTACATAGCCTGCTAAGATATCATCAGGCACATTTGGCATGCCATATTGAGCAAATTGAGCTTTAGCTATTTTTCTACCGAAAGTATCGATGTCTTCAGCTTCAACCTTAACATCATTTTCTTTAGCTATTTTGTCTTTGATTAAATGCCATTTAAGGTCTTCAATCATTTTAGAGTAATCTTCTTCTAATGTTTCGGCACTCAAATTTTCGTTTGTTGCCAAAGCCCATCTTTTTAGAAATGCATCAGGAAAAACCACATGATCAGCTTTATTAACAACTGCTTCGCGTGCATCAATACCGAATTTATAATCGCTATCAGCATCTAAGTTTTGTTGAATGCTTTCTTTTATTTTAGCAATAAATTCAGCTTCCGATTTTACTACGCCTTCGCCAAATACTTTGTCAAACAATTCTTGATTGATTTCACTTTCTTTATAACGAGTAATACCGGTAATTGTCATTTGGAAATCTGACTCAACTTTTTCAGCCTCTTCTTTTGAAATTTTTAGCATGGAAGCTATTTCGGCTCCATTCTCAAATGCTTTCTTTGGATTGAATTTGATAACATCGCCTATTTTAGCGCCAACGAAAAGTTTCTTTTGTTTGGCATCTTTCACATATGCAGGACAAAGAACACCTGCTTCTACTTTAATACCGTTTTCGTTGATTTTGTTATCATCTCCAAATTCCAATAAGTCACCTTTAATTACATCTTTCTCTTCAACAATTTCTTCTTGAATATAAGACCCGAAGCGACCTGTATATTGTTTCACTTGATTATCCACCATTTCATCACTAAGGGTGATTGCGTAATGTTTAACCTTATCTTTTTTATCTAGTTTTACATCGAATTCAGGAGCAATACCTAAATCGAACTTGAATTCAAAATCTTCCAGTGTATCAAAATCAATAGGCGCTTGCTCTGTTTCGTTAGGAAGCGGTTCGCCAAGTATGTTGATTTTATTTTCTTTGATGTATCCAAAAATACCGTCAGAAACCAGCTTGTTTATTTCTTCGGCCAAAATAGATTTTCCGTACATTTTCTTTACCAAACTGACTGGCACCATGCCTGGACGAAATCCCGGGATATTTGCTTTTTTGCGGTAATCACGTAATGTTTTTTCCACTTTTTCTTGGTAGTCAGCTTTCGTTACTTGTAGGGTTACGATTGCATTTACGGCGTCGATGTCTTTTCTAACGATGTTCATGTCAACAATTTTTGGCTAAGTTTCTGATAATTTGGTGTTTTGTAATGGGGTGCAAAAGTAATAATTTTTTGAATAACCACAAATTAAATAGAAGTCGCATAAGGATTAATAACAAACTTTTGCTTTTTAAACTACGCCGAGGTCACGACCAACCGAAATAATTAGGGGTAATTTCTTTATCTTTGTACAGATATGGACAAACAACAACTCACCCAACAAATAAAAAGCGAAGCCCTAAAATTGGGATTCGCTGCCTGTGGCATAGCCCAAGCTGATTACTTGGACAACGATGCCGCATATTTGAAAAGTTGGTTGGCTGAAGGAATGCATGGAAGCATGAGTTATATGGCAAATCACTTTGAGAAACGCACCGATCCTCGATTGTTGGTTGATAATGTACGCTCGGTCATTGTGGTACTGTTGAATTATTTTCCGCGAGAAATACAAAATAAATCCCTCCCACAAATAGCCAAATATGCTTACGGCAAAGATTACCATGAAGTTATTAAGAATAAACTGCATCAGTTACTACAAAATATCACCGCAATACCTTCGGGAAAACCAATTACAGGAAGAGCATTTACCGATTCGGCTCCCGTACTTGAACGCCGTTGGGCAGAACGAGCCGGTTTGGGTTGGATAGGCAAAAATGGCAACTTGATTCATCCACAATTTGGCTCTTTTTGTTTTATAGGGGAATTGATTGTAGATGCCGAATTGGATTATGACTGCCCGATAACCGACCATTGTGGCACCTGCTCTCGCTGCTTGGAAGTTTGCCCCACACAAGCATTGGAAGCTCCTCGAAAACTAAATGCCAATCGTTGTATCTCCTATCTCACCATAGAAAGGAAGGAGGAAATTCCAGTGTATTTCCACTCTAAATTGTCCAATCGTCTTTTCGGCTGCGATATTTGTCAAGATGTTTGTACTTGGAATAAAAAAGCTCAAGCTACGAACATCGAAGAATTTAAACCTATAGAAGAATTATTGGAACTCACAAAGGAGGATTGGTTGAATCTCTCGGAAGAGAAATTTAATGCGATGTTGGCTTCTTCCTCCTTAAAAAGAGCGGGATATAAGAAGATAATCGGAACTGCTAAATATCTTTAAATTAAAATATAAATTCGAACTAATTCAAGAACAGATCTTTCTGTTGTTTGTTTAATTATTTTAATGAAACAATTAACACATTAAAGCCATGAAAACAACAAACACATTTACAATTAAAGCAATTATATTGACTTTAATAGTATTGTTTTCGAGTGTTTCTATGATTAATGCTCAAAACAATAAGACAAATAAATCCGTGGTGGTAGGTGATAGAATCCCTTCTTTTACTTTAAATGACCAAGACGGAAAACCTTTCGATATCAACACTGTTGTTGGCAAAGACAAATTGGTAATCTATTTTTATCCTAAAGACGAGACTCCAGGCTGTACAAAAGAAGCTTGTGCCTTCCGCGACCAATACGAAGCTTTTAAACAAGTAGATGCGCTTGTTATTGGCATTAGCGGACAATCGGTAGAAAGTCATAAAGCTTTTGCCGAAAATCATCATTTAAGCTTCACCCTATTGAGTGATGAAGGAAATAAGGTAAGAAGCTTGTTTGGTGTACCAACTGCTATGGGCATACCCGGTCGGGTAACTTATATCGTAGATTTATCCGGCAAGGTGGTTTATATCTTCAATTCTCTAAGCGAACCGGAAAAACATGTATCCGAAGCTATTCGGGTTTTGAGGGGAATGAAATAAGCCGAGTAGACATCTCTCAAATAAGTCCATAAAGCTATTATCCAAAAGATTAAAGCTCCAGACTCTAACATCAAAGGTTCGTGAGCATTTAGTAATAAGGGGCTGTCCAAATAGTATCGGACAGCCCCTTTTTGTTGTTGTTTTTTATTCGAGGTCGATCAAGATTTCTTTCAGAAATTGAGTTTTGTGATATTCTAATTTAATTTTGTGGTAATCTATTTGAATCTTGAAGTGATCTAATTACATTTTGCAGAAATCTAATTGATTCTTGTGGGAATCTAATCACATTTTGTAATGATCTAATTGAGTTTTGTGATATTCTAATTGAATCCTGTAGTAATCTATTTGAATCTTGAGGTGATCTATTACATCTTGTGATGGTTCTAATTGATTATTGAGGTAATCTAATTACATTTTGTGGTAATCTAATC